>Ga0206677_10001075_pt1 | contig 25718 bp, 23 predicted proteins | sample M130m12015metaG_FD_155475 | JGI IMG/M metagenome (GOLD analysis project Ga0206677, IMG submission 155475) | Ammonia-oxidizing marine archaeal communities from Monterey Bay, California, United States - M1 30m 12015 | ecosystem: Environmental > Aquatic > Marine > Intertidal zone | place: USA...
ATAAGGGGGGCTATGACCATCATCACCCCCCCCCTAGATGTTTAGCCAAACATATCCGCGGTGATGCCGGCATACCAACCTTCGGACTCTTCGTAAGTTGCTTTGCGCAGATCGGCGGTCTCGCCTGTGGCTGAGATGAAGCCATCGACCTTCGCAATCTTTTCATCGGTAGCTTCATAAGTCGCGCCAACTTTCACACCATCATTTGTGTCAATCAACGACCAGCATGTGTTCGAGAATTTCGCCGGGAAAACGCGAGATCCCGTCAATGCTCCGCGCACAGCATTGGCACAAACCTTGGCTTGGCTATTGGCCGAGAAGCCGGACTTTGGCATATCGCCTTGTTGAGAAGCATCGCCCAGAACGTAAACATCCGCATCCGCTTTCGTGGACATGTCAATCGCGTTGACCGGAGCAAACTTACCATCGGTGACACCGGCAAGCTCGGCAATACGGCCCGCTTTCATCGCAGGGATCACGTTACAGACGTCAACTTTGGTAACTTCGCCATCAATTGTGACCGTCATAGCGCCCGGATCCACCGAGACATTTCCACCGCCGAAATCATCACCAATCCAATCTATCATCCCGCTGTAATGTTTGCCCCAACCTTCCTGGAATAACGCTTGCTTTGAAAACTTCGGTTTTGGATCTGCCACAATGATTTTTGCAGTTGTGTTATTGGCTTTCAGATAATGCGCCACCATTGAGACCCGCTCATAGGGTCCAGGAGGGCAGCGGTAGGGGTTTGGTGGCGCGACCATCGCGAATGTGCCGCCCTGGGGCATCGCGGCAATTTGCGCTTTGAGCAATTCTGTTTGTGAACCGCCTTTATATGCATGCGGCATAGCGTTTTGCGACGACAAATCCCAGCCGACAACAGCACCGTCCACAAAATCAATCCCAGGCGAGAGAATAAGTTTGTCATAAGGCACAGATGCACCACCCGCCAATGACACCGTCTTGGCATCTCGGTCGACGCTAATCGCCCAATCATGCACAACGTTCACACCACCGGCGGCCATAGTGCCGTAGGAATGTCCAAGATCATCAATTGTTTTGATCCCACCTAGATACAGATTTGAAAAGAAGCAGGTGTAATACATGCGCGAAGGTTCGATCAAAGTGACATCAACCGCGCCTTTGCTGTCTTTTGCGATGTAGCGCGCCGCGGTCGCCCCTCCGGCTCCACCACCAACAACCACAACCCGCGGCTTACCGTGACCGCCGGCGAAAACCATTGGCGCAGCCAAAGCAGATGCTGCCGCCGCTCCACTGCCCATAAATAGACGTCTATTCAGTTTCATATTTATTCCTCCTGGAGTTTTGCCCTTTATTTGAGGCCGTTAAAATAGGCTGCAAGTGCTGCGATCTCTTCATCCGACAGGCGCCCCGCCATCATTTGCATGACGGGGTGAGATCTAAATTTTTGCTTGTATGCATGCATGGCGATCACAAAATCTTCTGTTGGCCAAGCCGTGATTCCAGGGATCCCATCATTGGATCCGCTGCTTTGATGACAGGTCAAACATTCACTGGAGAGATATTCGCCATATTCTGCGTCCCCCACTATGGCCAACACCGAGGGATCAAGCTCTATGTCGGTCCCCTGCCCTGCCCCTTGCAGTTTTAGCGCGGGGGTCGATCCTTTCGAGAACGCGCGCAGATAAGCGATCAAATTTGCCCGGTCTTCTGCATCCTTGAGGCCTCGGAAACTCATCCGAGTTTTTGCCACCAAAGATTTTGGAGTCTCAAGGAATTTGTCCAAGGTTTCTTCAGACCAAATCAGCCCATCTTGCCCCGCTCTAGTCATACTCTTGGAGTATTGGGCCCCCTCCAGCCCACCGGCGGTGCGTCCAAAAATATCATTCAGTTGCGGGCCGGCACGATTTTTCGCCTGGACTCCAACTTGGTGGCATGACTGGCATTTTTTGAATACGGCAGCGCCCAGAGCTGGATCTCCTGTATCGCTGGCCTGAGCCATTCCAGTTAAAGCGAGCGCCAAAAACGCAAAAAATGTTGCACGATTGAATTGCAGAGGTCTTTCCTCCCTTGTCGACACCTGCACAGGAAACAAGAAACAAACCGGTAATGCAATTATAAATGCAGATGTGTGAATTTGTTTTTCATTAATTATGCCATACAAATTAGTGAACAAAATCACTTTTTAACAAAATTCTTAAAATTTTTCAGGGCTTGCCAATCGTCACGTTTTGCCTCTTTCTAAGCTTTAGTGAACCCGCATAGGCGGCAATCCAATAGACCAGATTGGACCGAGATGACCGATCACATCCGCGGCATCGCACTGAAAGTGACAGCGGTTTCGATATTCACCTTCATGATGGCGCTGATAAAAGCCACATCGCAAGAGGTGCCAACCGGGCAACAGGTCTTCTTTCGGGCATTCTTCACGCTCTTGGTTGTGATGGCTTGGCTCTCGACACGCGGAGATTTTCCGAAGGCGCTGCGCACGTCCAATATTTTGGACCACACCTGGCGCGGTCTGGCGGGTGCTGCCGCTATGTCTTTGCGGTTTTTTGCCCTTGGAGTGCTGAGTTTTCCAGAGGTCGCAGCCCTCGGCTTTACCACACCTTTGATTTTGACTGTTTTAGCCGCATTAATTTTGGGAGAAACCGTGCGCGCCTTCCGCCTCACGACTGTGGCTTTGGGCTTTATGGGTGTGCTTATCGTCCTTTGGCCGACCTTAAACATGGACGGCGCGCGCAGCACACTAGAAGTTATTGGGGCCACTGCAATGTTAGGATCAGCTGCTTTGGCAGCCTTGGCGCAAATTTTCGTGCGGCGGATGGTGGCAACGGAGGGGACGGCGCAGATTGTATTTTATTTCTCTCTGCTCATCACAGTATTATCTTTGTGCACCCTGCCCTTTGGCTGGGTCAAACCGTCCTTTGAGGCAACTGCCATGCTGATCACCGCCGGCGTTATCGGCGGGATTGGGCAAATTTGTCTCACCGCCGCCTACCGTAACGCACCAGCCTCCGTGGTGGCACCGTTTGATTACACCTCTATACTATTAGCCTTAGCATTGGCCTATTTTTGGTTCAGCGAAATCCCAACCTTATGGACCATAACCGGCGCCTCGGTCATCATCACATCCGGCGTTGTGATCCTCTGGCGCGAGCAGCGCTTGGGCCGCAACCGCAACCGCGAAGGCTCGCTGCAATAGGCCCATCCAAAGCGCGATCACCGACCAAAAAAATGTTTCGCATACCACGGTATACCATCGACCTTTGTATTCTTATTCGCTAAGAGAGGGCAAATCTAACCGCAAGGAATGCACTATGCCTGATATTATTTATACAAAAGTTGACGAAGCGCCAGAGCTGGCCTCCGCATCCTTTCTCCCGATTCTCCAAAAATTTGCCGCCGCCGCAGGCGTGACCATCGGCACCAAAGACATCAGTTTGGCTGGGCGAGTCATCGCGGCCTTTCCAGACCACCTGAACGAAGATCAACGCCAGCCCGATGATCTGGCCGAGCTGGGCCACTTGGTGAAAACGGCCGATGCCAATGTGATCAAGCTGCCAAATATCTCCGCATCCGTGCCACAGCTGGTTGCTGCCATTAAGGAATTGCAAGCCAAGGGCTATGCCCTTCCCGACTATCCTGAAGCGCCGCAAACAGACGCCGAAAAAGCCATACGAGCCAAATATGATGCCATCAAAGGGTCCGCGGTAAACCCGGTCCTACGCGAAGGCAACTCTGATCGCCGTGCTGCCAAGGCCGTTAAGAATTTCGCACAAAATAATCCGCATCGCATGGGCGATTGGTCCGCCGACAGCAAAACGCGCGTGTCCTCAATGAGTGGTAACGATTTCTTCTCCAATGAAAAATCTGCCACTCTACCAGCCGATACCACTGCAAAAATCCTATTGGAAACTAGAGACGGCGAGATCATCCTGAAGGACGATCTCCACTACACCGCGGGAACCGTGGTCGATGCCACCTTCATGAGTACCGAGGCTCTCAAAGAATTCTTAGCTACCGAAATTGAAAACACGAAATCTGACGGCACTTTGTTCTCGTTGCATCTGAAATCGACAATGATGAAGGTCTCTGATCCAATCCTGTTCGGACATGCCGTCAAAACTTTTCTTGCACCCGTTTTCGAAGCCCATGGCGCCGCGCTTTCACAGCTCGGTGTGAACCCCAATTTCGGCTTGGGTGATTTGCTCGAACGCGTCAAAGACAACTCAGAAATTCTTGCCGATATAAACAGCTGTATTGCCGCACGCCCGCCCATGTATATGGTCGACAGCGACAAAGGTATCAGCAATCTGCATGTGTCCTCCGATGTCATCATCGACGCGTCGATGCCCGCGCTTATTCGCGCAGGCGGCAAAGGTTGGGGCCCCGATGGTCAGGAGTCAGACACAAATTGCGTCATCCCTGACAATTCCTATGCTCCAGTCTACGACGAGACCATTAAATTCTTTATACAAAACGGCAAGTTGAATCCAAAAACCGTTGGGACGGTGCAAAACATCGGCCTGATGGCTCAGAAAGCCGAAGAATACGGGTCACACCCCACAACCTTTGAAATTCCACAGGCCGGTACAGTCAAAATGATCCTTGCCGACGGAACCGTTTTACATGAACATACCGTTGAAGCTGGTGACATTTGGCGTTCCGCTTCAACCAAAAAAGCGCCGATCGAAGATTGGGTGAACCTGGCGATCTCTCGGCAAAAAGCCGAAAATTGTAATGCGATTTTCTGGCTGGACGCCGACCGCACCCATGATGCGGAATTGATTGCCTATGTTACACCACTCTTGGAAGCCAAGGGTGTGGCAGATAAGTTTGACATAATGACCCCGCGCGACGCCACCAGGTCCTCGCTTGAAATCATCACGAAGGGCAAAAACTCAATCGCCATCACAGGCAATGTTTTGCGTGATTACCTCACGGATCTGTTCCCAATCTTGGAACTGGCCACATCGGCAAAAATGCTATCGGTGGTCAAGCTGATGAACGGCGGCGGATTGTTTGAAACCGGCGCGGGCGGATCTGCACCCAAACATGTGCAACAGCTCCAAGAGGAGAACCATTTGCGCTGGGACAGTTTGGGTGAATTTTGCGCCCTGGGCGAAAGCTTGACCTTCCTTGCTGAGGTGAAAAACAACAGCAAGGCTCGCGTATTGGGGCAAGCCGTTGATGCGGCAACCCAGTCCATTTTAGACGAAAGCCGATCACCATCCCGTAAGGTCGGTGAACCTGACAACCGCAACAGCCATTATTGGTTTGCGCGCTATTGGGCCAATGCACTTGCGACACAAAATAGTGACGTTGAACTAGGGGCGCATTTCGCGCCCATCGCAAAAGCTCTAACGGACGGAGAGGATGCTATTTTGGCTGAGCTTGCAGAGGTTCAGGGTATGGCGGCTGATCTTGGTGGATATTATCGGACCAATGCCGATCAAACCGCTGCGGTGATGCGCCCTTCTGCAACGTTAAACGCCATTATCGACTAAATATGCAAAACTTCCGAGCGGGGCCTGCGTCCCGCTCGTCGCACCCTCAATTTGTTGCATCATCTTCCGTGACCACGGCGACCGTCTGTCGCGTCATACGGCATTTTTGAGAGCAATATTGCACGGTATCCCAAGTCTTCACCCATTTTTTGCGCCACACAAAAGGCCGCGCACAGGTTCGACAGATCTTGGAGGGTAGATCCGATTTTTTCCGCATTTTCATTTGTAATGCGCCCGCCGACTGCCAAAATCATGCACTCTTTTGCGCCAGGCGCGGTAACTGCCGGCCTTCAACGTCTTGCGCATCAGCTGCTTCACTTCTGCCTCGCGCAGCCCATGTAGGGTTTGGATATCAGAAAAAGACACATGATCAGAAAGCGCCATTTCGATGACCTCGCTAATGTCCGTTTCACTCAAAATTTTGGATGTGGCGCCCACAGTGTTTCGATCCTCGTACTTCCTATAACCCGGATGAAACTAAGTTTCATACAAAGAAAGAAAAGCCCTCATGACAAAGACTTTAAGAATGAAACCTCCAGCGAAGCCTATGAAACGACAGTGAATTTAAAGTATTCCATTGTATTCCTTTACTTTTTACGACTCACCCTTATTTTAACTGCAATGGAAAAAGTGCAAAGGGATGGGAATGTCAGTTCAAAACGTGCATCGCCTCGACAACATCGAAATCGACCGCATCGCCGCGGTTATGAATGAGCGCTTGAAACTGCTGACTTACAAAAGTCGCAATTTGGACAAAGCGTCGACGATAAAACACATCAACTCTGAGGTCTGCGAGATCAGCGTGCTTCTGGGTAAACTCGACGCTCAAAAACAACTCAGCCTGTAACCCTTCCTTGTTCAGACCTGACCCCACAAGAGGACAAGAAATGACAAAACCGAATGAAACCTTTACCCTGTCGGTCCGGGACTTGGAGATCATCGAAGAGGCGCTTGGCGCAAAAGTATCGCGTCGGTCCCATCGTATGATGGAGGCCACAAGGTCTGCGAACACGTCTCTTCCTGACGATATTAAATCTGAGATCACCGAGTTGCGCGATTTGCTCGGACGTTTGTGGAACCAAAAAACCTTTTACCGCCCAACGGATCGATTCGTAGGTGGAGGATAACTTCCATTTGACGATCCCTCTCCAAGACGGCCTGGGGAACAGCTGACAGCGGCTATATGTTAACTGAGCGTCGCAAGATCAGACAGAATTGGGCAAGTGGGGCGATCATCGCCGGCGCAGGCGTCGATCAAATGCGATAGTGTATTGCGCATAGCCTGTAATTCTTTGACCTTGGCATCGATGCGAGTCAAATGTTCCTGCGCAATTTGCTTCACATCGGCACTTGCCCGCGTCTCATTCTTATATAATTGCAGCAAGGCCCGACACTCTTCGATAGAAAATCCCAAAGATCGTGCCCGCCCTAGAAATGCCAATTTATGCACATCGCTCTCGCGAAAGCTGCGATATCCGTTGGCGCTGCGCTTGGGCTGAATAAACCCAATTTCTTCATAGTAGCGAATAGTTTTGATCGGCAATTCCGCCATTTTCGCCACTTCACCAATATTCAAATCGCAACCCTCCTTCTTGGCAAGCCGTCACCGCGCCGCTCGAACATAGCGCAGCCGCAGCGCATTGGCCAAAACAAAGATCGACGACAGCGCCATGGCAGCGGCTGCAAGGATGGGCGAAAGGAGCATGCCAAAGCCAGGATACAGTACACCGGCTGCCACGGGGATCAGAGCCACATTATACCCAAAAGCCCAGAATAGATTTTGCTTGATATTGCCTAGGGTCAGCCGAGACATCTCAATCGCGTTGACCACACCCAGAAGATCACCAGACATCAATACGACATCGGCACTCTCAACCGCCACATCTGTGCCCGTGCCGAGCGCAATACCGATATCCGCCGCCGCCAGTGCCGGCGCGTCATTGATTCCATCGCCCACGAACGCCAATTGGCGGGCATGCGTTTTCAGCTCTTCCAATAGGCGGCCTTTGTCCGCAGGAAGCAACTCAGCATATACCTGATCCATACCCAGATCTGCACCGATTTGCTGCGCGGCATCCCGGCGGTCGCCGGTCAACATCACCACCGTGATCCCAGCGGCTTTGAGCCGCGCGATCGCACCCTGCGTCGAAGGCTTCAGAGCGTCGGACACGCCTGCAAGAGCAATCACATGCCCAGCGCGCGCTGCGAACATCACCGATTTGCCCTGGCCGGCCAAAGCTTTTGCTGACGCATGATATCCGGTCACATTAATTCCACGCTCCTGCATGAAGCGCTCCGTCCCAAGGATCACTTCCTCACCGGAGACATGGGCCGATAGGCCAAGACCCGCATAGGTTTGCCCGCCTTGGATTGGTAGCAAATCAAGGCCGTCTTCGTTCGCTGCCGCCACGATTGCGCGGGCAATGGGATGATCTGACCCCTGCTCGACGCTGGCCATGACCTGTAAAGCCGCGTGGCGCTCAAGACCATCTGCCACATCGAGGTCTGTCAAAACAGGTGCGCCGCGGGTTAACGTGCCAGTTTTGTCGAAGGCGATCACATCAACATCTGCCAAAAGCTGCAAGGCATCACCTTTGCGAAACAAGACCCCCATTTCAGCTGCACGGCCTGTGCCCACCATGATTGAGGTCGGTGTTGCCAATCCCATCGCGCAGGGGCACGCGATGATCAGAACGCAAACCCCAGCGACCAGCGCATAGGGCAGTGCCGGTGCCGGCCCCCAAATAAGCCAAGCTGTCACTGTGGCCGAGGCCAAGGCCAAAACCATGGGAACGAACCATAAGGTCAGACGGTCTACCAAAGCCTTAATCGGTAATTTTGCACCCTGTGCTTGCTCCACCAACTGGATAATTTGCGACAAAGTTGTGTCCTGCCCGACGCGGCAGGCCTCATAGATCACATGTCCCATGCCGTTGACTGTGCCAGCAGTCAGCGCGGCTCCCAAGGATTTTTCCACCGGTCGCGGCTCGCCGGTAATCATGCTTTCATCTATATAGCTTGAGCCCTCATGCACCACGCCATCCACTGCCACGCGTTCTCCGGGGCGCAGGCTCAGGAAATCCCCGATCACAATCTCTTCGATAGGACAATCTACAAACTCCTCGGCCCGCCGCACCCTCGCGGTCTTCACTCGCAGGCCCAAAAGACTTTTAATCGCCTTTCCCGTTCGCCCTTTGGCGCGGTTCTCGAGATCGCGACCAAAGAGGATCAAGACCACAATCACACTAGCAGGTTCGTAATACACTCCCGAAACCCCTTGGGGCAAAACCTGAGGCAGAAACGTAGCGATGAGAGAAAACGCGTAGGCCGCTCCTGTGCCGAGTGCCACTAGGGAGTTCATATCAGGCGCCCCACGCCAAAGCGCTGGAAATCCGCGGCGATAAAAATCCAGCCCTGGCCCAAAGAGCACAGCGGTTGCAAAGATGCATTGAATGATCCAATTGACCTTTTGACCGATCACAGCCGTTATCAGCGTCTCAAAGCCCGGAAGAATATGCCCGCCCATACCAAGTAAAATGACCGGTGCGGCGAGAATAGCAGCAAGCCGGCTGCGCCGACCATAAGTTTCGGTGCGCTGTTGTTTGCGCGCCTGCACCTGCTCTCGGTTGTCTTCAGAATGCTCTTGCGCCGGATAGCCCGCCGCAGTGGAGGCCGCAAGAACATCTACGCGACTGGCCAGATCTGGCGCATAGGTCACCTGCGCCGTCTCGGTGGCAAGGTTTACATCTACCGCCAAAACGCCAGGCACTTGCCGCAAAGCCTTATCCACCCGCCCCGCGCACGACGCGCAGCTCATGTTATTCACGGACACCACAAATGTATCAGGCGTGCGCATAGATCTCTCCTTGCTGCCGCCTTGGTAAACCCTCCCCTAACTAGAGGGTCAAGCGAAACTTTCGTATCGACCCGCAAAAACAGACATCTACTATTGTGCGGTCCATCCACCATCGATGGGAATGCTTGTACCAGTAACGTTATGGGCGATCGGTGCGCAGAGCCAAACTGCCAAAGCACCAATCTCTGAGGGATCCGCGGTCCGCGAGGACGGCTGCTTTTCAGCCACCAATTCCGCCTTGCCTGCGGTCCGGTCGCCACTATATTTCTCTGCCCTCGCCATGATTTGCGGTTCAATCAACGGCGTATCTGTCCAGCCGGGACAGATGCAATTCACCGTCACCCCACCCGTCTCAGCACTGCCCACAGCTGCATATTCCAAAGCGGCCACTTTCGACAGGCCAACCAAGCCAAACTTCGCAGCCACATAAGGCGCTTTTTCCTTTGAGGCCACCAAACCATGTACGGATGCAATATTAATCACCCGGCCATAGCCACGCCGCGCCATATGCGGCAAAGCGTGCCGCATCGTATGCAGCGCGCCTGAAAGATTGACCGCAATGATCGAGTCCCAGGTCTCGCGGGTTAATTCTTCGAGGCTTACAGTGCGTTGAATGCCCGCGTTATTGACCAATATATCCAAGGGCCCCCAGTCCTCCACAGAGGATATCAACGCTTCAATGGCGTCAGGATCGCGCATATCACCTTCAAAAAAGCGCACGTCATCTGCGCCAGCCGCAAGAATGATCTGAGTGGCCTCGGCGATTTGATCCGCATCTGCGAGCCCATGGAGCGCAATCCGCGCGCCTTGCTGGGCCAAAGCAGTCGCAATGGCCAGCCCAATGCCCTGAACAGAGCCAGTGACCAGCGCAACCCGTCCTTTAAGATCGTTATTCATCACCTTCTCCATTTTCCAACATAGTCCGAAGTTTCGTTTTCAAGATCTTTCCGTAATTGTTCTTTGGCAACTCTGTCACAAACCGGTAGGCCTTGGGCCGCTTGAACCTTGCAATATGCGCAATGCAATGCGCATCAAGCGCTTCGGGTTTCACCACTTGCCCGGCGACCTGCACAATAAAGGCCACGACCACCTCGCCCCAATCCGCCTCTTGGCGTCCAACTACGGCCACCTCTGCCACAGATTCATGCTCCAGCAGCACCTCCTCGACCTCACGCGGATAAATATTCGAGCCGCCAGAGATAATCATATCTTTCGAACGGTCATGCAGGGTGACAAATCCATCTGCATCCATGGCCCCCATGTCGCCAGTCCGCAGCCAACCGTCCCGGATTGTCGTAGCAGTGGCCTGCGGGTTTTGCCAATACCCGCGCATCACGATGCTGCCAGACACCAAAATTTCACCAATTTCTCCAAATGGCAGCGTTGTGCCCACCGCATCAGCGATCCGCACCAAAACCGGGCTCTGCGCGGCGCCCACCGAGCCCAAACGCGCCTTCCAGTTGTCATGGCTTCGGTCACTGACAAATTCGCGCCGCAGGGCCGTGATGCCCATCGGGCACTCCCCTTGGCCATAGACTTGCACAAATTTATCGCCCAAGACGTCGACCGCCTCAATAATATCGGCCACGTACATAGGACCACCGGCATAGGTGATCGTCTTAATCCCCTCGCCCAAGCTGCAAGATGCACGGGCCTGCGCCACCAAACGCTTTACCATCGTGGGGGCGGCAAACATTGAAATGTGCCCAATGCGGGGGGCCAATTGCAAAATTTCTTCGGCGTCAAAGCGACCGCTCTCGGGCACCACATGCCGCGCGCCTTTGATCACATGCATGAAATTATAAATCCCTGCCCCATGCGACATAGGCGCGGCATATAGGATGGCATCCTGTGCCTGAACCTCATCCACATCACTAAAATAAGCCAGTGACATCGCAGTTATATTGCCAGCGGTGATCATCACCCCCTTGGGCCGTCCTGTTGTCCCCGAGGTGTAAAACAGCCAGAGCAGCTCATCAGCGCCAATCCTCTCTGGCGCGGGCAGCGGGTTCTGCTGCCGCAGCTGGGCAAATCTGGCACCCTGAACACCAAGCAGGTTTTTCAAGCAGGCGGGCGCGACATCTTGCAGTCTCGAGCCTGTCGTTCTGCTCACAAAGGCCAGCTCAGCCTGCGCATCTGCAATGATCCAAGCGGCCTCCTTGGCATGTAATTTAGCATTGATCGGCACAGCCACTGCGCCAATAAACCAAACCGCGTAAAGCGCTTCAAGATACTCAGTGCAATTGCTCATGAACACCGCAACCCTGTCGCCCTTGCGGATCCCGTATTGCGCCCGCAACCCAGCGGCTAAAGCAGCCACCCGACCCAAAAACTCGGCATAATCCGCCTCGAGCTTCACACCTTTAAATAAGGCTGGCGCTTGTGGCGCCAGCGCAGCCGTACGGACCAGCCATTGCGCCGGGTTCATGAGTGGGTCTCCTGGAGAACTCTCCATTCTTGACGCTCTTGCATTTCACAACTCCGATGCATGGGCGTCGAAACTGGCCATAACTCCGCGCAGCTCGGCCAAGCCACGCATTCGCCCAATCAACGGGTAGCCGGGCGTACTATGCCCCCCGAGATCACTGAGCAACTCTTGCCCATGATCCGGTCGCATTGGAATTTGCCAGTCCGTACGTCCTTCGGTACTGCGACGGTTTTGTTCAGCCATCAAGGCCCGCACTGTACCAACCATATCCGTATCACCCTCGAGGTGGGGTGCCTCAAAAAAATCTGGCCGCGCCGCATCCGATCCGGCAATGCGTTTGGTATTGCGCAAATGCGCGAAATGGATGCGTGGCCCATGCGTTTTGACAAAAGCGGGCCCATCAAAATCTTCCGCGACACCCAAGGATCCTGTACACAACGTGGCGCCATTGGCGTGCAGATCCACCGCGTTCAAAACTAAGCTGTAATCGGCCGAAGAGGACATCACCCGCGGCAGGCCCAAAAGTGGAAACGGCGGGTCATCAGGGTGACAGCACAGGCGCAGACCCAGCGTTTCGGCATGGGGCGCCACTTCGGACAAAAAATCAATCAAATGAGATCTAAGCTGCTGCCGCGTAAGGCCTTTGTAGCTTTGCAATAGAGCACGCACATCCTCCAAACTCCAGCTGTCATTCGCACCCGGCAGACCAGCGGTAATATTTCGCTGCAACTGTTTTTTTCCGTTATCAGAAAGGGCGCTGAAGCGCTTTGCGGCCGCAGCTCTCTGGGCTTCACTATAGCTCTCAGCTCCATCTGCACGCTGAAGCAGATGCAAGTCGAAGGCGGCAAAATCAATCAAATCAAATCGCATCGCAGCGCCGCCATGAGTTTGCGCAGCCCGCAGATTGGTGCGGGTCCAATCTAAGATGGGCATGAAATTGTAACAAATGGTTGTGATATTTGCGGCCGCAAGAGCTTCAAGGCTGGCCTTATAGGCGGTGATATGCGCCCGCATCTGAGACCCTTGAGTTTTAATGGCTTCAGAGACCGGCAAGCTCTCCACGACGTCCCATTCATAGCCCGCAGCCTGCAAAACCGCCTGGCGTTCAGAAATCTGAGCTGCGCTCCAGAGCGTCCCCGGCGGCAGCTCATGCAAGGCGGTGACAATCCCCTCCACCCCCACTTGATGCAGATCCCCCAAAGCTATTTGATCCTTAGGGCCAAACCATCGCCAACATTGCTTCATGGCAACCATCCTTTGTAAAGCTCGTGGCTGGAATCTAGTGGCAATGCCACCTGACGACCGGTGCGGGCACTGTGGTAGATGGCCGTGACCAGTGCAACCGAGAGCGCCCCGTCTTCCAATGTCACCACCTGATTTTCATGGCCTGCCAAATCCAGAGCAATATGTGTAAAAAAACCCTCAAAGCCAGTTGGCTCAATCGGAGTTTTGCGCAACGCCGCATCCAACTGCTCCTGTGCCTGTGGCGCGCGGGCCTTAAAACTCCAGGGTTGCGCGCCAGGCGCATAGGGGGCAGTGCCGGAGGTGGCTGTGAGATGCTCAAAGACAAACCGCAGTCGGGTTTCATCTCCAGCCGCGCCAAGCGTGATGCTGCTCGTGGCCAAGGCACCTGAGGCCATGGCAAAACTGATGCTGGCGCAATCTTCAGTCTCGATCTCATTGATCCGCGTGGTGGTTAGGGCCGAAAGGCAGGCAATGTCACCGGCGATATGGGTCAAAAGATCATGATTGTGAATGGCATGCCCCAAAACCGCCCCACCGCGCTCTCCTGCCCAGGTGCCACGCCAAGGCACCTCATAATAATCCACCCCTCGCGACCAATGGGTCTCTAGCGCGGCCACCTGTAGCTGCCCCGTTAGACCGCAGGCCATAAGGTGGCGTAGCTGTCCCAGCGAAGGGCCCCAACGATATTGAAAAACAGGATATACTTTTCGACCTGCAGTCAGCGCGGCCCAGCGGATTTCATCCATATCCGCCAAAGACGTGGCCAATGGTTTTTCGCAAATGACATGCTTGCCTGCCGCCAACGCGCGTTGCGTCACCGATGCGTGCAAATGTGGGGGCAAGCAAATGTCGATGACGTGCACCTGTGGATCCGCCAAAGCCTCATCAATGTCACTCAATGCGCTGAAATTGTCATCTTCTTGCCGGATGCCCTCAATCCGCGCCAGGTCTTGATCCACAATAGCCCTGACTGTGAACGTGTCTTTCAGAGCCCGAAAGCCTGCCAAATGTTCACGACCGATGCCGGCTCCTAAGATGGCCACATGAATCATAATTCATCCGCCATCTGTTGCGCGCGCAGTGCCAATTCCATGACCTTGAAACAATGGTCTTGACCCATCGCCGTCTCACTGCGGTGCTTAATATCATGAGCCAAACGCGCAAAATATGGCAGGCCCGCACCAGAGGCGTCTATTTTCTCACACCGATTGCCATTGACCAAGATCACATGGTCCGTGCCTTTTTGCCCGCCCACATCAACATATTTACGCAGCTCAATATAGCCCTGCGTGCCCAGAATTGTGAGCCGACCATCGCCCCAGTTGGGCAAGGCATCCGGCGTGAACCAATCCACACGAATATAGCCCGTACCCCTGTCACTGCGCAGATTAATTTCTCCAAAATCTTGCAGCTCTGGATCACTGAGGTTTGCGTAATTGGCGCTGAACGCTAGCGTCACTTCGGCGGTATCTGAACCGGTATAATGCAAAAATTGGTCAATCTGATGCGAGGCGATATCGGTCAAAATTCCGCCAAAACAGTCCTTGCGAAAAAACCAATCGGGACGTGTTGCCCGGTTGAGACGATGCGGGCCCAGCCCCACGGTCTGCACCACCTTTCCAATCGCCCCTTCGGCCACCAGTTGCGAAGCAAGCGTGCTGGCGGGGGTCTCGAAGCGCTCAGAGAAATTTACAGACCAAATCCGTCCGGTCTGCGCCACGCAGGCTTTGATCTGCTCCAATTGCGCGGGCGTCGTGCACCCGGGCTTGTCGCTCATTACATCCATACCCTGCTGCATCGCCTTGATCGCCAGATGCGCGCGTTCGGATGGGATGGCGGAAACCAAAGCCAAATCCGCGCCACATTCCAACGCAGCTTGTAGGCTGTCAAAACGGGGCAAATGCGGAAATCGCTTGCGAAACCCAGGCAGAGTTTCCGGATGACCTTCAGTCCAATATCCTTGGCAGATGACCCCGGCCTTGGCCATGTTCTCTGTCATGCCATAGATGTGCCGATGATCCAGCCCAAGAGCCACAGATTTCAACACCATTTCTGCACCTGTTGTTTCTGGCCGCTCTCACTGGACCGTTGCATCGCATCAATAACTGCTTGAGCCTCCAGCGCAGTTTCGCCTGTGGCCAGCGGTTGGCCGCCAGCGCTCAAAGCCTTGGCAAAGTCCTCAATCACACTTTGGTGCCATTCATGGGTAAAGGCCATCGGATCCGCACCACCGCCGGTGCCCCCCTCTGCTCCAACCCGCGTTATGCGGCCATCGAGGTAAGATATCTCAAGCACACCAGAGCCAAGATGCGCCGCGGCCTTTGTTCCCTGCAAAGCAATCGTTTCCGCCCCACCCGGATAGGCAGAAGTCGTCGCCAGAAGCGTACCAAAGGCACCGCATTGCATGTCAAACAGCGCGCCAGCCCAATCCTCGGCCTCTAGATGGTGAAGCGCAGTTTGCCGCATCATAGCCTGCACATAGCTGATAGGCCCCAGCAACCAAATGGCCAAGTCAAGCGTATGGATTGCCTGCGAAATCATTACACCGCCGCCATCGCGCCCATAGGTGCCGCGGCCCGGTGCATCGTAATAGCTTTGCGCCCGCCACCACGGCACGCGCAGATCTACGGTGCAAATCTCGCCCAAATCCCCAGCTTCCAGGGCCGTTTTCAGGGCTTGGCTGGCCTGTCTGGCTCGGTGCTGCAACATAATCGCAAGCGGAACGCCCACCTGCGCGCAGATGCGCACAAGATCGGAGGCAGCTTGAACATCCCGTTCAATCGGTTTCTCCATCAAGATCGGTTTGCCCGCGGCCGCAAGCACTTGCACAATATCACGCCGGGCATTGGGCGGCGTGGCCAAAATAACAAAATCAATCGCCGGATCTTGCGCAATCTCATGCACCGAACCAAAGGCGCGGGTCGCGTGGCGCGCCGCAAAATCAGCAGTTTTGGCTGAATCGCGCCCCAAAACACCACTCAAATGCAGCTTTGGGGCATTTTTAACCGCGTGAACATGCGTGGCGGCGACCATCCCCAAACCTATCAATGCAATATTCATCGCCCCCCCCTGTCTTGGTTTAATTTTGGCCCATTGCACTGCAAAGATGCAAGCTGCAATATAAAGATCAAAGGCAAATATCGCCACACAGGGGATGAAAATGACAGCCACTCTAAGCACAACAGCTGAGCGATTGTATCTCAGCATGAAAGATCTGCCGATTGTGTCTCCCCATGGGCATTGCGATCCCAGCTGGTTTGCGAAAAATCAACCTTTCGCCAATCCCGCATCGCTTTTGGTCACGCCAGATCACTATGTGTTTCGTATGCTCTATGCCCAAGGTATTCCCTTGGCAGATCTCGGGATTGGCGCGCCCGGCACTCAAGCAGATCCAAGAGAGGTATTTCGCCTCTTCGCCGCGCATTGGCACTTGTTTCTCGGCACGCCAACCCGGTTATGGATGGACTATGTGCTGCGCGAAACATTACAGATTTCGCAGCCTCTCAACGCACAGACCGCAGATGTGATCTACGACCAGATCTCGGAGCGTTTGCAGCAAGCGGCCTTTTTGCCCCGTGCGCTGTTTGAACGCTTTAATATTGAGACCCTCGCTACCACCGATTCAGCCTTGGATGATCTGGCCCACCACAAGAGCCTGCGCACCGGCGGCTGGACAGGGCGGGTGATTCCAACCTTCCGCCCCGATGGGGTTCTCGATCCGCTCGATCCAAATTTCGTAGACAACCTTGCGCAACTGGCAAAGATCGCCGATCACAGCCTTGACGATTTTGACAGCTACCTATCCGCTTTGCGTATGCGCCGTGCAGAGTTCAAAGCATGCGGTGCCACCGCCACCGACCATGCCATTGATATCTTGCACACCGAATGGCTCTCAGACCCAGGCCAGCTCTATCGAAGGGTCTCGCAGGGCACAGCTACCCAAGAGGAGGCCCGGCGCTTCTATGGGCATATGCTGATTGAAATGGCCCAAATGTCTATCGACGATGGGCTGGTTATGCAGCTCCATGCCGGCAGTCGCCGCAATACCAATCGCACCGTTTTAGACAGTTTCGGCCGCGACATGGGCGCCGATATCCCCATCACAACCGATTGGGTGGGTGGTTTGGATGCATTGCTCAACCGCGTCGGAAATTCCGCGGCGTTGCGCCTCATTCTTTTTACTCTTGATGAAACAACCTATGCGCGCGCTTTGGCGCCGATGGCGGGCCATTGGCCCTGTCTGCGGATTGGACCACCCTGGTGGTTTCACGATAGCGCAAATGGGATTGCACGCTATTTTGACCAAGTGGTTGAGACCGCTGGGTACTTCAACCTTTCCGGGTTCAACGATGACACGCGCGCTTTCCTCTCCATACCAGCCCGTCATGATCTCTGGCGGCGCGGCGTGGCCATTCATTTAAACCATCAAATCGAACGTGGTGCTTTTGGCCTCACAGAGGCCGACGATCTTGCGCCCCTTCTGGCGGTTGATCTGGCACGGCAAGCCTATCGGATCGAGATATAAATGGGGCAGATTGTACACTTCGGCCTTGGTAATTTTGCCCGCGCCCATCTATTGGATTACATAGCCGATGCGGGCGGCAGCTGGCAGGTTATCGGTGTGAACCTGCGCTCCAGCGCCACACGCGACGGTCTGGCGGCACAAAACTATGCTTACGCACTCAACGTTCAAGGCACTGGGATCAAGCAGATAACAGGTCTTAAAACTATTCTTTTGCCCTCAGAGGGCCAACAGCCCATTTTTGAAGCCATGGGAAATGCCGATATCATCTCGGCAACGGTTACAGAAAAGGGCTACCATCTTGATCAGAATGGCCAGCTTGATTTTCAAGACCCCGTGATTGCCGCAGAGCTCTCCGGCCCGCCCCTGCGCAGCCTCATCGGCTTCATCGCCCATGACCTTGCCCGAAGGCATCGACCGGTCACAATCTTGAGCTGTGACAATCGCGTGGGCAATGGCGACGCCTTGCGTCAAGCCGTCCAGCAATTTGCGCAAGCGGCGCAATTGAATATTGATTGGCGCCTGGTACGGTTTCCCAACGCCATGGTTGACCGGATTACGCCGGCAACAACAGATCGTATCCGTCAAGAGTGCAAAGATCCAATGGCCGTACCCACAGAGGCGTTCCGTGAATGGGTGATTGAAGATAATTTTGCCGGGCCACGCCCGGATTGGCCCGACGTTCAATTTGTCCAAGACGTGCAGCCCCATGAGCTGCGCAAACTGCGTATGCTGAATGGGGCGCATTCATTCCTCGCCTATGCCGGTCTCGCGCAGGGGTATCAGTATGTTCATGAAGCCATTTCAGACCCCGACTTACGCCACCAAGCCCTGTCGTTGATGATGGAAGCCGGCACCACCCTGCCCCAAGACATTCAAGACCAAGTGCCAGCCTATGCACAAGCGCTTCTCCGCCGGTTTGACAATACTGAACTGGCCCATCGCTTAGATCAAATCGCAATGGATGGCAGTCAAAAACTTCCCTACCGAATATTGGAGACCCTGCGCGCGCGCTCTGCACCCGTTTTGATCGCGGCGGTGCGCGCTTGGATGTCTTATTGCATCGCCCAAACTGCCCAGGGTAAGCGGCTGGATGATCCTTTGGCAAAGGATATCGCGAAAGCTGCAAACTCAGCGCATCCAGAGCGCATGTTGTTGCAGCTGATTGGCGCAGAGGACTTAACGCAGCTCATTTTGGAATAATTGCACCGCGATACTGCACGACCCGCGCCGCCATCGCATGCCCCGCCTGCAGAGCCGCAGCTTGCCCCTTGCCCGACAAAAGCGCGCCCAAATACCCGCCGTTGAAGCTGTCACCCGCAGCGGTCGTGTCCAAAACTTCTGTCACCGGTTCGTACTGTGCGTCAACCGACTCCCCAAGGGATAAAGGCCCGCGTGCACCGCGTTTCAGCGCTCCAGATTTGGCTTGTGTAAAAAATCGCTGCGCAACCTGTGCTTCTGTCTCACCAAACACATCCATTTCGTCATCAATCGACGGTAAAGAGATATCAGCCCGTTGCCAAAAAGCAGCTATAATTTTCTGAGCCATGGCGCAATCTTCCCAAAGATAAGGCCTATAATTGCTGTCAAAAATCACTTGGACCTGCACCGTATGCAACCACTCCAGAAGAGCCAGCCGTATGTTTTGCGGTAAAATTGCCAACGTGATGCCAGATAAATACAAGCCGTCAAACTGCTCCAAAACTCGAAAATCTGCATCTAAAAACATCTGACGGGCGGCGGAGTCACCGCGCCAATAGGTGAAACTGCGCTCCCCATCTGGCGCGGTGTTAATGGCATAAAGCCCTGGTGATTTATGCGCGATGCGCTGAATATTGGCATGACCCAGATCATTGGCCGCAATAAACTCCTCAATGCGTTTTGAAAACGTATCCTGCCCGAGACAGGTCACATAATCGACCGTTATGTCCGGCGAGCTGCGCTTGAGATAAATTGCTGTGTTGAGCGTGTCGCCGGCCACAGCCAGGTGCGCCTGATCACCGTCCATCGACAATTCGATCATGGCTTCACCGATGCAGGCAATACGCTTCATTTTTGCTCCTTGTGCCAAATGATCAATCCAGCACTCATGATCACAATCGCGCCCAAAATCGTACCTGCATCAGGCACTGTGCCAAACAAAAGATAGCCCCAAATCGCGACAAAAACCAAAAAGGAATAAGTAAATGGCATCAGTTGATTGGCCGTTCCAAAACGGTGTGCATTGGTCAAAAGCTGGTGACCGCCCCAACCCAGCACGCCAAGGCTGACCAGTACAACCATGCCCCAAATAGTTTCAGGCTGAACCCATGCCCATATCACAAAGGGCGCCATCAGCGCCGTGCCGATTAGTCCCATGTAGAACTGCATGGTCTCCACGGCCACAATGCCAGACAGTCGGCGTGTCATGATCGAATAAAGTGCCAGCGCGACCGCATTGTACATAATCATCAGCATGGCCGGGTGAAAGGCCGTCCCAAAGGGACGTACGACAATCAACACGCCAATAAATCCCAAGAAAATCACGCCCCAGCGCCAAGGCTCTACCCTTTCACGCAGCACAGATACCGAAAGGAAACACACCACCACCGGGCTGGAAAACATGATGGCCGAGACCACAGTCAGCGGCAAAAATTGCAGGGCATAAAAATTTGACAGAGTGGCGGAAACCAAAAGCAAGGCTCGGCTGAACACCTGCCAGACATGCCCGGTCTGGAACCGCTCGCGCATGAATCCGTCTTTAGCGATCACACCAATGGATATCACCAAATGCCCAGCATAGCGCATGAAGGCCAATTGAAAGGCCGAAAACCCTGCCATTGCCAACCATTTTGCACCTGTATCCACCCAAGAAAATAGCAGCCATGCGGCCAGCATCAAAACGATGCCGAGGCGTGGCAGGTCTGCCATGGATTTAGCGACGACCGCCATAGTTACGACTGAAACCGCTGCACGTAAAAATCAACCATTTGACTAACCATATCATCGGCTTGACCAGCGTCTCGCGCTTCGTTAAGCGCCGCCAGCGGCCCTTTAGACATCAGGCTGTCGACACCCGCCTCTTCAGCCATGCGGGCGTAATAGCCGACATCTTTGGCAGCATTTTTGATCGCAAAGGCCAATTGCGACGGATCACCATCCACCCCATAGGCTTTAACAAAACCCATCATGCCAGAGTGCAGCGGGCCTGCGGCCATGACGTCATAGAGCTGTGACCGGTCCACCCCAGCCACATCCGCCATGGCAAAGGCTTCGGCCATGGCATTGGCTATCGTCATACCGAAAAAATTATTGATCAATTTGATCGTATGACCAGATCCGACTGCGCCCAAATAGAACACATTTTCGCCCTGATCTTGCAAAACAGGCTCAACCGCAGCGAAGGCAGCCTTGTCACCAGAGGCCATGATATTGAGCAGCCCATCTTTGGCATGGGACGGCGTGCGGCCCAATGGTGCATCCAGGAACTGACCTCCAGCCGCAGCGACCTCAAGCGCAAGAGCGCGGCTGCTGCCCGGCAAGGAGGTGCCAAAATCTACCACGACTGCCCCCGGACGCAGCCCGGCAATCACTCCATCCGCCCCGCGCATCCGACTTTCAACATGTTCAGATGTTCCCATGCACAACATGACAATATCACTGGCCTCGGCCACAGCCTTCGCCGTGCTGGCCTCCTGCGCCCCGCGGGAGATGGCAATATCAAGCTGGCTGCGGTCTTTGTTGCCCAAAACCGTCAACGCATAGCCAAGATCTTGCAGCCGACCCACCATTGCGCCCCCCATGAGACCCAGTCCAATAAATCCAATTCTTGCCTTGCTCATGGTCACCCCTTTCTTAAATTTTCACCGTGAGAGCGCTCAGACTGAACATTGCCCACACCAGATTGGCCGGCCAATTCAGCCTCTAAATTCACAGCAACTTCTAGAGTTTTCGTCGCATCTGCGACATCGATCATTGGCTCCGCCCCATCGATAACGCTTACGAAGTGATCCAACTGCGCGTCCAATGGCGCTTTGACATTTTTCTCAGCATTTGCGGAAATTTTGGTTGCCGCCTGTCCCCAATCTTCACCCTGCCATAAGGTCATCGAGGGAAAACTCAAGGCCCCTTTGGTGCCTGTGATCCACATCATATCTTGATGGGTTGTACCAATATTGGGATTTTCGCCGGTACCGGCTTCAAAACCCCAAGGGCTTGGTGTGACGTCAGAAAAGGCAAGTGTTCCGACCGCACCTGTCTCAAACCCCAATGCAATCACACCCGTCTCAACCCGTGCCGCGCCACGTTGCGACCGGCCGCACAGCGCCGTGGTTTGGACAATTTCGCCAATCGCGAACCGCAATATATCGATGTCGTGTACCAAATTAATCATGACCGGGCTGCCATCTTGGGTCCGCCAATTGCCCTGAAAATAAGCATCAGGCTTCCGCATGGCCCAGATCACCTGCACCGTCACCACTGCTCCAATTTGCCCAGAGGCCAAACACGACTTCAACTGTTGCACCACCCGATGATAACGACGGTGATGGCCCACGAGCGACGCAATTTCGCGGTCCTGTAAAACCTTCGCCAATTCGCGCGCTTGTTCAAGATTTCCAGCCACAGGTTTTTCGATCAACATCGGCCAGCCCCGCGCAGCCGCTTCCATGCCATGGGCCGCATGCAAATGGGTCGGGGTGGCGATGATCACCCCATCCACCGGGGAATCGACCTCGGACATGGAGGCAAAGCGCGGAACATCAATTTCCAGAGACATATTCGGATCGGCCAGTCCAACAAGGCTGCACTCAGGATGGGCTTTGACCGCCTCCAAGTGTCGGATCCCAATCAATCCACCGCCAACCACCAAAATCTGTTTCACATGACTGCCCCTATTTGCCATGGAACAAATTCATAATCACCGAGCCCTTGCGCCTCAGATTTGGTGACCTCACCGGAAGCTACGCGCAAAAACATGTCGTAGATTTCACAGCCTTTATCCTCAACACTGACACCTTTGGAGAGAATTTCGCCTGCATCGATGTCCATATCTTCAGACATGCGCTTAGCCATTTCACTGTTGGTGGCCACCTTGATTGTTGGTGCGGGTTTGGATCCAAACGCAGAGCCGCGCCCCGTGGTGAAACACACCAAATTGCAGCCCCCTGCAATCTGACCGGTGACAGAGGCCGGATCATAGCCAGGGCTGTCCATAAAGGTGAAACCACGGCTGCGTACGGGTTCTGCGTATTTATACACCCCGGTCAGTGGTGATGTTCCGCCTTTTGCCGCAGCTCCTAGAGATTTTTCCAAAATCGTCGTCAAACCGCCAGCCTTGTTGCCAGGACTTGGATTATTGTCCATGGAGCCTTTGTTGCGCGCGGTGTAATCTTCCCACCATTTGATCAGACCTACCAAGCGCTCACCCACTGCCGGGGTCACAGCGCGGCGGGTCAGCAGATGCTCGGCGCCATAGATTTCGGGGGTTTCAGCCAAAACGCCCGTCGCCCCTTGGGCCGTCAACAGATCGCAAGCATGACCGAGCGCCGGATTGGCTGTCACACCTGACCAAGCGTCAGAGCCACCACACTGCAGCGCGACCATCAAATGTGAAGCCGGGCATTTTTCACGGCGTGCTTGATTGGCAATTGGCAGCATAGCTTTGATTTTGGAGATACCCAGATCAACGGTCTGCCGCAGCCCTGCAACTTTTTGAATATTCATAGTCTGAAAGGTCTCGCTTTGCTTCAGCCCATAGGCCTCAAGTAACCAATCAATCTGGTTCATCTCACAGCCCAAGCCTACCATGAGAACCCCGGCATGATTGGGATGTTTGGCGTAGCCCCACATAACCCGCTGTAGAGCTTCAAACCCATCCCCAGCGTCAGCCATACCGCATCCCGTGCCATGCACAAAAGCGGCAACACCATCCACATTTGGATATTCCGCCAGTACATCAGCCGTAAAATGGTCCGCGATCATGCGCGCAGCGGTGGCTGAACAATTGACCGAGGTGACGATGGCAATGTAATTGCGCGTACCAACCGCTCCATTTTCACGTCGATACCCCATGAAATAATCTTGAGTTTTCGCAGGTTCTACCGGGCGGAGATCATTAGAAAACTTATAATCCGCTTCAATATTGCGAAAAACCATATTGTGAGTATGCACATGGTCGCCTGGAATAATAGAACACGAAGCATAGCCAATGATCTGCGCATATTTTCGTACCGGATCACCTTCCGCCATAGCCTGAGTGGCAACTTTATGGCCAGATGGTATGACATCCCGCAAAGTAATGCCCTCTATCTTCAAACCAACAGCCAGACTCTTTGTGGCTGTAACAACCGCGTCAGCGCGATCTAAACGTACAAAATCCATCTTACTTCCCAAGTATGCAATTACAGATCAAGTCGCAGACGCACGCTGACTCAATTCAATTGGCAAGACACCCTTACAACAAAATCGCAACGATGTTTGGCCATATAAGCAGAACTGACAGTGCCAAAAGCTGAATGCCAATGAAAGGCAAGAAACCTTTAAATATATCAGTCAAGCTAATATGGGGAGGCGCTACAGATTTAAGATAGAAAGCAGCAGGCCCAAATGGTGGTGACAGGAAACTGACTTGCATGTTCATACAGAACACAACACCAAACCAAATGGCTACATGGCTAGGAGCAAGTTGGCCGATAAATCCAATTTCCTCTATAGGCAAACGCAACACAATCGGAAGAAACACAGGGATGATCAACAATACAATCCCAACCCAATCCATAAACGCGCCCATAAACAGCAATACTAGCATCATGGTAAGAATGACCATCATGGTCGGAAGGTCGCGGCCAACGATCAAATCCGCCACATAGGTTGGTCCCCCTGCAATGGTATATGCGCCAGCCAGAGACGCAGCACCAATCGTTACCCAAATAATTGTACCAGTCGACCTAAGTGTTCGCATCAAGCTTTCCCAAAGCAACTCAAAAGAGCCTTCACCTCTCAAAATTGCAATTACCAGTACGGCCATAGCACCCATCCCAGCCGCTTCAGTAATACCTGTTATGCCGCCATAAATAGATCCTAAAACAACACCAATGACCACAATTGGAGGCACCAGACCTTTTCCCATGCTCCACCCAATTTTGGCGCGATTGGTTCCAAACACAAAATATATAAGGAGCAATGCAATAACGACGATGCCGCCGAGCCAAGGCATATGGGCCAATGTCCCAAGCCGCGCAGGATCGCCGTCACTCGCAGCATTCGAGCCAGACAGTTCAAAGAACGCAGCTCTCACGAACAATGCCGTTGAAAAGCCAGCAACTACGATGCTGAGGAAGGCACCAAACAGCAGTCCCTTCTCACCACCTTCGGGATCATTCGGATCAGGTTCTGGTAACGGCGCATCTTCGGGTCTCAGGGTTGTGCGGACGATAATGTAGAGAATAATCATCGAGGCCAACATGAAACCGGGAATGAAGGCCGCAGTAAATAGAGCTTTTATCGAAGTTTCTGTGATCAAACCGTAAATGATCAAAACAATAGACGGCGGTATCATTGTTCCGAGAGAACCAGAAGCACAGATCACACCAATTGCGAGGTTTTGATTGTAGCCTAGACGCAACATTTGTGGCAACGCAATCAATCCCAAGAGCACCACTTCTCCCCCAATAATCCCCGACATAGCGGCCATGATGACAGCCATGATTGAGGTTACGATAGCAATCCCGCCACGCGTGCGGGAAAGCCAAACGTTCAAAGAAGAATACATATCTTTAGCAATGCCAGACCGCTCAAGTAGCGAAGCCATAAAAATGAAAAGTGGAACCGAAATAAGTACGTAGTCTGTTAAAAGCCCGTATATTTTTTGAGCCAGGATATAAAGAGCGCCTGTGCCTGGTCTGCCAGTGAGCATCCCATCTCCAAAGCTAAGAGGATTAAGCAGCAGTGTGGGCTCAAACTTCATCACGAGCACCAATACTGCCAGTGCAGCAGATGCTAGCCCGAGTGGCATACCTATTGCCAATAATACAATGAGCGACACCATCAAAATAAGTGAGATTGTTCCAATATCCATTAGTCTTGCCCCACTGCACGTTTAAGCATTTCAATTTCTTCTGCATCAGGTTCATCTGTGTGAACCTCTGGCTCTTTGTTCCAATCTGAAATCAAGTTCAGTACCGCCTGCAGAGCTAC
>Ga0206677_10001076_pt1 | contig 25714 bp, 21 predicted proteins | sample M130m12015metaG_FD_155475 | JGI IMG/M metagenome (GOLD analysis project Ga0206677, IMG submission 155475) | Ammonia-oxidizing marine archaeal communities from Monterey Bay, California, United States - M1 30m 12015 | ecosystem: Environmental > Aquatic > Marine > Intertidal zone | place: USA...
CCTAAGGTTGCTGGTAAAGGTGCCGAGTGGCTGCGTCAGCAGGGAATTGAAGTGAGTAGTGATTTGCTGGCTGAGCAGTCAGCTGCTTTAAATGCCGGCTTCTGGTCGCGTATGCAGCGCAAGCGTCCTCGTGTGGTTAGTAAGCTGGCAACGAGTTTGGATGGTCGTACGGCTTTGGCAAATGGCGATAGTCATTGGATTACAGGCACTGAAGCAAGGCGCGATGTGCAAAGGCTGCGTGCATGCAGTTCAGCGGTGCTTACCGGCGTTGCTACGGTATTGGCCGATAATCCGTCATTAAATGTGCGTGCTCCAGAGTATGAAGACTGTAAGCAGCCCTTGCGGGTGATTCTGGATTCCAAGTTGCGCACGCCGCCGCGTGCAAAGACTTTGTCGTTGCCAGGCAAGGTGCTGATATTGACCGTAAGCGACGCGCCAGAAAAATCTGCAGCTTTAACTGCTGCGGGCGCTGAAGTCGTGGTGCTTGGTGCGGAACACGGCCGGGTTAGCCTTACGGCAGTATTGGCGCTGCTGGCTGAGCGTGAGATTAACACTGTATTGGTTGAAGCAGGTGCGATATTGAATGGCGGGTTTTTGCAGCAGGGGCTGCTTGATGAAGTTGTGGTGTATCAGGCTGCGCATGTGTTGGGCGGTAATTCCCACGGTATGTTTGCACTGGATGAACTTAAGGATATGTCGCAGCGACCGTCATTAGCGCTGAATGAAGTTCGTCGCGTTGGCGCAGATTTGCGTCTGAGTTATCGAGTCTTGCCAGCTCAATAATTATTTGTTTAGGGCGAGCTTCGGAATTTTTGTGTCGGTCGATTGATAATGTTCTAGATTGTAATTTTGGAATGGTGACTTAAAATAATTGGGTAGGGTGGTTTGTGTTTACAGGAATAGTGAAAGCAGTGGGTCAGATTGTTGCGAAAGATGTTTCGCAGGGTGAAGGCCGACTGCACATTGATACTGGAGACTTGGATATCAGTAATGCCAAGTTAGGCGACAGTATTGCGGTATGCGGTTGTTGTCTTACTGTCGTTGAGCTCTCTGCAACTGGTTTTGCTGCAGATGTGTCACGCGAAACTCTTCAGCTTACGAGCTTAGGTGGGCTTGATGCCGGGTCTGCGGTGAATCTGGAGCCAGCGCTTACATTGCAGGAGCCGTTGGGCGGCCACTTGGTTACCGGTCATATCGATGGTATTGGTGATGTGGTGTCGGTTGCCGAGAATGCGCAGTCAATTGCTCTGCAAGTTCGAGTGCCAGAGCCACTGGCCCGTTACGTCGCCAAGAAGGGCTCGATATGCATTGATGGCATCAGCCTTACGGTTAATGACGTAGCCGGTGCAGTTGCCCATTTAACGATTGTTCCGCATACGCGTGAGCAAACTATTATCGCGAACTATGTGTCGGGAACCCGCGTGAATATCGAGGTTGATATTATCGCGCGTTACCTAGAGCGCTTTTCGCAGTACACTTAAACGAATGTTTACCAGAGGTTTATCCTATGTCGGCTGTTAACTCGAGCCCTAATGATGCTGATCTTAACCCCGCGTTTAGCAGTATCGAAGAAATTATTGCCGATATTAGTGAAGGCAAAATGGTTATTATTGTTGATGATGAAGACCGCGAAAACGAAGGTGATTTATTGATGGCTGCCGATTGTGTTGAGCCACATCATGTTAATCATATGGCAACACATGGCCGTGGGTTGATTTGCCTCACTTTGACTCGTGATCGATGCAAACAGTTGCGTTTGCCGCTGATGGTGGATGAGACTAACGAGCAGCACGCCACCAACTTCACACTGTCTATTGAAGCGGTAGATGGAGTAACGACAGGTATTTCGGCGCATGATCGTGCACGCACTATTCGTGCTGCCGTGGCCGCTGATGCCAAGGCGGAAGATCTTATTCAGCCAGGCCATGTGTTTCCGATTATGGCTCAGCCTGGTGGCGTTCTTACCCGTGCCGGTCATACCGAAGCCGGTTGTGATCTAGCCCGTATGGCCGGCCATGAGCCCGCCGCAGTGATTGTTGAGATTTTGAATGATGATGGCACCATGGCGCGTCGGCCTCAGTTGGAACTGTTTGCTGTTAAGCATGGCCTGAAAATCGGCAGTATTGCTGACTTGATTCGTTATCGTCTTGAGAAAGAGCAGTCGGTCGAGCGTGTTTCATCGCAGGCCATTGAAACTGAGTTTGGTGAATTTGAGATGGTTTGTTTTGAAGACCACATTAGTCACAATATGCATCTCGCTTTGGTGAAAGGTGATCTGCAGAACGCCGATGCACCGTTGGTGCGGGTGCATTTACAGGACACGCTTGCGGATGTTGTTGGTGTAAAGCATTCGCAACTGGGCTGGCCGCTGAGAAGCGCTATGCGCAGCATTGCAGAGGCGGAAGCCGGTGTCGTCATTATTCTGCGCTATGAACAATCGGCGCGCCAGTTGGTGCATGATATTGCCGCTTTGGGGAAGAGTGACTCAGTTGATGCAGTTGAGTCATCAAAAGATGAGGTTGCTGTGTTACGTACCCACGGCACCGGCGCACAAATACTGCGCGATCTCGGCATCACCCGTATGCGGGTGTTGAGTGCGCCGAAACATATGCTGGCTTTGTCCGGCTTTGGCCTTGAAGTGGTTGAGTATGTCGATCATTAGTCTGTTACGTAATATTATTTATTAGAGACATTGAACCTTGAGCGAGACACCAAAAAAACAGCGTTATGCGGCACAAGATTTTGATGTGTATGGCGCACGCTTTTGTATTCTGTCGGCCCGTTTTAATGAGGGCATCTGCGATAACCTTGTTGCTGGCGCTAAAGCTACATTACTTGAGTATGGTATCCGCGAAAACGATATCGACGTGGTGCGTGCGCCCGGTGCATTTGAGTTGCCCTTGGCCGCTCAGCATATTGCCTTGAGCCGCGACTATGATGCGATTATTGCCGTTGCTACTATTATTCGTGGTGGCACGCCGCATTTTGAATTTGTGGCGGGAGCATGCACCGATGGCTTATTGCGGGTGACTCTTGATCATCAGCTGCCGCTGGGGTTTTGTGTGTTAACGACTGATGACGTGCAGCAGGCTATCGATCGCTCTGGCGATAATGATGATAACAAAGGTCGTGAAACGGCTTTAGCAACCTTAGAAATGGTGAGTTTGTTTCGCGGAAAACGGCGTTAGATATGGCGATGGTCGGACGCAGTGCTAGTCGCCGCCTGCTTGTTCAGGCGCTCTATCAGCACCAGATTTCAGGACACAATCGCAGTGTATTGCATGAGCAATACATTAACGGTCGGGAAGCGGTTCGTGCCGATAAGCCTTATTTTGAGCTGTTGTTAACAGAAATCATGGTGTCGGTGGATCAGCTCGACCAGCGCATTGCCGTATATGCTGACCGACCAGTTGAGCAAATCGACCCTATTGAACGTGCTGTGCTTTGGCTGGGGATGACCGAGCTTGATTTGCACCCTGATTTGCCGGCCAAAGTCGTGATGAATGAGGCCATTGAACTGTGTAGATTATTCGGTTCTCAGGATGGCTACCGCTATGTCAATGCGGTGCTGGATAAAGCCGTTAAAGATATCCGCTCTTAACCTGCCGCCTGACAGGAGCCTGAGTATGTTAGCTGAGTTTGAACTGATCGCACGCTGTTTTGACCGCAGCACTGGGCATGCTTTAGGCGTTGATGTGGGTATTGGGGATGATGGTGCGGTAGTGAGTCTTACTGCCGGTAATAGCTTGGTGGTTGTCACTGATACCATTGTCGCGGGGGTTCATTTCCCTGCTTATACACCGGCTCATGCTGTTGGCTATCGAGCTCTTGCGGTAAACCTGAGCGATATTGCGGCGATGGGTGCGACGCCCCGTTGGGCGAGTCTGGCATTGGCGTTACCTGACGCAGAGGCCGAGTGGGTGGCAGATTTTGCCGCCGGTTTCTTTATGCTAGCCGATGCGTATAACGTTGAATTGATTGGTGGTGATACTGTCAGTGGCCCATTGGTTGCCACTGTCACTGTGCATGGTGAAGTAACGGCAGGTATGGCTGCGTTACGCAGCACTGCATCTGAAGGTGATGCAATTTACGTTACTGGCAATCTCGGTGATGCGGTTGCCGGGCGTTTGTCTGAAGGCGACACGGATGCTGAACGCTATCTTGCCGAACGGTTTCTGTATCCGACCCCGCGGGTTCATGAGGGCTTATCTCTGCGCGGCATTGCTTCTGCGATGATTGATATATCCGATGGGTTGCACGCGGACCTTGACCATCTCTTGCTCGCGAGTGGTCTTGGTGCTGAATTGCGCCTTGATGCTTTACCTTTGTCGCCGCAACTTTTGGACACTGTGGGTCGTGACCAGGCTATTGAAATGGCCTTGTTGGGTGGTGATGACTACGAGCTCTGTTTCACGGTGCCTGCCGGTCAGAATGAGATTTTCCAGGCGTTGGTCAGCAGTTGGGAGTGTCCTGTGGCGCACATTGGCATCACGGTGGCATCTGAGGGGCAGCGCTGGCACGATGGAGCTCAACAATTGTATGTTGTGCCGGATTCCGGCTTCGATCATTTTATGGGTGCTGTGGATGAGCTGCCTGAAGATGCTGGGTAGTGCCATGACTCATAGTGAATTAGTGCGAAAGGTATTTCGTGACCCGGTCCACTGGCCAGCCTTTGGTTTCGGGTTGGGTTTGGCGCCAAGGGCGCCGGGTACTTTTGGTTCGTTGCTGGGGCTGCCGATTTGGTGGTTTGCCTGGTCCTATGGCATTACTGCATACCTTTTGCTGGTATTGCTGTTGTTTGTTTTGGGTGTTTGGATTTGTGGCGAGAGCGCAAAACGTCTCGGTGTTCATGATCATGGCGGTATTGTCTGGGATGAAGTAGTCGGTATGACGCTGACTATGACCTTTGTTGAACCGTCCATCATCTCCGCTATATTGGGTTTTGGCTTGTTTCGATTAATGGACATTGCCAAGCCCTGGCCGATTCTGGATATAGATCACAGATTGCATGGGGGTTTCGGAATTATGCTCGATGACGTGCTAGCTGCTGTGTATGCAGGGTTGGTACTTGCAGGCGTTCAATATCTGTTAGTGAACCTGTAAACGGCACCATAACAAAGGCGATCTTTTATGCCACAGGCAACAACCAGCAACTCATCTGAAGTGCCCGAACGCATTGGTAAATATGACATTATCAATCAGATTGGCAAAGGCACTACCGGAAACGTGTATCTTTCTCATGATCCTTATTATGGGCGTGATGTGGCAATTAAGGTTTATCACATCGATGCCGCTGCAGACGGTCGTGCTGCTGAAATTGCCCGCAAGATGTTTTTCAATGAGGCGCATATTGTTGGGATGCTGCAGCACCCAAATATTCTGCCTATCTATGATGCTGGTGAGGAAGAGGGGAAATACTATGTCGTAATGGAGCATGTTCAGGGGGCCCGAACTTTGGGGGCGTATTGTCGTCCTGACAACCTGCTGCCTATAGAGGATGTGGTTAAACTGATTTTTAAGTGTGCTAAAGCACTGCATTATGCGCACAGTCGTGGCTTGATTCACCGTGATATTAAGCCCAATAACGTTATGCTTACATTGGATAACGATGTTCGCATTATCGATTTTGGTATCGCCATAAAAAAAGATTCTGATCTGCCGCAAATAGTTGGTATTGCAGGTTCACCGAGTTACATGTCACCTGAGCAGGTGCAGTCGGCTGAGTTATCTCAGGCATCTGATATCTATTCCCTCGGTGCAGTGCTGTATGAGTTGCTCACTGGCCACCGACCGTTTCGCGGTGCGGATCTAAGCCAGCTGTTAAATCAGATTGTTTATGCGACACCTCCCCCAATACACACTCTGCGAACTGGTATTTCTGAAGGGCTAGAAGAAGTAGTGACGGTTGCAATGCAGAAGGAGCCGAATAACCGTTACCAGAACGGAGCGAAGATGGCTGCTGCAATGACGCGGGTGCATCGCAAACTTCAGCAGGAGTCGGAGCAGCTCGATGCGCAGGAGCATTTTGATATTTTGCGTAGGCTGAGTTTTTTTCACGATTTCTCACAAGGGGAAATTCTCGAGTTGTTGCGCGCCAGTGAATGGCGTGAGTACTTGCCTGACGATGAGATTATTCGCGAGGGTGACCTTGATGATCGCTTTTATGTGGTTATTTCGGGAAACTGTATTGTTGAGACTGAAGGTCGATCAATTGGGCGCCTGCAGGCAGGCAATTGCTTTGGTGAAAGCGGTTACGTTCGCGATGCCAGACGCAGCGCTACGATTCGTTCGGCAGACAACGCCACCTTGCTAACTGTGAGCGCCACGTTGCTCGAGCAGGTATCTGCCGAGTGCCAGTTGCGTTTTACTAAAGTATTTTTGCGAGAATTGATTGAGCGTTTGCAGCGCTAGGGCGCCGCACCTCGCTGAGCCAGGCAGGAGCTAGTTGGGCGCTTCGCCCGCGGATTCAAAGTCTTTGAGTTCACCATCCGTTAAAATTTTGACTTTTTGCTCCGCATCTTTGAGCGCTGCCTGACATTCGCGGCTGAGTTTCACCCCTTTTTCAAAATACTTGAGCGATTGCTCAAGCGAGAGGTCGCCGTCTTCCAGAGTTTCGACAATGCTTTCAAGTTCTTGCAGCGATTTCTCAAGATCAGTCTTCTTAACCACGATGGCGTACCCGTTTGTTGTAATAAACCTAGCCTTGCACAGCCACACGCTGTCGTCAATGCACCCCCGTTAGGGCCAAGCCTGCGCCGAAGCCCGCATATTGCACACAGGCTTTTAACGGAGCGTCGCTTTATATAGACTGCAAGCATTGACGGCGCTTAGGGTTAGGCGTCGATTTGTGCGTTAACTTTATGTTCCCCGCGATGCCTGTGTTCCGCAGGTGTTCTAACAGGAACTGCTTGTGCTCAAAAGAGCGTAGGGCGTGAAGCTTTGTGAGTAAGAACTACAGTGCCTCAGACATTGAGGTTTTGAGCGGGCTGGATCCGGTAAAACGGCGTCCGGGCATGTATACCGACACCCAGCGTCCCAATCATTTGGCTCATGAGGTCGTCGATAATAGCGTTGACGAAGCGCTTGCCGGCCATTGTAAAAAGATTGCGGTCACCCTGTTCGCAGACGGTTCGCTGGAAGTTGCCGATGACGGTCGTGGGATGCCGGTGGATATCCACCCGAAAGAAAAAATTCCTGGGGTTGAATTGATCCTTACGCGGCTGCATGCCGGTGGTAAGTTCTCAAATGAAAATTATCAATTTTCCGGTGGTTTGCATGGTGTTGGCGTGTCGGTGGTTAACGCGCTATCCAAGCATATGGAAGTGTGGATTCGCCGCGATGGTCAAGAGCACAATATCAGTTTTCAGGGCGGCGTTAAGAAAGGCAAGCTCGAAGTTGTGGGTAAGGTGGGCAAGGCTAATACAGGCACCACGATTCGCTTCTGGCCAGATTCAGGTTATTTTGATTCAGTAAAGTTTTCCGTAACACGGCTTAAGCATGTCTTGAAAGCAAAGGCGGTACTATGTCCGGGTTTGTTCGTTAGTTTTTATGATGAGAAAACCAAAGAGAAAGTCGATTGGCATTATCAGGGCGGGCTTGAGCAGTATTTGAGTGAGTCGCTGCAGGGTCTGACTTGTTTGCCTGAAGAACCTTTTGGTGGCAGCTTTTCCAATGAGACTGAAGAAGTTGATTGGGCCTGCGTTTGGCTGACTGATGGCGGTACACCATTGTCTGAGTCATACGTGAACCTAATCCCAACCGCGCAGGGCGGCACTCATGTCAATGGTTTTCGTGCGGGCCTCACTGAAGCGGTGCGTGAGTATTGTGAAGCTCGAAGCCTATTGCCTCGTGGTATTAAGTTGGCTCCTGAAGATGTGTGGGATGGTGTCGCCTTTGTTCTTTCAGGGAAAATGGAAGATCCACAGTTTTCGGGTCAGACCAAAGAACGCCTATCTTCGCGCCAGTGCACAGCATTCATTGCCGGCGTTGTAAAAGATGCGCTGGGGCTATGGCTGAATCAGCACCCTGAAACCGCCGACCTTATTGGCGGTAAAGTCATTGCCGCTGCTCAAAAACGTCTTAAAGCCAGTAAGCAGGTTACCCGTAAGAAGATTGTGTCAGGGCCAGCGCTGCCTGGTAAATTAGCCGACTGTACTGCCAGTGATCCCGAGCGCTGTGAAGTTTTTCTGGTGGAAGGTGACTCCGCTGGAGGCTCCGCTAAGCAGGCACGTAACCGTGAGTTTCAGGCGGTAATGCCATTGCGTGGAAAAATTCTGAACACCTGGGAGGTTGATTGTGGCGAGCTATTGGCCTCGCAGGAAGTGCACAATATTAGTCTTGCTATCGGCATGGACCCAGGTGACGAAGATACTTCTAAGCTTCGTTATCACAAGATTTGCATTCTCGCTGATGCCGACTCCGATGGTCTGCATATTGCAACGCTGATCTGTGCCTTATTTGCCCGGCATTTTCCGCAATTGGTGCGTAAAGGTTATGTGTATGTTGCCATGCCGCCGCTATACCGGATCGATGTGGGCAAGCAGGTGTTCTATGCGCTCGATGAAGATGAGCGTCGCGGTGTGATGGACAGAGTCGAAGCCGATAAGCTGCGCGGCAATGTAAATGTTACCCGCTTTAAAGGGCTGGGTGAGATGAGTCCGGGGCAGTTGCGTGTCACCACCATGGCGCCCGAAACGCGCCGCTTGGTGCAGCTTACGGCCAGTGCGGAAGACAATACCGAGCAGGCGCTGGATATCTTGCTCGCCAAGAAACGAGCTAAAGACCGGCGTGATTGGCTGGAGCGAAAAGGCAATCTTGCCGACATTTGATACTTAATATTTCTGTGGATTAACTGGTCCGTAGGCTGCAATTATGACATCTCAAAATCAACTCGACTTCGAAGGTATCGAGCAGGAGTCACTGGCCAGTTATACCGAACGGGCTTATCTAAATTATTCGATGTACGTGATTCTTGATCGTGCATTACCTAACATTGCTGATGGGCTGAAGCCGGTGCAACGGCGTATAGCCTACGCGATGAGCGAGCTAAGCCTTAAGTCCACGTCGAAGCCGAAGAAGTCAGCTCGTACGATTGGTGATGTGTTGGGTAAGTTTCATCCTCATGGCGATTCGGCCTGTTACGAAGCTATGGTGCATATGGCGCAGCCATTTTCTTACCGCTACCCAATTGTCGATGGTCACGGTAACTGGGGTTCTACCGACGACCCGAAGTCATTCGCAGCGATGCGTTACACCGAAGCCCGTTTAACCCCTTATGCCAATATTCTGCTCAGTGAGTTGGGGCAGGGAACTGCCGACTGGGTGCCGAATTTTGACGGTACCATGACCGAGCCATCGTTGTTGCCAGCGCGTCTTCCAAACCTATTGCTCAATGGTACTACCGGCATTGCTGTAGGCATGTCAACGGATGTGCCGCCGCATAATCTGCGCGAAGTCGTGGGCGCATTAGTGCACTTGTTGGAAGAGCCCAAGGCAACGCTTGCTGTTTTGATGAAGCATGTTAAGGCCCCTGATTACCCCACGGGCGGTGAAATTATCACACCAAAGAGCGAGCTTGCGGAAATTTATAGGACCGGCAACGGTACTTTACGCGTACGCGCGATCTGGGAAAAAGACGGCACTGGTATTGTCATTAATGAGCTGCCGTTTCAGGTCTCCGGCAGCAAGTTATTGGAACAAATTGCCGCGCAGATGCGGGCCAAAAAGCTACCTATGGTGGAAGATCTTCGTGATGAGTCTGATCATGAAAACCCGATTCGATTGGTCATTGTGCCGCGCTCGAATCGGGTCGATATGGATGCCTTGATGAGCCATCTGTTTGCAACCACTGATCTTGAAAAGACTATGCGCGTGAACATGAATATCATTGGGCTTGATGGGCGTCCTACTGTGCGTGGGTTGCGCGAGATTTTGATCGAATGGCTGGAGTACCGCACAGCTACTGTTACCCGACGGTTGGAATACCGACTGGCAAAGGTTGAGGAGCGGCTGCATATCCTTGATGGCTTGTTGATAGCTTTTTTGAATATTGACAAAGTCATTAAAATTATTCGTCAACAAGATGAGCCCAAGCCTGTCTTGATGAAAACCTTTAAGATTACCGAAACGCAGGCTGAATCGATTCTTAATCTGCGTTTGCGCAACCTGGCAAAGCTTGAGGAAATAAAAATTCGTGGTGAGCAGGATGAATTGCAGAAAGAGCAGGTCGCATTAAAGAAGCTGCTCGGCAGTAAAGCGAAACTGCGTAAATTGATTCGTAAAGAGTTGCTCGAAGCTGCCGAGGAATGTGGTGATGCTCGTCGCAGCAAGCTGGTGGAGCGCGAAGCAGCACAGGCAATGGATGAAAGCGTTCTGGTTGGTGCAGAGCCGGTCACTGTTGTCTTGTCGCATCGTGGTTTTGCGCGTGCGGCAAAGGGTCATGATATCGATCCGCAGGCATTAAGTTATAAGTCTGGCGATCGTTTTCTTGCTGCAGCGAGAGGCCGCAGTAATCAGTTTGCGGTGTTTATGGATAGCGCTGGTCGTGCCTATAGTCTGCAGGCGCATACATTACCCTCGGCGCGCGGTCAGGGTGAGCCGTTGTCGGGTCGGTTAAAGCCTTCTGATGGCGCCAGTTTCTGTGGCGTGATGATTGGCAATGAGCAAGCCCGTTATTTGGTGGCCAGCGATGCGGGCTATGGTTTTTTCGTCAAGCTCGGTGATCTGCATACCCGTGCTAAGGCGGGCAAGGCTGCGTTACGCGTGGTAGGTGATGGCAAGCCATTGGCGCCAGCATCTTTCGAATCAGAGCCGTTCCCGGGGGAGACTATGGTCGCTGGAGTGAGCTCGACCGGACGCTTGCTCTTGTTCTGGGCTGAGGAGCTACCAGAGCTGCCGCGCGGTAAAGGCAACAAGATCTTGGGTATACCAACCAAGAAGTTTAAAGATGGTGAAGAGCGCATGGTTGCTATAGCGTTGCTGAATGAACAAGATAAGCTGGTGGTGCATTGTGGAAAGCGTCATATGACTATTAAGGGTGCGGATCTTGATCACTACTTTGGCGAACGCGGTCGCCGGGGCATGATGCTGCCAAGAAACTATCGTTCGGTAGATCGCCTGAGCGTCGAACGTAAACAGTCTAAAGTGATCGTCGGCGATACAGACTAGGCATTTGTGGTGACGGTGAGCGACGGATCCGGCTGCAATGTTAATCGCCTGTTATATCGCTGGTGATGCCTGATAATTCCGATTTCTTTGCGGCACGCTATTACGTTATACGGGCCTTTGCCTCATCTTCGTCGATAGCCGGTAGATCAATGAGTGTCATGCCAGTGTTGGTATCTTCAAGAGTGACTTCGCTGGCTTCGACATAGTTGCCCTGCATATAGGCTACTCCCAGCTGCCAAAGTATCGCCATGGTGTTCGCATTTTGTACTTGCTCTGCGATCGTCTTTATACCTTTTCCTTGCGCGAGGATATTCATATTCATAATTTTTTCTTGGAGCTCTTTGTCTTTGTGAAGCCCTGGCATGATGCTGCCGTCAAGCTTGATAAAGTCCATTGGCACATGTGATAGGAAACGCAAGGAGTTGTCGCTGCCACCAAAATGATCTAGAGCAAAACTGCAGCCTGCAGAACGTAGTTGCTCGGCTAACGACTGCACCTGACGCAAGTGCACTATCGCGATGCCTTCATTGAGCTGAAAACAAATTTGGTGTGGATCAATGCTGGAATTCTTGAGCGTTTCAAGAATCCATTCTCCGGAGGTTTCGTCAACAACAGATTGCCGTGATAGGCGGATAAAGACCATTTTAGGTTGAGTAGCGCTTACAAATGAAATTGAAGCGCCAATAACCCAACGGTCAATATTTTTGGTCAGGCCGGTGCGTTCGGCGGCTGGCATGAATTCACTCGGAAGCACTGTGTTGCCGTCATTGTCAATGATGCGCACAAGTGTATCGTGGACGTTATCGATATCTTCGTTCAGGCTGGCCACAGGCTGATGAATCAGCCGCAGCCGGTTTTCCATTAGGGCAGACCGTATCGTGGCAGACCAAAATTCATCAGCCTCGAGGGTCTGTTGTTTATCCATAGTGATTTGGCTAACTTGCACCGCGTTACCACCTGAGTCTCGCGCGGCTCGGCAGGCAATCTCAACATCGATCAGAAGGTCCTCGATAGGCGTCTCTGCGCTATCGATTTCCAGTAGGCCGATAGAGCAGGTCAGTGTGGTCGATCGATCTTCGTGCTCGAAGACTTTTTCTGCCAATGCTTTACGCATCTGCTCAGCCCATTTTTCAACCTCAGCTATGCTGCCTCGTTCGATAATAGCGGTGAACTGAGTGCCACCAAAGCGCCCATATAAGTCCTGTGTTTGCATATAGTCAGACAGCACTTGTGAAAACTGAATCAAGATCTGTTCGGTTCCAAGCAAGCCGATATCTTCATGCACATTGGAGAATTTATCTGGGCGCAGGTAGATGATTGCCCGCACGCCACCTTCTAACGGTTCACTGATGCGTTCGTTGGCTTTCGAGAGGAAATAATGACGATGATAGAAGCCGGTTACAGGGTCTCTCTGTATGGAGCTTTCGAGCAGTTCCTCCGGCACCTGATCCGCAGCGCTTTGAATGGCAACAATTGCCCGCACTGCAGGCTCATTATCAAAGCTTACGGCTTCAAGTAGCAGTTCTAATCCGAAGTGTTTTTTATCTTGCTTACAGCCATTTATTCGTAGCTTGCTGTTATCCCATTTATTCTTTAGGCAGGCAGCCAGCGCGCCACGCAGCACCTGCTGGTCATCTTCCGCAAACAGATCCATCGCTGGTGTTCCGATTAGATGGTCTTTATTCGCACAGCCGAACATTTCGATCCATGCTGGATTTGCAGCAACAACAATACCTTCCTGAATATCCGCGATTGCTTCGGTCACACCTTGCGTTAGGTTGTGTAGTTCTTGTTTGTAACGCTTTGCCGACATCATGACATCTTCAAAGCCATGTTCAAGATCAAAGGAGCGCAATTCGCGTTCGAATACAAATACCAGTCTTTCTGTATTGCCTAGTGAAACGACATCTCTCGCACCCACCCGCATTGCATCAGTAATTGTGGTTTCGTTTACCAGATCGCTTACTGCAATAACCGGTGTTTTAGGGCAGTGTTGTTTTGCGATATTGCAGGCGGTCTGTAAATCTAGGTTAGCCTCATCAGCAAATATCAGAATAACCTGAGGGGTATTTTCGACCACAGCATCTTTGAGGTGTTGTAAGGCAGAAATGCGTCGGCAATGCACCGGATGCCGGGCACCCCGCAATATGGAATTAAGAACCTCAACATTGTCATCCTCGAGGGCCAAAACGATCAAAGAGACATTTGACGATTTGTTCAACGCTTTGTTCCTGAGTACATGGGTGCTTTACCGGGGCGGGTGAATAATCGGAGTATCCGTGCTCCTGTCTTGAATTGTATCGATATGTCTGTTTTTTACTGTGACTCGTATCAGAAATTGTGAAATCGTTCACCTTATGTAAGGTGAGCAGCTGACGGTGTTATGATTGCAGTGTTGGGAATAATGGTCAATTGTTGATTTGCAGCAAGCCGCCTCCGACATAATCTTTTTTCTATTCTGGACAATACCCGGATGTTTGTTTTGCAGTTTCGGGCGTTCGGTATTAATGTGCGCCTCTTAATATGGGCTGCATAGCGGTTTAATAGTAGGCATTTTCATGGCAAATTACAGCACTAGCGACTTCAAGTCGGGTCTCAAAATTCTTATAGATGGTGACCCATGTTCAATTATTGACAATGAGATTGTGAAGCCTGGCAAAGGGCAGGCATTTAACCGTGTAAAAATACGCAATCTGAAGACTGGGCGTGTGGTTGATCGCACCTATAAGTCGGGAGAATCTGTTGAGGCTGCTGATGTAATGGAAACAATGATGGAGTTTCTATATAGCGACGGTGAGATGTGGCACTTTATGGAGCCCACTAGTTTTGAACAGTATGCTGCAGATCAAGCGTGTGTTGGCGATGCAAAGCTGTGGCTCAAAGAACAGGCGGTTTGCACAGTAACGTTATGGAACAGCGATCTGCTGATGGTCGAGCCGCCAAAGTTTGTGGAAATGGCAGTCGTCGAAACTGATCCCGGCGTTCGGGGCGATACTGCATCCGGCGGCGTCAAGCCTGCAACTCTTGAATCCGGGGCTGTTGTTCGTGTGCCGCTGTTTGTGGAGCAGGGCGAAGTTATAAAGGTTGATACCCGCAGCGGTGAGTATGTTTCGCGGGTTAAATAACCGCTGGTCGTATTTTTACATCGGCATTATGCGGAAGACGTATGTGAGAAGTCTTCAGATACCCAATATTAGTAAGTGTCGATCAGTTCTGATCGGCATTTTTGTCTGTAGCGGTTTGTAGAGCTAGCGTCTCACTGATCTGCTGGTAGCCTTCGCAGCCCATAATGACTCTGTCGATACCAACGGCGACCCCTGAGCAATCCGGCAGACCTGTTTTAAGTGCATTTAGCAGAGCCTCATCTATTACAGGAACTGGCACTCCCGCAGCTGCTCGGATCTTTTGATCATTCACAAATCGTTGCCGCTGTTCCTGCGGGTCGGCGAGTTCGTGAAAGCCATTGGCCAGTTCATAGCCCCGATAATAGATTTCGAAACGCTCCGCTGTACCAGGAAACTCATCACTGAGCCTCGCCAGCAGTGATTGCTCGGCGGGGTAATGGGTTATTACAGTAAGCGTTTCTGGTGGTAGCTTTGGTTCAATATGAAGGCTCATTAGTAGATCAAGCCAGCCTTGCCGGTCATCTCCAAGAGCTTTGCGCAGATCAGGCGAGAGCTGATCTGCCAATGTGCTCATCGCGTAATCAGCGAGTGTCTCGGCCGACGCGTTAAGCGGGTCAAGTCGGGTGGTCTCACGGAATAACTCTCTGTACTGCTGCTGCTCAACTCGGCTAACGGGGTGTGGACTTTCACTAGCAAGATGGGTAATAAAGTTGACCGTGTCAGTGATAATCTGTCGCAAACCAAAGTTAATGCGATACCACTCAGCCATCGTAAATTCAGGGTTGTGCCGGCTGCCGGCCTCACCATCGCGAAACACCCTGCCAATCTCGAAGATATCGCCGCTGCCTTGGGCGAGCAGTTGCTTCAACGCAGATTCTGGAGATGGCCTCAGAAACAGCTTGTCGCCAGTGCCGATACAGTTGACATGCGGGTCGGTGACCGCACAATTACTGAGTATGGGTGTTTCCACTTCGAGCACATTTTGCGCCATAAAGTAGGCTCTTGCGGCACGCAGGTATTTGGCCCTAATCTCCAGTCGTTGCCGCATTCCGCTGCGCATTTAGTTCAGCGTACCGATGCGCTCTCCAACTCGTAAGCTGGTGCCAGCTTCCAGCCCTTGTTCCCAGCGCAGCTGCTCCGGGCCAGCAAGAAAGATGACGGTGGAGCCGAGATTAAAGTGGCCCAGATAGTCGCCTTTCTTATAAGAGGTGTGCGGATCGCTTTTGGTGTGCAGGAAATGATGACCGTTTTTGCGGATGTGTTGCGGAATTTCGCCACCCCAGGCAGTGGTTATGCTGCCAACATTTAAAGCGCCGACCATAATAACGGCGAATGCGCCGCTCTCTCCGTTAAATATCTGGATAAGCCGTTCGTTTTCGGCATACAAGCTCTGTACCTGAGCGGTAGTGGCCGCATTGACAGAGAGAAGGCCGCCGGGGACATAAATTGATTCGGTGAGTGTTCCTGCTATGGGCATATGAATGCGATGGTAGTTATAAGGCGCGAGATACACCGTCGCGAAGCTGCCATTTATAAAAGGCTGGGCGGCAAGATCCGAGCTTGCGAACAACTGCTCGACAGTATAGTCAATACCTTTTGCTTGAATGAGTTTTGAACCGTGGATCAGGCCTGATTGGGCGAGCGTGCCATCTGCTGGGGAGCACACAGCACCGTGACTTTCATCAATTGGTCGTGCGCCATCTTTAAGTTTGCGTGTGAAGAATGCATTGAAGCTTCGGTAGCTGCTAGGATCTGGGCTTTCCGCATCTGACAGCCTGACCTTATAAAGTCGAATAAAACTGTTGATAAGCAGGCTCTTTAGTAAAGAATTCTCTGACAGAGCGGCGCGACGTACAATCTTGCCCATGAACGCAGCTGGCAGGAGTCGTTGCAGGCGCACCAGCAGGCTTTCTTGAATTGGCTTTTTCATGATTACTGTGTTGTTTTTTCCATCGTCATTGCCAGATGAGTTCATCATCGGGCATCCGTTTCTTCGGTATTTGCAGTGGATTAGAGGCTATCATGGCGACTTGTGGTTGCCTGGGCAAGCCCGAGTCCTGCTTGCGGCGGCTATCTTACATGCAGAACAGCGTTTGTTTGATAGGTTTCTATTCGAAGAGTTTTGATTGAGTAAGCTATGGATTATGCATTTCAGTACCCGGAAGCATCGTTAACAGTCGGTGCAGCCATTGAAAGCGTTGCCTCGCATCTGGCTGCAGCCCCACTTTGGTATGGCCACGGCACTGACAATCCTGATGATGAAGCCGCGTGGTTAGTGGTTCACATGTGCGGCATCAATTACCCAATCCCCGATGACGCATACGCAAAGCCGGTGACTCCACAGCAGTTGCAGTGCATCGATGAGTTGCTGAGTCGACGGATTACAGAAAGACAGCCATTGCCGTATTTGCTCAATGAGGCCTGGTTCGCGGGTTTGAAGTTTTTTGTCGATGAGCGGGTGCTGATACCGCGTTCGCCGTTTGCCGAATTAATTGCCGAGGGCTTTCAGCCTTGGCTCGGTGATATAGAGCCCCGACGCATTTTAGAAATTGGTACTGGCAGCGGGTGTATCGCCATTGCGTGCGCGCTGGCCTTTCCGGATGCTGAGGTGGTGGCCACCGATATATCCCCGGATGCTCTGGCGGTAGCCCGCCAGAATGTTGCCCGGCATCAGCTTGAGGACCGCGTGCAGTTGCTCGAGGCGGACTTGTTTAATGGTGTGCCGGGAAAATTCGACCTAATTGTTACCAACCCGCCGTATGTGCCGGTTGAGGCCGCCAACAACCTCCCCGAGGAATATAATCATGAGCCTGTGCTTGCGCTTAAATCCGGCAATGATGGCCTGGACGCTGCCCGGGGCATACTTCGCGACAGTGCTGCTCACATGCAGTCGCACGCCATATTGTTTCTGGAGGTGGGCGCTCAGTGGGACGCATTGGACAGGGCTTGTCCCGAATTACCCTTTATGTGGCTGGAATTCGAGCATGGCGGCGAAGGCATTGCTATGATTGCAGCTCAGTCTCTAGTGACAGCTAATCGGTAGCTGTTAGCGTTACGGATTTTTGTGTTCGTAACAGTAATTTACGAAAAAGGCACGCACATGGCGGGTAATTCAATAGGACAGTTGTTCAAAGTGACCACTTTCGGTGAGAGTCATGGTCCCTCGCTGGGCGCCATTATTGATGGTTGTCCTCCCGGAATGGAGTTGTCGCCTGAAGATATTCAGCCGGATGTTGAGCGTCGCAAGACGGGTAAATCGCGACACACCAGCCAGCGGCGCGAGCCCGATACCGTTAATATTTTGTCGGGAGTTTTTGAAGGTGTGACCACCGGAATGCCGATTGGCATTGTGATTGAGAACACCAACCAGAAGTCGAAGGACTATAGCAAAATTAAAGACCGGTTCAGACCCGGGCATGCTGATTATACCTATCAGATGAAGTACGGCGTCCGTGACTACCGTGGTGGTGGTCGATCATCCGCCCGTGAAACAGTTATGCGAGTGGCGGCGGGTGCCGTTGCCCGCAAGTATTTGCGCGAGAAGCTAGGCATTGAGATTCATGCATGGTTGGCTCAGTTGGGCCCTATCAAACTTGATTGTGTCGATATCAGTACCGTCGATGACAATCCGTTTTTCTGTGCAGATCCGTCGCGGGTTGCTGAGCTTGAAACGTATATGGATGCATTGCGTAAAGAGGGTGATTCGGTTGGCGCACGCGTGAATGTTATTGCTACTCGTGTGCCTGTCGGTCTGGGCGAGCCTGTATTTGACAAGCTTGATGCTGACATTGCGCATGCAATGATGGGTATTCAAGCAGTGAAGGGCGTGGAAATTGGTGATGGGTTTGCGGTGATTGAACAAAAAGGTACGGAGCATCGTGATGAAATGTTCCCGGCACCTGATGGTTTCGATGGAAATGCTGCTGGTGGCACCCTCGGCGGGATATCCTCTGGTCAGGATGTTTTTGTAAGCATTGCATTGAAGCCCACATCGAGCATTCGGTTGCCGGGCAAGACTGTGAACGTGTTGGGCGAGCCGGTCGATGTAGTGACTACCGGGCGGCATGATCCTTGTGTAGGCTTGCGGGCAGCGCCGATCGCTGAGGCGATGTTGGCCATTGTATTGCTGGATCATTTCCTCCGTCAGCGCGGGCAAAATGCTGATGTGAAGCCATCTACGCCGGATATCATGGCGCAAAAGTAACGCGATAAGCCCTTGGGCTGGCGCTAATTAATCCCATATTCTTACGCGGCTTAGTTGCAAGCGCAGGCTTACGGGCAGTTTTCTACAGATTTATACAGGTTTTAGAGCAATGAAAGATAAAGTGAATGTGGCGGTAGTGGGCGCAACCGGAGCGGTTGGCGAAGCTATGATCCAAATTCTGGAGCAGCGGGATTTTCCGGTTGGCAAACTGGTGCCTCTGGCCAGTGAGCGTTCATTGGGCAAGCGGGTTGAGTTTCGTGGTAAGCATATTTCGTGTGAGTTGCTCGATGACTACGATTTTTCATCGTGCGATATTGCATTGTTCTCAGCGGGTGGCAGTGTGTCTGAACAGTTCGCATCGATTGCTGGTGCGGCTGGATGTGTTGTTATCGATAACACCTCGTATTTTCGGAGAGAAAAAGACATTCCTTTGGTTATTCCTGAAGTAAACCCGGAGGCAATCAAAAACTATGCGCCTGCTAATATTATTGCGAACCCCAATTGCTCAACCATTCAGATGCTAGTGGCGTTAAAGCCTATTTACGATGCGGTGGGTATTACCCGTATAAATGTTGCGACCTATCAAGCTGTTTCTGGAGCAGGGCGCAACTATATGGAAACGCTGGCAACGCAGACCGGAGCGCTAATGAACGGCCGTGATGGCAATCCTGCAGATGAGTCAAAGCGTATTGCGTTTAATGTGATTCCTCAGATCGATGTCTTTATGCAGAATGGTTACACCAAAGAAGAGATGAAGATGGTTTGGGAAACCCAGAAAATTTTTGCTGACGACAGCATTCAGGTGAATCCGACCTGTGTTCGTGTGCCGGTATTTTTTGGTCACTCGGAAGCAGTGCATATCGAGACCCGCGATAAAATTTCGGCGGCCGATGCCCTGGCATTGCTCGAAAAAGCGCCGGGTATTACCGTTATTGATGAGCGTGAGTTGGGCGGCTACCCAACTCCGGCTGAGGAGGCTGTGGGTCAAGACCCCGTTTTTGTAGGGCGTATTCGTGAAGATATCTCGCACCCTAAAGGCCTGAGTTTGTGGGTGGTCGCGGACAATGTGCGCAAGGGCGCAGCCCTGAATAGCGTTCAAATCGCAGAGATTTTGGTCAGAGATTATTTATAGGCTATAGTTTATATTGTAATTTCGTGCACTTAGTTTGGATTTATAGACCAAATTCATGATACTTCTTGGCTCCATTTATTAACTTTTTCTCCTGAAGATTCCGGGAACGTAGATATGCTGCGCAGTCTGATTGCCTTAGCTTTTATAATTTTTCTTTCATTTTCGACGGTGGTATCCGCCTTATCTGTCGGCGAAATTGAACTGGGTTCTTCACTGAATCAACCGTTCAGCGCGGACGTGGTATTGGCTGCGTCTAAGCCTGAAGAGATTGAGACCGTGACTGCGTCTCTCGCCTCTCAGGAAGCCTTTGATAATTACGGCCTGGATCGGCCGGAGTTTTTGCGTGATATCACCTTTAGTGTAAGGCGCACCGGTCCACGCGATGCGGTCCTTGAGTTGCGTGGCTCACTCCCGGTGCTCGAGCCGTTCCTTACGCTGCTGGTTAAGTTCAGCTGGTCGTCGGGTAATTTATTGCGCGAATACACCGTGCTGCTGGACCCCCCCGTATTTGATGCGCTTGTTAATGGTGCTCCGGTGAAACAAGCTGTGATTTCTGCACCAGTGTCTGCGGCTACCCCGGAAGTAAGCTCTCAGGCTGTCGCCGCTCCAGTTATTCCGGCAAGCACTGCACAGAATCGTGCCGCACCTGCCAGGGTAAGCCGTCAGCCTCAGTATTCGGGTGAGACCTATGGTCCGATCCGCAATGGACAATCTCTATGGGCTATCGCTGATCGAGTTCGTGCTGGCACTGATGCCAGCGTAAACCAGATGATGGTGGCCTTGTTTCGTGCAAACCCTGAAGCATTTATGGGCAATATTAATCGTCTGAAAGCGGGTTCAGTTTTGCGCGTACCTGCCGCACCGATGGACGGTGTAAGTCGGAGTGAAGCAACTGCTGAAGTTACTGCCCAGAAAGAAGCTTGGCGCAGCGGAGGTAGGGTGAGTCCTTCTCCGGAGGTTTTGGCACAGCCTGCGCAGTTGAAGTTGGTCGCTCCTTCTGCCAGTGCCGCTAGCGGTGACGGTCTTGCAACACCTGACCCCGCGGAGAGTTCTGATGCACAGAGTGGCGAAATCGCTGCTTTACGTGATGGCCTCGAAGAAGCTCAGCGTTTGCTGCAGGTTCGTGATGCCGAGTTACAGGCTTTGCAGCAGCGTTTAGCTGAGCTGGAAGGCAGCCTGCTTGCCGATAGCAGGGCTGGCAACTCAGCCATGGTGGAAGAATTGCCTATTAATGACTTCGCCGATGATGCAGAAAGCTTTCCCGGTGTGGATGCCACAGCATTGGCTGTTGAGACTGATGCAGAGGCGGCAGAGGTTTTTGAGGAGGTCCCTGCTGACGCTGCTGTCGTTCCATCGCCCAATAGTGGAAGTTCAGCAACCGACACTTTGCTGGGTGTATTGGGCAGCATCTGGTTGTGGATCGGTTTGGCTGTTGTCATCGTCGTTGGTCTCGTGTTCTTTCGCAGCAAGAAAGCAGCGCCTGCTATAGGGTCTTTGTTTGATGAGAATGAGGTGACCGCCAAGACTGTTGAAGACCGCGGTGCCCCAATAGCGCAGGCCTTGCCTGAAGGGTTTAAGCCATTGTCTACCGATTCATCAATAGTGGTAGAAGAAGGTCTGTCCGAAGAATTTTTAAAACAACCTATTGATAGTCCTGAGTCGGACCGCTATGGGGATTCTGGCAACAGCTCTTCTGAGTTTAATCAGTCTGGCGATCTGAATGACGATGGTGCCCCCTTTGAGAAGACAGGCAGCAGTGAGACAACTATTAATCTGGATAGCTCTGACCCGATTGCCCAAGCAGATTTTCATCTGGCCTATGGTCTTTATGATCAGGCTGCAGATATTCTTCAAAAGGCACTGGAAGGCGAGCCCGAGAACAAGATAGCGAGACTGAAATTGCTCGAGGTTTATTTTGTCTGGGAGAACAAGGAAGGGTTTATTGGCGAAGCCCGCACACTTCATCAGCAGATTGGCGGCGGAGCGAATACCGATTGGACTAAAGTGGTCATTATGGGTAAGCAGATTTGCCCAGAAGATGTTTTGTTCGAGGGCCAAAGCGAAGGCGTTGGTAGCTCTCAAATTCTTGACATTGAGCTAGATTCGACACCTGCTTCTGACGAGTTAGATATGAATCTGGGCGAAGCCGCTGACGAAGGTTTGGATATTGATTTTGGCAGTAATGACTATTTTCAAGAAGAGGAGGTAGCGTTTGATTTCGATGGTGAGGGCAGTGATGCGCCAACTTTGGAAACGCCGACTATCGAAGTTCCGGGCTCCGAGTCGCCTACTATGGAGATGCCGGGTGCCGAATCCCCAACCCTGGAAACGCCAACTATTATCATGCCCACAGTATCTTCTGACTCGGGCTCGATCAGTCTGGATGATCTGGATATTGACCTAGGTGATTTAGATGATCTCTTAGCTGCTGATGATTTAGCGGCCACTCAAAGTAATCTTGTGGATGAACTAGCGGCTGATGAGCCCGATGTTGTCGACGACACCATGACGATGATTGTTGGCAAAGTCGATATTTCTGAGGTATCGCCTGAAGCATTAGCTGATGCTGATGCTTCAGCAGAGGGTGGCGGTAGCGATGTTGGCACAAAGCTGGATTTGGCTCGTGCTTACATTGAAATGAGTGACCCGGATGGCGCCCGCAGCATTCTTAATGAGGTTCTGGAAGAAGGTGATGCATCTGCACAGGATGAAGCGCGGCGCCTATTGGAACAGCTCAATTAGGTCTGAATATTCGTTCGTTCCCGTTTAAATAAGCCACTAATGGGCGACATGTCTTCTGCAACGCATACCCCTGAGATTGATTCACTATATCGCATCGCTGTTGGTTTGGAATATGATGGCAGTGCTTATAACGGTTGGCAGATGCAGCCCCACGCACCCAGCATTCAAGCGAGTCTTGCCGAAGCTGCTTCAGTGGTTGCCGCCGAGCCAATTGCCGTGATCGGTGCCGGTCGCACCGATACCGGTGTGCATGCAACCATGCAAGTTGCGCATTTTGATACCCGTGCACGCCGCGATCCGGAGTCATGGCGTCGGGGCATTAACAGTAATCTTCCTGCCGATATAAATGTGCACTGGGCGCGCGCAGTGCCCGACAAATTTCATGCCCGGTTTACTGCGGTATCCCGCGCATACCGTTACCTGATTCTGAACAGAGTTAGTGGCTCAGCATTAGACCGCAAGCACGCGTGGTGGGTGAGAGAGGCGCTGGATGTTGTCAGTATGCAGGAGGCAGCGACTCATTTGCTCGGCAAGCACGATTTCAATGCGTTCAGGGCAGCTTCCTGTCAATCCAACTCACCAGTCCGCACCATATATGAGCTAAGTTTGCGCCAGGATGCTTCATGCATCACGCTGGATGTTCGCGGCGATGCGTTTTTACACCATATGATTCGCAACATTATGGGTACTCTGGTTAAGGTAGGCGCTGGAAACGCATCTCCGGATTGGGTGGCTGAGCTTCTGGCAATGCGCGACCGCAAGCTTTCGGGGGTTACGGCACCTCCGCATGGGCTGTATTTTGTTGATGTGATTTATCCTAAAGAGTTTGGTCTGCCAACCTCTGCGGCAAATGTTTCTCCGCTTACTGGCGATTTACTCTTCTAAATATTGCGATATTGCGGTTTTTTTTGAATTTCGTTCTAAATACCGCCGAACAGTGGTGAACAGTAGCGCCGACTCGTTTATTATTCGCGCATGAGTTGGTTTGAAAAAATACTGCCGTCGCGTATTAGCCCTGAGAGCCGCCGTTCAAGTCGTTCGGTGCCAGAGGGTATCTGGCAGAAATGCCCCATTTGTGGGGCTCAGTTGTATCGCGCTGAACTCGAACGCAATATGTTCGTTTGCCCTAAGTGCAGCCATCACATGCGTATTAATTCTCGTCAGCGTCTGGGGTATTTTCTTGACCCAAACACAGGGCGCGAAATAGCTGGCAATTTGTCTCCGCGTGATCCACTGAAATTCAAAGACAGCAAAAAATACAAAGACAGAATTATTGAAGCCCAAAAGAAAACTGGCGAGAAAGATGCTTTGATCGTAATGACCGGTTTGCTAAAAGGGCAGCCGGTAGTTGTGTGTGCTTTCGAGTTCTCATATATGGGTGGTTCGATGGGCTCAGTGGTTGGCGAGAAGTTTTCGCGTGCGGCAAAACACGCTCGTGATAATCGAATGCCATTGATTTGTTTTGCTGCCAGCGGCGGTGCACGTATGCAAGAGGCGTTGTTCTCGTTGTTGCAAATGACAAAAACCAGTGTGGCGTTAGCGACATTGAGTGAGGCAGGTGTACCGTATATATCTGTGCTTACTGACCCTACTACCGGTGGCGTATCTGCAAGTCTCGCGATGCTGGGCGATATCAATGTTGGCGAACCGCGCGCATTAATCGGTTTTGCCGGCCCTCGGGTTATACAGCAGACAGTTCGTGAAACCTTGCCTGAAGGTTTTCAGCGCAGTGAGTTTCTGCTTGAGCATGGTGCGATTGATCTCATTATTGACCGGCGCAATATGCGTGATGAGCTTGCCTCATTGCTGGGTAAACTTACGAAGCAGGCCGCTCCGGCCCCTGCTGGCTAATGTCTCAGCGTTCTCTGGCAGAGTGGCTTTGCTGGCAGGAATCACTTAATCCTCTCGAAATCGATCTTGGACTTGATCGCGTCCGCCAGCTTGCAGAGCATCTAAACCTAAAGCCTCCTGAGGGGTCTGTGTTTCTGGTTGCGGGGACCAATGGTAAAGGTTCGGTTGTTAGCGCTTTGCATGCCGTATGTTATGGGCAGGGATTAAAAACGGGTACCTACACTTCTCCCCATTTACTTCGTTACAACGAGCGCGTTTGCGTGTCGGGAAAGCCCGTAGCCGATCAGCAGTTTGTCGATGCCTTCGAGGCAATCGAAGCTGTCCGCGGGGAGATTCCGCTTACCTACTTTGAATACGGGACACTGGCAGCCTTTTGGATTCTTTCCCGGGTCCCGGTCGATGTTTGGATTATAGAAGTTGGTTTAGGGGGACGCCTTGATGCGACCAACGTTATTGAGCCTGATTTTAGTTTAATTACTACTATCGACTTTGATCATCAGTTGTTTTTAGGCACTACATTAGCTGAGATAGCGCGTGAAAAAGCGGGCATTTTTCGCAGAGCTGGATACGGCTTTTTTGGTGACCCCAATATGCCGGCTACGATTGCCGATGTCGCCGATGACTTGAAAGCTGATTTGCATCGGCAGGGTGTTGATTTTGGTTTTAAGCTTGACGCTGCATCCTGGTCATTTTGGAGCGCTGGTGTCGAGATGAAAGGCTTGCCCTTGCCACTGGGTTGCCCGCAGGTTCAGTTGCAGAATCAGTCATTGGTTCTAGCCGCTATTGAAGCATGGCGTCCAGGGTTGCTCGACGATTCAGCCGCGGTTGCCAGAGCTCTGGCAGATTCTATTCCTGCCGGACGTTTTCATAGGCTTGCTACAGACGAGGCCGGAGGCGTAAGGAAGAACTTGGAATGGGTGCTTGATGTGGGGCATAACCCACAGGCATTGAGGGCGCTGATAGAAAGCATGAATGGCTTGCCCCCGTGTTCCCTGACGGCTGTTTTGGGGATGCTGGCAGATAAAGACGTGGGGGCAATCGTTGAAGCCTTTGCGGGGCGAGTCGATCGATGGATTGTGACTGATGTCAGCAGCGTTCGTGGGCAGTCGGCCAGCGCATTATCGGAAAAGCTTAATGCTTTGGGGGTAGACGCTTATATTGAACCAATCCATGCAGCGGCATTCGCTCAAGCTGTCGAGACGACACCCGAAGGGGGGCGTATTTTGGTTTTTGGGTCATTTTTTGTTGTCGGTCCGGCCATGCAATGGCTCGGGATGTTGTAAAATGTGGGTCGAGCATCTCGCTGGCTCTAACCTGGGTCGGTTTTGTGCGCTATAGGCTGCTGCCATGACACCGACCATTTGGGCGCATATTTTTTACCGGAGCATCTTTTAGATGGATCGAAGTTTGCTGGAACGCATGATCGGAGCCACAGTGCTGGTGATTCTGCTGGTGATTCTGGCGCCAGCTTTGCTGGATGGCCGGCAGTCTCAA
>Ga0206677_10001083_pt1 | contig 25593 bp, 24 predicted proteins | sample M130m12015metaG_FD_155475 | JGI IMG/M metagenome (GOLD analysis project Ga0206677, IMG submission 155475) | Ammonia-oxidizing marine archaeal communities from Monterey Bay, California, United States - M1 30m 12015 | ecosystem: Environmental > Aquatic > Marine > Intertidal zone | place: USA...
TGGTGCCAAATACAAATCATTCCCTACAAAGCAAATTGCAATTGAAGCATATGCAAATCCAGCATCAGTAATATCTGTTCCGAAGAAAAAGAAACCACGTTATTATGTCATTTGGGATGGGGAAAATTCTGGCATATATACGAATTGGGATAGTGCACAAAAAAAACTAAAAGGTGTTCCTCGTGATCAGTTCAAAACTTTTGGCAGTAAAGTTCTTGCCGAGCGGGCACTTATGGAAGGGCCCGAAAAGTACAGAGGAAAAGATTTTCGAAAAACAAAGGATTTAGCTCAGTCTGAAATTGATAGAATTGGTGAGGCCATTTCGTTAAGCATATCTGTTGATGCTGCGTGTAATGAAATGACTGGGATTATGGAGTATCAGGGTGTGTGGACTTATGACAAGGAACAAGTACTTTTTAAAATGGGTCCATTTCAGGGCGGGACGAATAACATCGGTGAATTTCTAGCGCTGGTTCATGCCCTTGCATTGCTTCAACAGCAGTCAGATTCTAGCTTTGCTAGAATACCTATTTATTCTGATTCTCGGATTGCTATGGGGTGGGTTAAATCAGGAAAATGCAAAACAAAGCGCACTCCTGGGCCAAAAGTCCAGTATCTCATCACACGAGCTGAAAAATGGTTATTGAAGAATACATTTCAGAATCCTATTTACAAATGGGAGACAAAGGTTTGGGGAGAAATCCCAGCAGATTTTGGTAGAAAATAAGGAGTGATTATTTCGTTCTAACTATTTTTTCACTTTTAATTTTGAATGGGCGTCAGCCGCTTTTATAAAAGTATAAATCATGGGATGTGGAATTTCTCGTGTTGAACTAATTTGTGGGCAGAATCCACAGCCAACAAAAAAGAGCATATTTTTCAAACTGATAATTTCAGGGTCTTCAAAATGATTGTATGCTTCTACATCGATTATATCATTTTGTAGTGCATTGATCAATTGAGGGTAGAGGCTGTAGCGTGAAGAGGTCAACTCTGTATTGGAGTAATTCTCATACAATTTGATGAATGCTTGCGAATGGGGTGAAATAATTAGCTTCTCAAACTGCTCTCCTTCTACAAGGTTTTCAGAAATTAATTTTTCATTGCGTCCATTTAGCTGGTACATATTGATGAGTACCTCGATTAAGATGCGGTAACCTTCTCCAGTAATAAGAACTGGGATTTGTTTTCCAACAATTTCCTTTAAAATTCCATGCAGAAAAAACCGATTTTTAATTGGGCCAGGAGCAACTAATATTCCATCAAATTGCTCAAATTGTTGTGGGCGGTATTTGACAACTTCGTTGAGTTTTGTCCAATAGTAACTTACATCGATGTCTAAAAATTGCGCAGAATGATCAATCGCAAGGTTGGTTGCGTGGTGAGAGTTGTAGGTGAAGTTGTAGTCACCTACGATTGCTATTTTTAAGCTTTGCCCCATTTCATCGCAGTCATCTTATAGAGTATTGGGCAGATCACTTACCTTTTAAACCATCCTTGATACACACCATTTTCAATTTTGACTGAATCCGAAAAGTCAAAATTGTATGCATAGCACTTAAAGTTACAGATGAATTGTGAATAATCACCATCTGAGTCTGACTCTTGTGTAATTTCAGTAAATTCTGCATCCATAAAGGAAATCATTCTATTTTCGTCGGATTTCCACTCTGTGCCAAAAGCGTCGGTAAATGTTACTTCAAAACCTGTGAGCGCATCGTTTGAATAAGCTGGTAAGTTCGTCGATGTGAAGAATTCATTGAATGCGTTGAGTGAAGGATCAGACAACAAGCTCGCATCCCAATCTAAGCTTCCTAGACCAACTTTTATCTTCATCATCGATTCAGTAGATGACATTTCTGAAAAGTAGCGCGCCATGGAGGCATCTGGTGGAGGCAATATATTCTTGGCTTTGTTGGCATTATTGGTATAACCCAATACGTTCTCAGTTAGTACTACTTGAGTGCCGTCAATTTCTCCATAGAAGTTACTTGACAAATCTACCATTGAGGAGGGCGGCGGAATTACCTCATGCTCAATACACGAATTCAATACTATTGCTGTTAGTCCGAGTACTAGAGCGCTTCTTGTAAATATCATTTTTTAGTAGTTTAAAAACTTAAATCACATGTTAAAACAAAATACACACGTATAATGTTACACTAAATTACGAAAAAAAACAGGAAAAGTTACGCATTGGCTATGCGCGAATTTGTTTGAGGGGGTGCTCACGTTCTAAATCGTTTAGATCGATAGTATTGAATTCTAAGGTTGAAAAGTTTGCAGAGAATAAAATTTCTCCATCGTACATCTTTTCCGAAGTTATAAAGTCATTTATAGAACTCGTTTTGTTCTGCTTTTGGAGTTTATTCAAAATAATGTTTAATTGTGAATGTGTGATAATTAAATCCGAATCATAGTTCATCGGTCCGGCTTTCACATTTCCTTTAATCAAAACTTCTGAATCATTTGATTCGAATAAAATGGAGTTTACTTTTACAGACGTTTTTGGCGTTTTCATTGTTCTGGTTTTTAAGTTCGATACAAATATGAATCACTACATCGTAAACTATTTACGTACTAAAATCACTTGATTAGGTTTCTTCTTTTAATCAAGAAAGAGTACTTTTCCATTTCAATAACGATTCGAGAATAAGAAAAGATGAAATACGATAGAATAAACAAGGATTTATATATACACAATAGAAAGCGTTTTATTTCGGCGATGGCACCAAATTCACTGGCTGTTTTCAATTCGAATGATATTTATCCAATAAGTGCTGATAGTACTATGCCTTTTCAACAGCATCGGGATATCCTTCATCTGTCTGGTGTAGATCAAGAGGAGAGTATTCTTGTTATTTGTCCTGAAGCTTCTGACCCTGCTTTGCGAGAGGTGTTGTTTGTTCGGGAGACGAATGAGCACATCGCAGTTTGGGAAGGGGCAAAACTGGACAAACAAGAAGCTTTTGAAGTATCAGGCATCCGCTCTGTTTATTGGATAGCGGATTTTGATAGAGTTTTCAAACAATTAATGACTCAGGTAGAGTCTATTTATTTAAATACCAATGAACACCTTCGCGCGGACGCGACTGTTGAAACGCGTGAAGATCGATTTATTAAAAAGGTAAAAGCAGATTTTCCGTCGCACAATGTTCGACGCAGTGCTCCTATTATGCACAATATCCGTGCGATTAAACACGACATTGAAATCGACCTTATGCAGCATGCTTGTGATATAACCAAATCAGGTATTCAAAGACTCTTGGGTTTTGTGAAGCCAGGAGTATGGGAGTATGAGATTGAAGCAGAGTTGATTCATGAATTTATGCGACTCCGATCCAAAGGTTTCGCTTACACACCAATTGTTGCATCTGGGGCAAATGCTTGTGTCTTACATTACATTGAAAACAATGCACAGTGTTTGGACGGAGATGTAATTCTCCTTGATGTTGGTGCAGAATATGCCAATTATGCCTCTGATTTAACACGATGTATTCCGGTAAATGGACGTTTTACTGAGCGACAAAAAGCCGTATATAATTCGGTATTACATGTTAAGAACGAAGCTCAAAAGTTACTGCGCCCTGGAATTACATTGGCAGATTACCACAAAGAGGTAGGAAAAATAATGGAGTCACAATTGGTAAACTTAAAATTAATTGATTCTACAGATATCAAAAACCAAGATCCAAATTGGCCGGCATATAAAAAATATTTTATGCACGGAACCTCTCATTATATTGGCTTGGACACACATGATGTAGGTCCTTGGAATGCACCAATCGAGGCGGGTATGGCTTTTACCTGCGAACCGGGAATTTATATCCCAGCAGAAGGGTTGGGTATTCGACTTGAAGATGACCTTATAGTTCAAACTTCTGGTGCCCCTTTCAATATGATGGGAGCAATTCCAATCGAAGTTGATGAAATTGAGGAAATAATGCATCAAAGTGCGAATTAGGATGGGTAATGGTGCAAACAAATAAATTGAATTACAGGGTGACAGGAAATGGTCGCCCTGTTGTTTTTTTACACGGTTTTCTGGAGTCGATTTCCATGTGGAAGTATCTCGGTGATTTTGAAGGTATTCAATCAATTGTTGTTGATCTTCCTGGACATGGAGAAAGTCCATTAATTCCCGAATTGACAATGCAATCAATAGCGAATTTAATCATTCAGCTTTTAGACGAATTAAAAGTTGTTTCTTATGATATTGTTGGTCATTCAATGGGGGGGTATGTTGCTTTAGAGGTAAAAAAAAATCACAACTCTTGTGATAAAATTATCCTACTCAATTCTAATTTTTGGCAAGATACTGCCTTGAAAAAAGAGGATCGATATAGAGTTGCAGCTCTCGTAAAAGAGAGAAAAGAGGTTTTCTTGAATTCAGCAATACCCAATTTATTTCTGGAGCCTCATAGGTTTCAAGGGGATGTTGATGCGCTGATTGATGAGGCAAAAAGTATTTCATGGGAATCAATTGCAGAGGCATCAATTGCGATGAGCGAGCGAACTGATAATCGTATTTTGGTCAAAGAACATTGCCAAGATGTGGTCATTATTCAAGGTCTGCACGATACTACGATACCTCAGAAGGTAATGCTTCAAAAACTCAGTGGGATTGAAGTTTTACCTCATATGGTACCAAGTGGACACATGGCACATATTGAATGCGGTGCGCTCATACGACACCTAATCGAAGGGTGTGTGGGGGTTTAGTACATTACCCAATGGCTTTTAGTCTTTCTTGAAATGATCCCAGCCTTGGGCGCGCAGTTCGATGACAGCGCCATTTTTATCGACGTAATACATTCCATCTGTTTGATCCGTAACATGACCGATGACAGTCATGTGCGGGTTTCCTTTGATTTTGTCAAAATCATCTTGTTTCACAGTAAACAGCAGTTCATAATCTTCTCCTCCGTTTAGGGCGCAGGTCACCGGGTCAAGGTTAAATTCTATAGCTGTCATTGATGTTTTTCCGTCGATTGGAAGTTTTTCATCGTACACTCTGCAACCAACTTTACTTGCTTTACAAAGGTGCATAATTTCGGATGCAAGTCCATCAGAAATATCAATCATGGCGCTCGGCACTACATTCAGTTCTTTTAGGAATCGAATTACATCGATCCGTGCTTCTGGCTTTAATTGGCGTTCCATGATATAATCATGGCCATCAAGGTCAGGTTGGATATTTGGGTTGGCTTTGAATACTTCTTTTTCTCTTTCTAAAACTTGAAGTCCAACAAACGCCGCTCCTAAATCCCCTGTTACAACAAGTAAATCAAATTCGTTGGCTCCAGATCGATAAGAAATTTCTTTTTTCTTTGCACGCCCGATCGCGGTTATACTTATAGTTAATCCTGTCAGTGAAGTTGTAGTATCGCCTCCGATAAGGTCCACATTATACATTTGGCATGCAGTATTTATTCCGTCGTACAATTCTTCAAGCGCTTCAATCGGAAATCGGCTCGACACGGCTATTGACACAGTGATTTGTTCTGCAACACCATTCATAGCGCAAATATCAGAGACATTAACAGCTACTGCTTTGTACCCCAGGTGCTTTAAGGGCATGTACATTAAATTGAAATGGACTCCTTCAATAAGCATGTCAGTTGAGACGAGGAGAGATGTGTCGTCTGATACAGTTATTACTGCAGCATCGTCACCAATACCAAATTCCGTCGAATCAACTTTTTGGTCAACGTTTTTGGTTAGTCTATCGATTAGACCAAATTCACCAAGTTCGTTTACATCTGTTTTCTTATCGCTCATCTTTTTTTTTGCAAAGCTATAAAAGGTAGTTCAATTGTCCTATTTTTATTGAGAATCGAACGGATGGTCCAACTTAAATGAGCTTGATCGAAGCTTGTCTTATCATAAAGGGAGTGAGGGCTATTAATTGACTTCTTCAGCAATTGCCTTTCCATTTACACTGTGATATTCTAGATTTATTTTTTTTAAGTGCTTCTTTTCTTGGTCATAAATTTGACAGGAGTCGATTGGGGAAGCGTAAATATGAAGGGTCATTGCTTTTGTTTCGGATATATTTTTGATTGAATGAAACCCCATATGATCATGCATGTAGGTCAATTCCCCCTTTTTGATTTTCATGTGATTTTTAAGTTCAACTTCATTTATTGAAGAAAGATCAAAACGCTTTTCTTCGACTGTTCCATCAATTTGATATACCCAACAATGTTGACCACTGTGATCGTGGATTGATGTTTCAACATTTCTGTCCCAGCAAAGTAATATGAACTCAAAATCTTCTTTTCTTGTGATACAATTTCTAGTATATCCGCCTTCAATCCAAGTTGCGTATTTCTCAAAATCATTTAATGAAATGTCAATTCTTTTGAGAACGCTAACCTGTTCGGAAGGTTCAGCATCGTCAAAGCAATCAATAAGTTGCTCAATAGATGTAATGGGGTTCATAAATTAAATCAATTAGGTTTCTATGAAAAGCAAATTATACTACTTTTACTGATGAATCACATACGAGATTGTCATAAATATAAACTTTTTTGGCAGTTTTCTCTCATTTTAGCGCTGAAATTGGAAGAATCTTACTTTTTTGAGCGTATCTGGGGATGCAAAATATTTTGAATGCGAAAGACATTAGAACAATTTAATCAATTAATTAACGACCTACTTAAAGACGAAGCACAGAGACCTGTTGCAGACCATATTCCCTCAGAAGAGCTGTATCAAACGCTTGACTTGAGTTTAAATAAGGACGGAATATCTGATGAGGAATTTGAAAAAACACTTAAGGATATTGTGTTTAAAACACCAAGAACAGCAACTACAGGTTTTTTTAATCAGCTTTTTGGAGGAAGGAACGAGAAAGCTGTTTTAGGAGATCTTTTGGCTGTCACCTTGAACAATAGTATGTATACGTATAAAGCGGCAGGCCCTCAAATTGGAGTCGAAAAAGTGATTCTACGTGAAGTTTGCAATATCATTGGTTGGGATTCAAACTCGGATGGTGCATTTGCTCCTGGAGGTTCAATGACCAATTATATGTCGATGGTCATGGCGCGAGATGCATTCGATGCTGAAATTCGACACAAGGGATCAAACCAAAAAATGACAGTCTATACATCTGCAGAATCACATTACAGTATACCAAAGAATGCAGCATTTTCGGGAATAGGAAGAGATAATATTCGGTATATATCAACGGATGAATTTGGAAAAATAAAAATCGACGAATTAAAAATACAAGTGGAAGAAGATGTAGCCAATGGATTTACTCCTATAATGGTTAATCTGACTGCTGGTACAACTGTTCTCGGTGCGTTCGACTCGATTCCTGAAGTTCGCGAGATTTGTGATGCCAACAATATGTGGCTCCATGTAGACGGCGCTTATTGCGGCGCTGTACTTTTTAGTCAAAAATACAAGCATTTAATTGATGGAATTGAAAAAGTAGATTCATTTAGTTTTAATGCACACAAGATGATCGGGACTCCACTTTCTTGCTCAATTATAGTAGCAAAAGATAAGATGAGTTTACAGCATTCTTTTTCAAATGATGCAAGCTATTTGTATCAAACTGATCACGATGAGTTTAACCCAGGAAAAACTTCTTTGCAGTGTGGAAGAAGAAACGATGCATTGAAGTTTTGGACACTTTGGAAGAGTGTTGGCACAGAGGGTCTTGAGCGAATAGTTGATCATCAGTTTTATCTTGCTGACGTTGCGAGAGATTATATACGAAGCAAGGAAGACTATATGTTATATAGTCATGATGACTCTATTTCCATATGTTTCAATTACAAAGGCATTCCAGCACGAACTATTTGTACAGCTCTATATGAACATTCAAAGTTAATGGTAGGTTATGGGAGTTTCAGAGACGATGAGTTCATACGTCTGGTAACAATAAATGCGCAAAACACCAAGGAAGATATTTTGAACTTCTTCAAAACGATGGAGACCTTTGTTGAAGAACATAATACATTATTCGATACGAAGTTACAATCAATCTAAATGAAATGGAAGTCACAAAATTTGTAGTTCTCGGCCTGTATGTTTTTATTCTTTTTTTGATAGGAATAATTGCATCTCGCCGGGTGAAAAGCATGAGTGACTTTTATTTAGGAGGTAAAAGATTGGGATATTGGGCGGTTGCATTTTCAGCGAGAGCTACTGGGGAGTCTGGTTGGTTGTTGATTGGACTGACCGGAATGGGTGCTCTTTCGGGGCTTTCTGCCTACTGGGTTGTAGTTGGTGAAGTTCTTGGAGTAGCAATTTCGTGGTGGTTTATGGCCAAGCGTTTCAAGAGAAAATCAGATGCATATGGATCAATAACGATTCCGGATTATTTGGAGAGTCATTTCAACAGTACGAAAAAGACGATGCGCATTCTCGCAGCATCTATTCTGTCGGTTTTTGTAGTGATTTATGTAAGTTCTCAAATTGATGTAACAGGAAAAGCGTTTGAATCCATGATGGGGATGAATTATTACTGGGGAGCAATTCTTGGTTTTCTCATTGTTCTATCCTACATCTTTGTGGGTGGTTTTGTCGCAGCAGTTTGGTCGGATCTTTTTCAGGGTTTGCTAATGTTTTTTGGGTTGCTCCTCCTGCCTATTGTTGTTTGGTTTTCTATGGATGGAAGTACCGGAGTTGTTCATAGTTTAAATGCGATCGACCCTGCACTAACAAATATTTGGGGAACAAGTAGTGATATTTGGATGAATATCGCGACCATGCTTGGATTTGCGATGATTGGACTCGGTTTTTTAGGTTCACCTCAAGTATATGTTCGTTTTATGTCCATTAAGGATGAACGAGAAATAGACAAAGGAAAGTGGGTAGCTGTACTATTTACACTTCTAACTGATGCGGCGGCAGTTACTATTGGAATTTTAGGTAGAATTGTATTTACAGAAAGTGGACAAAATCCGGAAGGCATTTTGGGGAATGGAGCAGAAAATGTCTTGAGCATGCTCACCGAGGACTTTTTACCACACATCCTTGTAGCGATTTATGTGGCAATTGTACTTTCAGCAATTATGTCGACCATTGATTCTCTATTGATTATTGCATCTAGTGCAATCACCCGTGATTTTTATCAGAAGCTATTTCGTCCGGATTTGAAAGACAAAGATTTAACACGTATTTCAAGAATGGTAACATTGATTATGGCGCTAATGGCACTTACGATTGCCTTGATTATTGCGAGAGTTTCACCTAATCACACAGTTTTTTGGTTGGTAATATTTGGTTGGTCTGGGATTGCGGCCTCTTTTTGTCCAGTAATAATTCTGTCGTTGTTTTGGAAAGGATTATCAGAAAAAGGTGCTATGGCAGCGATGGTTGCAGGGTTTCTTTGTGTTCCCTTTTTTAAATTTGTCGTTCAAGGAATGGAGGGGATCGGTCCTTATTTTGTTCAGCTTGATGTTTTGGCTCCTTCCTTTTTGATCTCAATGACCGTTGCATGGGTTGTTTCAAAGATCTATCCTACTTCATCAAAAGCAGATACCTCGAGCATACAGCCTCCTTCAATTGAGGATTGACCTTTATCTGTCGGTACTGGATTGCAAAATAATTTTTGTGTCCTGCTTTTGTCCGAGGTGCAATTTGCAATCCAATTAATTAAATAAAATATATTCGTTGTACCGAAAGGGTATTGCGTTTCCATAACTTTCTTCTTCGCAATACAAAATAGATTAGCTCTCAGCATAATCTACCTTAAAACTAAACCAGCCCCCGCATGTTAGGATAAAGTTCAAAAGTAAACGCGGATTTCTTTTGGTGTTCTTAGATTTAGGCTAATACCTGTACAATACGGCATTTACATTCATTCCAGCCCCAACGGAGGCAAGAAGAATTAGGTCTCCTTTGTGAAATTCATGTTGTTCCTCACTTGTGCCTTTCCGAATTTGATCAAGTAGTGTCGGAACCGTAGCAACTGAGCTATTACCTAGTTTGTGAATACTCATTGGCATAATATCTTCAGGAATATTGCGCTCTTTGTACAAGCGAAAAAGCCGCTTGATAATTTCACGGTCCATCTTTTCATTTGCTTGATGTATTAATATTTTATTTACATCGTGTATGTCAACACCGGCCTTGTCAAGGCAAGACTTCATTGCTTGAGGTACTTTGTTCAGTGCAAACTCGTATATTTTTCGACCGTGCATCTTTATGTAGCGAACGTTTGGATCCGATTCTATTGTATTGCTTTTGCCTAAATAAAGATAACAAGCCTCTTCTTCTGTCCAAGTGCCTACTTCCATTCCGATAATACCTTCCTGTTTTTCTCCTTCTGCTATTTCGACAATACACGCGCCGGCTCCGTCTGCAAAGATCATTGAATCTCTGTCATTCATATCCAAAACACGTGAAAGTGTTTCTGTTGCAACTACGAGGCATTTTTTCGCCATTCCTGACCGAATGTATGCATTGGCTTGAATTACGCCCTGAATCCAGCCAGGACATCCAAAAAGAACATCATAGGCTACACAAGCTGGATTTTTAATGCCTAATTCTTGTTTTATTCTTGAAGCCAAACTTGGCAAAATATCTGTCTGAATTGTATTTGGCTTTACATCTCCAAAGTTGTGCGCAACAATTATTTGATCGATTGTTTCTAGATCAACACCAGAGTCCTCAATTGCCAATCGACTTGCGATCGCTCCAATGTCTGAAGCAACCAAACTATCATCTACGTAGCGGCGTTCTTCAATTCCTGTGATTGCCTTGAATTTTTCTGCAATTTCATCGTGTGATGCGTCAAATGCTTGCCCATTTTCATCAAAAAAATTATTTTCTGCAAAATCTTGATTTGTGACAATATTTTTTGGAATGTAGCAGCCAGTTCCTGAGATGATTACGTTACTAATCTTCATATAAAACCTTTTTTATTTCAAAGATAAAGAAACTCTTTAATGCAAAGGGAATTTATCCATGTTATATCGTTGTTTTTTTGAACGGAGGACTTTTGATTATTACTTGAATTTCTCAATTTTATATTTACTTACCTATTTTACCGTCAAGCAACTAGACGATTCGATTGTACGAAATTCAACTCATATTGACTAGACTCTACGAAATCAGTGGATTGGCGACTTTTTCAATAGCTCAGGGAGCTGGTTTTTCGTATTGCAAAACGACTGATGGGAAGGGCTGTTTCTTAACTATAATGTGAACGAACCAAATACTGAGCTGTTTAAATTACGATTTAATACGCAGGCATGAATTTTTTGTAGTCGGTTTTCAGTTATCTTCAGTACTTTTGAAGTCTTAATAACAATTTATGCATGAATTAAGTTTAACAACCCCAGCATTACTGTTTTCAGCAATTTCTCTTATTATGCTTGCGTACACAAATCGCTTTTTGGCTTATGCAGCCGTAATACGAAATTTACACGATAAATTTCTTAAGCAACAAGACCCTGCTTTGATTCGACAGATTAAAAATTTGAAACGCAGATTGAACTTGACTAGATGGATGCAAATTTTTGGAATTTCGAGCCTTTTGGGTTGCGTACTATCTATGTTTCTCGTCTATGTTACCCAGCAGGATTTGGCTGTTTGGGTGTTTGGCTTTTCTTTACTTCTTTTGATAATTTCTCTCGCGTTTCTGATTCAGGAAATCAATATTTCTGTACATGCATTGGAGCTTCACTTAAGTGATATTGAAGACCATATCAAGTCGAAATGAACGACGCATCACGAATGAAATTACAATTGAGAGGCGTATTCTGCTAAATCAACTATTTTAGAAGAATAGCCGTATTCATTGTCATACCATGCAACGACTTTTATAAAATTATCGGTTAATGCAATTCCTGCCTTAGCATCAAAAACGGAAGTACAGGTTTCGCCGATAAAATCTTGAGAAACTACGGCATCTTCTGTATAACCCAAAACGCCTTTTAATTCGTTTTGTGAGGCACTCTTCATTACTTCACAAATCTCTTCAAAGGTTGCACTTTTTTTGATGTTCACTGTTAGGTCAACTACTGAAACATCCATTGTAGGAACTCGAAATGCCATACCTGTTAGTTTCCCATTTAAAGATGGAATTACTTTTCCAACTGCTTTTGCGGCACCTGTTGAAGATGGTATAATATTATGCAATGCAGCTCTGCCTCCTCTCCAATCTTTGAGTGAAGGACTGTCAACAGTTTTTTGTGTTGCTGTTGCAGCATGAATTGTGGTCATTAGCCCGTCAGTAATTTCAAAATTATCATGGAGTACTTTTGCAATTGGCCCCAAACAATTTGTTGTACATGACGCATTTGAGAACACCCTATCGGTTGCTTTTAACTCGTGGTGGTTTACTCCCATTACGAACATTGGTGCATCGGCAGATGGTGCTGAAATAATTACCTTTTTAGCTCCTCCTTTTATATGCAAATTTGCTTTTTCTTGGGTTGTGAAAATTCCAGTACATTCAATAACAAAGTCCACATCGATTGCATCCCAATTCAATTCTTCTGGATTTCTCTGTGATGTTATTCGAATTTCTTTTCCATTTACTATTAGGTTGTCGTTCAATACCTCAACTGATCCGTCAAATTTTCCATGAACGGAATCGTACAGTAACATATAAGCTAAATAATCAGCGTCTAATAAATCGTTGATTGCAACGACCTGAATATTTTCACGTTGTGCTGCAATACGCATTACCAGGCGTCCAATTCTCCCAAAACCGTTAATTCCTATCTTAATCATATCTATTTTTTTACTGCGTTTAAGTCAAATTATATGGATCAATTTTCGTGAATCCAAACTCTACTTATTGTCTAAAGTACTATAAGAGTGTGAGGTTTCAAAATTTTGAATGGTATAAAATTGTATTCATTTCGTCCACCGATTTTTTTGGGAGTCCAATTATGTAAATTCCACGATTGAATTGACTGAGGAAGATATACCTACCTTACGAATAATCCCCCTCATCTTTGAAGGTCCATCCGCTTTAACCTGTGTTGACTCTGTAGCATGAATCACCAATCGACCAATTCTTTCAAAGCCGTTTATTCCTAATTTTAATTTTGTCATTCTTAATGTGCTATTATTTGCTATTATCTGGATACTTTTCCAGTATCATCTCCGGACATCATTCTTTCGACTTCTTCTAAATTTGCTAAATTGTAATCTCCTGATATCGTATGTTTCAAACAGCATGCTGCTACTGAAAAATCGAGAGTTTTTTGGTAGTCATCATAGGAGAGTAGTCCGTAGATTAATGCTCCCATAAAAGCATCTCCACTACCAACTCTGTCTACGATGGGTGTAACCTCCTTGAGAGCAGCTTTGTATACCTTCGTGCCGTCATAAAGAATTCCGCCTATCCTATGATGAGAAGCACTGATCGAATATCTTAGTGTTGTCGCAATTATTTCCAGGTTTGGACAGAGATCATAGATTTTGTCATACAATGGAGGCAGAGCAAGTGTTTTATCATAGATAGGTCTTACTTTTTCCTCGCCTAGCATAAAATACGCTGTGTCAATATCACCTAGAATGATGTGGCTGTGCTTCAATAGCTCAGGCATAACCTCGTGTGGCTCTTTACCGTACTTCCATAGTTTCGAACGATAGTTTAAATCACAAGAAATTTTCAATCCCAATTTATGAGCCGCTTTAACAGCGTTAAGACATTGCCTTGCTGCATTTTCAGAAATAGCAGGAGTAATTCCACTCCAATGGAACCAAGTTGAGTCTTTGAGAAGCTTCTCCCAATCATAATCTTCATCTTCGGCGGTTGCAAACGAGCTATGAGCTCGATCGTAAACTACTTTACTGCCACGAGTACCAGCACCCGTTTCTAGATAGTACAGGCCGAGACGATCTCCACCTATTGCAACCTTGTCGAAGCCAACCTTCAATTTTCTAAGTTCCTTTAAGGTGCAGGCACCGATGTCGTTATCTGGAATTTTCGTAATAAACTCGGAATCTATTCCATAGTTAGCCAAGGATACTACAACGTTGAACTCGCCGCCTCCGTAGGAGACATTGAAGGTTTTTGCTTGTATGAAACGTAGATGACGTTCAGTTGATAAACGCATCATGATTTCACCAAACGCCACTACTTTATGCATATTGAATTTCTTAAGTTAGATTCCTAAAGCTTGTCCTCCTCCGACTTGAATAGTCTCTGCAGTGATAAACGCAGCATCTTTACTAGCTAAAAACGCAACTACTCCAGCGATATCCTCTGGTTTACCGAGTCTTCCAAGCATTATATTATTCGCCCAAGAAGCAAATACTTCCGGTTTTGTAGCTTTTATTTGAGCGTGGAATGGTGTGTCAATCGTACCAGGAGATACTGCATTTACTCTGATTCCATATTCAGCTAAGTCTTTCGCTAAAGCTCTTGTAATAGCATGGACACCAGCCTTCGAAGTACCGTAAATACCAGCACCCGGACCACCAGCATTCCAGCCAGCGTTTGAAGTATAGTTGATAATCGTAGCACCTTGTCCTTTCTTAAGAAAAGGAATTGCAGCTCTTGATGTAAAGAACGTCGAATCTAGGTTAAGTGCCATTACCTTTCTGTAAAACTCAGTGGTCATTTCCTCGAATCGTGATCTTCCACCGAGACCTCCGGCGTTATTGACTAGTACGTCTATTCTGCCGTATTTCTCGCCAATTTTTGTGATGTTATCATTTACGAGATCTTCATTCGTAACATCAAAACTGTAATACTCGGCGTTAACACCTGCGTCTGTCAATACCTTCTGTTTTTCAGCTCCGGCCGTATCATCAATTCCATTAATGATCACAGTATAACCTTCTTGACCTAATCGTTCTGCCACAGCAAATCCTATCCCTCCTGTTGCCCCTGTTACTATTGCTACTCTATTCTCGTTCATGATTTTTGAATTTTAATATATTAATTTCTAGGTTAACTTTCTTTTTTTGATTTTAATGCCTCAATTTTTGGAATCAAGATCCAAATACTGGCTATAACTATAAATGCTAATGCAGCACCAATGATAAAGGCTGGAGAATAATTCCCCCCAGCCGTCAACATCGGTACTAACGCAACTAATCCTGCGCCAGATAACTTCGCAGCCGTTCCGGAAAAACCAGAGAGCGAACCAACTGTTTTCTTACCAAATAAGTCACTTGGCAAGGTTTGTACATTTCCGATGGCTGTTTGAAAACCAAACAAAACAACAGCCATAATAATTACTGCGTTGAATGGCGAACCTGGATTAGCGAGCAATAGTAGGGCGGGAAGCATAATGACACAACCCAAGGTAATGACCATTTTTCTTGTTTTGTTTATGTTCCAGCCAGATTTCAATCGGTTTTGAGCGAATAACCCGCCGAACCATGCGCCTAGCATGGCACCTACGTATGGCACCCAGCCGTATATTCCAATGGACTTGACATCCATTCCATATACTTCTGAAAGATAAATAGGAATCCAAAAGACAAATAACCACCATATTGGATCAATAGCCGCAGAAGCAATAATCACTCCCCAACTTTGTTTTCGAGAAAGTAATTCTTTGGTTGGTGGATTATATTCAGGCTCCTTACTTTTTTCAATTGATTCTTTTATTTGCTCCCCTTTAAGAATATGATTCTTTTCTTCCTCAGTTAACCAAGGATGACTTTTAGGTGGAGCTTTTACGATGAATAGCCAAGGGATCAGCCACAATAATCCGACAAGCCCAACGATAATGAATATCATTTGCCAGTTAAAGTAGGCAGTCAGAAAAGCAATGGTAGGGATAGCCACAATTCCACCGATTGCAGCTCCAGAGTTGAACAATCCTTGAGCAAAAGCTCTTTCGGTTGCTGGAAACCATTCTGCGTTTCCTTTGGCTGCTCCGGGCCAATTTCCCGCCTCAGAAATACCAAGAATAGATCTGAAAAACGCAAAGCTAACAACTCCTTTTGCTAAAGCGTGCAGTGCGGTAGATACCGACCAGAATCCAATGGATAATACGAAACCAATCCGTGTTCCTACTTTGTCAAAAATCTTTCCGAAAATGGATTGCCCAAGGGCGTAAGAGGACATGAACACAACCGAAATTATGGCGTAAATCTCTTTTCTTTCTGTCATCGTTTTATCAGGGTACAAATCTTCTGCAATATCAGGCCAGAGAACAACTAGCGCCTGTCTATCGATGTAATTGATTACCGTTGCTAATGCTATTAATGCAATTACCCACCATCTAAGTCCTTTTACCTTCATTCCCCTTTTGTGTTTCTAAAAACATGGCTCCGACTCGTATACATCTAATACGGTCTTTATCAATACGCATATTGAAATTCGCAATAAATGTTGATCAGAATTATTTTGCTGAGAAAAGTCCTTCAGCTATTGTAGCAGTATTGGTAAAGTTCACTGAAGTGAACTTTCATCCTCTTTTCCCCTAAATGAGCGTCTTGTTGACGAATAGCTTCGTAGATGGCTGCGTGCTCCTCAACTGCATTTACTGCTGCATCTGTATCACATACATGATGCTTTTCGAAGTTTGTAATGATCTGAGGAGTAATTACCAGCATGAGCGTGTTCATTGTACTGTTTTTACTCGCTTTCGCAATTGATAAGTGAAAGAGTAAATCCTCTTGCACGGCATCCTTGCCGTCATACACTTTATCAGAGTGCGCATCCAAAGCTTTTTTGATATTGCTCAAATCATCATCGGTCCGACGGATAGCGGCTAATCTCACGGTTTTTAATTCTAACAATATTCGCGTCTCAACTAAAGATTTGAAATCAGGGGAATCCAATCTTAGAATATCTTCAATCATCCCGTTTAAGGCAATGATTCCGATGTTTGCGACAAACGTACCACTTTGTGGAACGGATTTCAGCAATCCGTAAAATTCCAATTTTTGGATGGCCTCTCTAAGGTTACTTCTAGATACACCGAGCTTTTCAGAGAGGATTCTCTCTGAGGGTAGTTTCTCACCCGGCTCAATGTTTTTGAAATTGATTAAATCTCTTATCTGAGCAATAATCGCCTTTTGAGTAACTAAATATTCTGTTCTTGAAAGTACCTCTAACTTCATATAGTGTCAAGATTCTATAATTGCGCTTACCTTTAATTGTTGATCCTTCGTTTCAATCGATTCTCCGCTTACTACAAAACTGTTTTTTATTTTAGGAATTAGCAAATAATTTCTATTTAAATCCACATATTTATTTCATCATATTAGTTTGCACAGAACACTTTCAACGCTGAGTTGAAAGTGTTCTATAAGTTATTAAGTTTATTGATTAGTATCCAGGATTTTGTGTGATCACTCCATCACTGGCAAGTATTTCTGAGGTTGGAATTGGGAACAAGTGATAAACTGGACTGATGATTTCGCCCATTTCAGCGTCAACAGTTCCAGTTCTCACTAAGTCAAACCAACGTTGTCCTTCAAATGCCAACTCTAATCTTCTTTCGTCAGCAATTGCTTGTCTTACTAATTCTTGTGTACTAAGCACTGCTGGATCTAACACAGGTAATCCTGCTCTAGTTCTGATGTCATCCAATAAAGGAAGCACTGTCGTTGCAGCCGAACCATTTTCATTTAATGCCTCAGCATACAATAAAACGATATCCGCAAGTCGTAATTCTATCCAATCTTGATCAGGATCTTCAAAGCCATACTTCGTTCCAGACAAAGTAGATTCATCAACAGATGTCCCTTTTCTGTCAACATCTCCAGCAGCATCAAACGCAGCTACTAAATCCATGTCTAACGGTTCGAAAGCTTTAGAATCATTACCAATATACCATCCAGTGAATTCAGTAAACCCGTATTCGTCTGGTACAGAAACTGACATCTGTGTAGCAAAAATGATTTCTGAATTTAGGTCATTCACACTTCCGAAAATATCTGCAAAGTTCGCTTGTAAACTAACGCCGGCAGACGGAGCAGATGTAATTGCTTGTTCCAAATAGATTTCAGCCATTCCGTACTGACCTAACTGCATGTAAACTTTTCCCAACAAGCTCTCAGCTGCAATTTGTGTAGCGCGTCCGCTCGATAGGCCAGAATTATCTAGAGATGAAATAGCATCCAACAAATCTGGAATAATCACATCATTGTATACTCTTGAAACTGGTTGTCTTGTTAAATCGTTATTAAGATCACCAGAAGTTAAGTTGATCGTTACATCTCCGAAAACTCTCACGAGTTTAAAGTAAGACAGTGCTCTTAAAAACTTTGCTTCGCCAACAAGTCCAGCGTTGCCTTCGTTTTCAATAACATTGTTCGCACTCAAAATAGACCTGTACATAGCGATGTAGAAAGGCTCGAAAAATTGATCTTCCATATCTAATAAATCACTGTTGTAACGATCAAATGACGAGTAAGGTTCCTCTTGCATTTGAGCATTATCGGCTCTAAAGTCACCCATAACAGCCATTGGCGTAACGGACCCAAGTTGATAATAATAAGCCGCATTTAGCACTCCACCAAAATCCGTTAATGAATCTGAATTGGCAATATTCTCTGGAGTCTGCTGCAATTTTTCACACGACACTATAGATACGAATAGTCCGAATATTAAAAGTATTTTTTTCATTGTCCTCATTTTTAAAAGTTAACATTTAAACCAAACGTAAAGCTTCTTACAATTGGGCTAGCACCTACTTGAACACCATATGTTGTTGGCCCTAAGTAACCTGTGTTTCCAGTTTCAACTCCTTCTGGGTTGTAAGAAGTATAGTTACTTCCCATGATGTATAACAAGTTAGTAGCTGCTGCATAGATTCTGAATTGACTTAATCCTACTTTTCTGAACCAGTCACCATCGAATGTATAACCAAGAGTAATGTTTCGTAATGCAACGTATGAAGCATCTTGAATTCCAGCGTCGGTTTGACGTCTGTTTCCAATGTAATGTTGACTGTTGTGATCCGCGATACCATCGCCATCAGCATCAAAACTATCTACCAAGCGACCAGACCATTGTGATTCTAAGTACAGTGGATCGATGTTGTAAACTTCAGCTCCATGAGAACCTTGCCATTGCATTGATAAATCGAATGATTTGTAATTCATTGTAGTTCCTAATCCCCAGTAGAAATCAGGTGTAGACTGTCCGATTTTCACATAGTCTTTTTCATCAATTACACCGTCATCGTTTTGATCAACTACATACGATTCACCTGTTGAATTATTTGGGTGTCTTGTTGGATCTTCTAAATATTGCATTTCAACTTCTCCAATCGTCTGTAGTCCCCACATTTCACCAATCTCTCCACCGATGTAGTTTCTGAAAACTGGTCCTCTACCACTTTGTCCGTACTGTTCTTGAGGAAGTTCATCTACGTTTCCTAAAGCAGTGATTTCTGTATTCACTGTAGAGATGTTGGCATTGATATCCCAACGAAAATCTTTTTTACGGATCACTCGTGCAATTAATTCAAGTTCTACTCCCGTACTTCTCATATCACCTGTATTGTTGATATAAGAAGGCTGACCTACTGTTGTGTATGATACTGAGTTACCCAAAATCATGTTTTGAATATCTGAGATGTAGTAGTTCGCTCCAAGTACGAAACGGCTCTTAAGAATTCCCACGTCGATACCGAAGTTAGTTTCTCTATTCGTTTGCCACGTTAAATCTGGATTGTTGATGTTTCCAGAAATTCCGAATCCAGTTCCGAAGATTGTTGTAGTAGGATTTAATAAACTCTGAGCATCATAATCATTCAAGAATGAACTAGTCCCCAATAATCCAGTACTAACTCTTACTTTAAAAAGGTTGATCGCATCAATATTCCAGAACTTTTCGTTGTAGATATTCCAACCAGCAGAAACTGATGGGAACACACCGAACTGCTTGTTAGCTCCAAATCGAGAATCACCGTCTCTTCTGATAGAAGCAGAGAATAAGTATCTGTTATCAAATGCGTACTGTGCTCTTGCAAAAAGGCTTCTTCTATTTCTCACCGCCTTTGTCTCAGACACAAGGATGTCTGCTGGATCGAGCAAGTTAAAGTTAACAATGTCGCTGTAAGGAACATTTGTTCCAATCATAGAAAATCCTGAAATGTTGTTATTCAAGAATTCACCACCTGCAACTGCGTTTATCGTATGTTTATCTAATCGCTTATTGTAGGTTAATGTGGTTGTATTCATAAAGGAAGTTGCGTTTCTTGTCCACAAATCCAAATCGGTTTGATCGGCGCGCGCTCTAGAATCTGCAGCAAGACCTTGATAATAGTAATCTTCTGTGTTGTTCATATCACCTCCGAATGCTGTTCTAAGTGTTAAGCCATCAATGATTTCGTATTGCAAGTATCCTACGAGATTTGCATAGTACGTTTTTTGCCATCTTTCAGCATTGTCGAGTTTTTGGGCAGGTCCAGCATCACCAGAACCTCCAATACCGTTATTTTCTCTACCGTAGTGCCAATCATCTACTCTGTCACCAACTTGTAAATCAAAAATGCTTGAAGGACCAACACCACCTCTGTATCCATCATCGAAAGGATCAAGACCAAGTGCAAGTGCCTCTGAATTTAATCCTTGAACGAAATCGATAGATTCCTGCGTGTGATAAACTGGATGCACCCCGTAAGCTCTTAACAAGTCTCTCATATCATGAGCTAGGATGTCTCTTTTAGAAACGAATCCATTAAAGCTAATACCAGCTGTAAGCTTGTCAGTTAAGTTCATGTCAAGATTTAAACGCGCATTGAATCGTTCAAAACCTTGAGTGATCGCAACACCTTCATTGTTTTGGTATCCTACAGAACCATAGTATCTTGCTTTTTCAGTACCACCTCTCATATTAAAGTTGTGGTTCTGTGAGAATCCATTCTGGAACAACCAATCTTCAGGGCTAATGGCTCCTGGTGAGTTCTCATAAGCTGATAGTCGATATTCAACAAAAGCTGGATCTACCTGAGATAAATCCCAATTACCAGCTGCAATTTCCTGTCTCGAAAAGGCTGCCCATTCTGGTCCCGACATCAAGATGTTCTTTCTGTATTTCTGAGAAAGACTTGTATATGTGTTGTAACCGAATTGAGTTTTACCCGCTTGTCCCTTTTTAGTTGTCACTAGGATTACGCCATTCGCTCCGTTTGCACCATAAATGGCGGCCGAAGCAGCATCCTTTAACACTTCAATACTTTCAATGTCATTTGGATTAATTGTAGCCAAATTTCCTGAAATTTGGTAGCCATCAACAATAATTAATGGTCCAGAATCTCCAGATAAAGAAGAGGCAGCTCTCACCTGAACTTTAGGAGCGGCTCCAGGCTCAGGGTTTTGATTTTGGATTAAAACCCCCGCTAACTTACCAGCAAGTGCTTCATCCACACGTGTTGATTGAATAGCCACTAGGTCTTTTCCTTTAAGACTTCCTATCGCTCCTGTATTGTGCGATTTCTTTTGAGTTCCGTACGCAACTACAACCACTTCGTCGAAAGTAGTTTCGCTCAGATTAACATCTAAGCTTAGTTGGCCTGTGTAGGCAATTGTTTGCGTAGCGAAACCAATAAAAGAGAATCTTATACTATCTCCTTTATTAACCTTGACTGAGTAATTACCGTTGTCATCCGTATACGCTCCCGTAGATGTACCTACAATTTTTACCGCAACTCCGGGAATGGGGGCGTTTTCCCCGTCGATAACTTTACCTGTCAGGGTGTTACTTTGAGCAAAACTCATGACGCTAAATAGCAACATGAAAATCGCTGTGATTGTAATTCTTACTTTCATAACGTAATAATTTAAAGTATTAAAGTAGTTTGGCCTTTCTTAGACATCTGGAATGCAACAACTTCAAGCGTGTTGAAGCTAACTAAGAACGGTGTAAAATTTCTAGTTTATTTGCGTAAAGACTGGTTGACCAAATTGGTTTTATAAATTGGTTTACCAAATTGGTTTTACAAATATATCAAAATAATTAACAAAAGTTTCATTTTTCAATAAAAAGATTCCTTACGGGCCTACTGAACCAAAGTAATTCTTTCTTTTTACTCCATAAAATCCTCTCGAATAGGGCTAAACACATCAATTAGAACACCTTCTTTCGTACAGATGGCTCCATGAATAACATGTGGTGGTATGTAAACTGAGTCCCCTTCTTTTACAAGTTTCGTCTCTTCTCCAATAGAAAATTCAAACTCTCCACTCTCGATGTATGTTACTTGAGAGTGGTAGTGCTCATGTTTGTAGCCTTCGCCTCCCGCTTCAAAATGTACTTTGACAAGCATGATTTTATCATCATATGTCATGATTTTTCGTTTAACGCCTTCACCAACTTTTTCCCATTCCAAGTCTTGATCTAAAACGAACTCTTTACTTGCTCCGAACGATTTCTTCTCCATGATTTTCTGTTTTAGTTTTTCAATTATCGTATTTATTCTTCTCTATTCAGTTTTAGCCAATCGATTCAATTCTCCGAGCCATGGTTGCCTGTCTTCATCGTTTAACGGAGTTCCATTTGTGATTTTGTCAATGTTCCTTTCAGAATGAAAATCATCTCCCTCAAGAAAAGGAATGTTCAAGTTCTCCGAAACGAGTTTTCCAATCGAACTTTTCCACTTCCCGAAACACCTGTTATGAATAGTACTTTCTTCAATACAACGGTTTTAATTTTGAGGTTTTTCTCCGGGCCCTACCGTAGCCTCCTTGAACCATACTTCAGTATAACAACCATTATCATATTGCTTTTGAATGTCGCCGCCATAAGTTTCAGCGCCCGCGCACCAAACCATACTTTTGCTTGGACTCTTTCCGTTGGTTTGATTGTAAGCGCCTTGTTTGAAGTAATTTAATTCACCACTATACGCCGTGGAACGTTCAATTCCATCTTGACCAATTGGAACAAATAGCTTTCTGACCTGAGCCGGTAAACTTGATGATGTTACATATTCAGATTTGACCAAGTTTTTGACGAACGTTTTTGTTTCATGACCAGGACAAGTGAATGTTAGGTACATAATACCATTATATACATTTACCTCATAGCTAAATTCTTCACCCAATTCAATTCCGTCTATTGGTTCTAGAGGGAAACCATCTTTAGTTGTTCCAACTACCGACATGTCATTCCCCCAAACAGCAGTAGAAAAGTCCCACCTACCAGAATTATTCTCTCCGGCAGTATTAATCTCGTAATTCCAGAATAAAGAACCTTTTGTATGTCCTGGGAATTTTTTATAGAAAATTTTCAGTGGCTCGTTTTCATGACCTTCACCACTATGAATCTGACCAACAACAGTAGAGTATGAAGCTGCGACTCTTGCGTCACCAGAAGTGGAGACGTGCATTACTTTACAAGTACCTGTTAGTTTTCCACCTTGCTCTGGAGTCCACTCTCGTTTTTCGTGTAGTTCTGTTCTCGTATTACTTGAATTTTTTGATGTAACACCTGAGTTAGGGGTTTTGTAAACTACCCAACGTCGTGTACCGTCTATCACCGTATAAAAGAAATCTTTGTGTTGGAAGTTGGTAAGATCTTCTTCCGTTGTTCCATCTCCCATCAGAATTCTAAATTTGTCCATGAATGGGATCACTTCATTTGGCCGGACGATTTTCATATTTAACCCATCATTAGCGTCAAAATAACCTTGGTTTGAATACGCTTTATCGCTAATCGTGATATTCGCCGATTTGAACCAGACTTCTGCGTAGTTATGGTCATCGTATTGCATGTAAAGATCGCCTCCGTGGGTTTCTGCACCAGAACACCATACTTTATTCATGTTTGGGTCTTTTCCATTCGTCTGATTGTATGTTCCTAGCTTGAAAAATAATCCTTCTTCCAAATAAGCATTTTCCCGCTCAGTACCGTCTTGTCCGATAGGAACGAATAGCCGTTTTACTTGATCTGGAAGATCATCCTTAGACGAGAATTCTGTTTCTATAAGGTTTTTCGTGAATGTTTTGGTTTCGTGACCTTCACTTTTGAAGGTAAGGTGCATCATCCCATCACTAATCTTCACTTTATAGCTAAACTCCTCTCCCAATTTAATTCCGTCTTCAGGCTCCGCTGGATACTCATTTTCTCCTGTTCCGACAACAGAAAAGTCGCAGCCCCAGACCGCAGTGGAATAATCCCATCTCTTTGAATTATCATCCCCTTTCGTATTGATTTCATAATTCCAAAACACAGAACCTTTTTTGTGGCCCGGGAATTTCTTGTAAAAGATTTTCAATGGTTCATTCTCATGCCCATCTGCACTATGTATTTGACCCACGACGACGGAATAGGTAGCAGCGACACGAGCATCTCCAGTAGTCGATACATTCACCACTTTAAGTGTCGCTTCTAATGTGTTCTCAGTCATAGGAGACCACTTTTTTAGCTGTGCTAATTCCGTTCTAGTATTGTTTGAGGTGCCATGTGTATTGCCGGCATTCGGCGATTTGAACACTACCCAGTTATGTGCCCCATCATTATTGACATAAAAGAAATCACTGTTCTCGTAATCAGTCGCAACTCCCACATTAGTGCCATCACCCAAGATTAAATTCCAATGCGGAAAGATCGGAATAACGTCATTTGGTACAACTTTTTTTTCTATTCCAGTCTGTTCATCATTAACTTCAGCACAGCCACAGAATAGAACGAGTGCACTTATCATTAAGACATAAACAGTATTTTTTGAAGAGACAACTTTGAAACTCATACTCTTTTACGTTTAAACAATTACCGATTACCTTTTTCTTTTAGATAAATTGAATCTAAAAAATAATTGGTTAACCAGTGTGGTTAACCAAAAGTATGTATATTTATTCAATTCACAATTTTTATTTCAAGTTAAAAAAGAACTAATACTGTAATTATGCAACACGGAATTGACTCTATCTTAAGTAAACATCGCTTAGTACCAGTAGTAACCATAAACAATCTTGATGAAATCGAAGTCATTGCTCAGAAATTGCAAGCTCAATATGTTTCATGCATTGAAATCACCCTAAGAACAGATATTGCATGGGATGCCATCAAAATTTTCAAGGAGCGGTATGGCGACACCTTTGACGTTGGCGTCGGAACCATTGTTAGTCCTCAAGATGTGGTTCGAGCCAGGGAAGTTGGAGTGGATTTTATAGTAAGTCCAGGCTGCACAACCACTCTAGCCAAAGCTTTGGATCAATGTGGAGTTCCATTTCTTCCTGGCGTAAGCACTCCAGGTGAAATAATTAAAGCCAAAGAAAACGGCTGGGAGTATTTAAAGTTTTTCCCTGCCAACTTGTTCGGAGGGCTTAAAGCACTTAAAACTTACGGGGGACTGTTTCGAGATTGTCATTTCTGTCCTACAGGAGGTATATCGGAGGAAAATTATCTAGACTATTTAGAGCTACCAAATGTAATTTGCGTTGGTGGGTCATGGATAACTAAATAAACAACAGTTCTACCCGCTGTTAGTAGGAGAATCCCAATTTTTGAGGAAGTAAAAAAAGTGATTTATGGGTTAGACATAAACAGTCAGAAGGAATGGGTTCAGTTCTGTAAAAGCGGAGATAAACCAGATAATATCCCTGCGAAACCTCAGAGAACTTACTTGGTACTTGGTCTGACTTTTCTGATGACTTAAAATACATTCATTTATCAGGCAATAGAAATAAATCAGGAAGGAATAGAATTGTACCTGTCCCGACTTACGTAAGAGAGATACTCGTTAAAGGAGAGCC
>Ga0206677_10001085_pt1 | contig 25582 bp, 19 predicted proteins | sample M130m12015metaG_FD_155475 | JGI IMG/M metagenome (GOLD analysis project Ga0206677, IMG submission 155475) | Ammonia-oxidizing marine archaeal communities from Monterey Bay, California, United States - M1 30m 12015 | ecosystem: Environmental > Aquatic > Marine > Intertidal zone | place: USA...
GAATAGCATAAAATGCTAAAACACCTAGGGATATCATAAAGAATAAGAAGCTTGCAATATACAAGGAAGACCAAGGTCTGTTTTGTAATTGATGTAAAACATGTTCATAATGGCTATCATCATCATGAATATTTTCACCGTGAGGCTGTTCTGCATGACTTTCAGTATGAGTAGCTTCTGTTTGATGTCCATCATCATGACCAGATGCTAACATTTCTTTCACCTCTTCAGTATTACTTGGAGTGGACAGAAAGCCTGTTACAATTCCTAGGGCACCTATTACCATAAGAATAATTGCAAAAAACTTTAATTTACTTGGTAACGTATACATATCTTGGCTATTCTCTTTATTCTTTTTATTAATTTGCTTCGTTTGAAGTGGTTTCTTTTTCCGTTGAATCTTTCTGTGTAGATGACCACAAAGGCTCACCATTCAATTTAGATTTTAAATCCAACGCGTGCATAGTAATCTGCCATCTTTCTTTTTCATTAGTCTGAGAAGCATAAGACCCCATTGAATTTAATCCATACATCATCACATGATAAATATCTCCTTCAGTAATATTTCTTCCCTTATCTGCAAGGCTTGGTATTCCAAGGAACTTTTCTCTTTTAACTAAGGTTCCTTGACCATCTCCTTTATTTCCATGACAAATAGCACAATAAATATTAAATAGTTCTTTCCCTTTAGTAAGATTTTCTTCATTTACCGCTAACGGCATCTTTAATTCTTTGGTGGCTAAAGCCTTTCCCTCTAGTGTATTCTCGTATTCGTATGGCATCCAACCTCTTGATATTGTACCTTTCACTGGAGTTAAGGCTGCTTGACCGTTAGGTAGTAACTCATGTTCACTATATGTTTCAACTGCTAGAGAAGTATACATATTAGGCATGTACCTGTAATTAGGTTTCTTTTTATCAAAACAAGAAGTGACGCTTAGTATGATAAGTATGGTAACTGCTATGTTTACTATGTTTTTCATATTAGTGATCTTCATTCTTTTCAATTATTTTTACTTCAACTGCTCCTGTACTTTTTAAGAAATCAGAAATAACATCTGTTTCTTTACTGCCGTCTATTTCCATTAAAAAATGATCATCGGTTGTTCTTACGTCTGGATTTTCAGCTTTTTTAAAAGGCCACAACTTACTTCTCATGTAGAATGTAATCACCATCAAATGGGCTGCAAAAAAAACAGTTAATTCAAACATTACTGGTACAAATGCAGGCATATTCTCTAAATAGCTAAAACTTGGTTTACCCCCTATATCTTGAGGCCAATCTTGAATCATTATAAAATCCATCATCAAAACAGCAACACTCAATCCAACTAATCCATACAAGAAAGATGTTATTGCAATTCTAGTATCTGCTAGACCCATAGCTTTTTCGAGTCCATGAACAGGAAAGGGAGTGTATACTTCTTCTATATGGTAATGCTTTTCACGAACCATTTTTACGGCTTGCAATAAGATATCATCGTCTGTATATAAAGCGTGAATAACTTTAGATGCCATAATTAATTATTTTTATTTTTAGTTGAAAATTCTACTTCTTCACCATAATGCTTTGCGTCATCTCCGTGGTCAGCTCTTAGTTTTTTAAAATTAGCTCCAGATGATTTTAAAATTGATTTAACCTCAGCTTGAGCAATTACTGGGAAAGTTCTTGCGTACAACAAAAATAATACAAAAAAGAAACCTATTGTACCTATAAAAATTCCTATATCAACAAATGTTGGCGAAAACATTGTCCAAGATGAAGGGAGATAATCTCGATGCAATGAAGTAACGATAATTACGAATCGTTCAAACCACATTCCAATATTAACAACTATTGAAATGATAAAAGAAAACATAATACTTCTTCTTAATTTTGGAAACCACATAAATTGCGGTGAGAATACATTACAAGTCATCATTGCCCAATAAGCCCACCAATAAGGACCTGTTGCTCTGTTAAGGAATGCATATTGCTCGTATTCAACACCTGAATACCAAGCAATAAACAGCTCTGTTATATAAGCAACACCAACAATTGAACCAGTAATCATAATTACGATGTTCATTAATTCTATGTGTTGGAGGGTAATATAATCTTCTAGATTTGAAACTTTTCGCATAATTATTAGTAATGTATTTACCATTGCGAAACCTGAAAAAACTGCTCCTGCCACAAAATAAGGAGGAAATATGGTAGTATGCCAACCTGGTATTACAGAAGTTGCAAAGTCAAAAGAGACAATTGTGTGAACAGATAATACCAGAGGTGTAGCTAGTCCTGCTAATACTAATGATACTTCTTCAAAACGTTGCCAATCTTTTGCACGACCACTCCATCCAAAAGATAGAATACCGTATATTTTTTTGTTAAAAGGGGTGATGGCTCTATCTCGTATCATGGCAAAATCTGGTAATAATCCAGTCCACCAAAAAACTAATGAAACTGAAAGATAAGTTGATATTGCAAATACATCCCAAAGCAATGGCGAATTAAAATTAACCCATAAAGAGCCAAATTGGTTTGGAATTGGGACAACCCAGTAGGCTAACCAAGGACGTCCCATGTGAATAATTGGAAATAGACCAGCTTGAATTACAGAGAATATAGTCATTGCCTCAGCAGAGCGATTAATTCCCATTCTCCATTTTTGACGAAACAATAACAATACCGCAGAAATTAAGGTTCCTGCGTGACCAATTCCTACCCACCATACAAAGTTGGTGATATCCCAGGCCCAGCCAACTGTTTTATTCAATCCCCAGGTACCAATACCCGTTGATACGGTATAAATGATACACCCTATTCCCCATGAAAATGCTGCTAGGGCAATTGAAAAAACAATCCACCAAGATTTATTGGCTTTTCCTTCTACTGGGGTTACAACATCTACCGTTACATCGTGGTAGGATTTGTTTCCAGTTACTAAGGGTTTTCTAATAGGAGCTTCGTAATGCGACGCCATATCTTTTTTGCTATTTCTTAGTGTTATTAAACTTCTTTTGAATTTCTCACTTTAGCTTGATAAAGTACATTAGGTTTTGTTCCTACTGCTTCTAGCAAGTGATACATTCTTTTATCTTTACTTAACTTATTTATTTCACTTTCATGGTCATTAATATCCCCAAAAACCATCGCACCTGACTCACAAGCTGCCGAACAAGCGGTTTTAAATTCTCCATCCTTAATGGCTCTCCCCTCATTTTTTGCATCTAAAATTGTTTTTTGTGTCATTTGAATACACATAGAACACTTTTCCATTACTCCACGTGAACGAACAACAACATCAGGATTTAAGACCATTCTACCCAAATCATTATTCATATGGTAATCGAACTCTTCATTTTCAGAATATAAAAACCAATTAAAACGACGAACCTTATATGGACAGTTATTTGCACAATAACGGGTACCTACACAACGATTGTAAGCCATTTGGTTTTGTCCTTGACGCCCATGAGAAGTTGCCGCAACAGGACATACTGTTTCACATGGTGCATGATTACAATGTTGACACATAACTGGTTGGAATGCTACTTCTGGACTTGCCGAAGCATCTTCCATAGAAATCAGCGTACTTTTAACGCCTGTTTCTCCAAATAAACCGTTTGCTTTTTCTTTTTTATTTAAATCACTTTCAAAAGTATCTTCACTTGAATAATATCTATCAATACGAAGCCAATGCATATCACGACTTTTACGCACTTCTTTTTTTCCCACCACAGGAACATTATTTTCTGCATGACAAGCAATTACACAAGCTCCACAACCTGTACAAGCATTTAAATCTATAGAAAGATTGAAATGGTGACCAATTGTTCTATCAAATGAAGTCCATAAATCTGCTCCTGGATCATTTACTGAAATTTCTTCATGATCTTTTGAAACTACAGGAACAGGATTCCATGTATTTGCATCTTTTGTATTAAAAACTTCTAAGGAAGTTTCTCGGATAATATCTCTACCCATCATAGTGTTGTGCAGCTGTACACAAGCAAATTCATGCTCACCGGATACCTTTTCAACGGTAACATTTTGGATAGAAGAAAAATTATTATAAAGATGATATGCATTTACACCCGTCTGCATTTCAAATTGAATTGATGCTGTTTTACCGTATCCTAAAGCTAGACCTACTGAACCTTTTGCTTGTCCAGGCTGGATAATAACAGGAATATTTTTAATAGTTACATCACCACCTGAAACATTTACGTAACTACCGTTTAAACCTCCATCTGCAACATTTTTATTTTCTAAGCCCATTTCTGAAGCATCAGCTGCAGAAACCGTTAAATAATTGTCCCACGAAGCTCTTGTTATTGGATCTGGCATTTCTTGTAACCATGGATTGTTTGCTTGTTGACCATCACCCATTGAAATCTTGGTGTACAAGGTTAGTTCTAAACCTCCTTCATGAAGACTTGTATCTATTGATTTGTTTGACGATAAAAATTCAGCCCCTGAAGTGATCTCATCGTTATCAATTTCAACATCACTCAAAAATACCCCGTCATGTAAAGCATTATTCCAACTAGCACTTTCTAAAATTGATTCCTTCCAGGTTTCTTTTATAAAGTCATAGTATGATTTTTCTACCCCTAATAATTTTAATAGGCTGTCTTGAAACTGTCTTGTATCAAACAAAGGCTTAATTGTTGGTTGCATTAACCCGAATGTTCCTTTTTTAAGTTGAGTATCACCCCAAGACTCTAAGTAGTGCGGAGTAGCTGCAACTAATTGAGATAAGGATGCTGTAGCGTCTTTCTTAAAAGAAAAAGATGCCGTAAGTGCTAAACGTTTATAAGCCTCAGTGAATGCTAAATTATTTGGAAATGAATATACAGGATCTACACCCACAGAGATTAATCCTTTAACATCCCCACTTATAACATCATTAATAACATTTGTAACTTCTCTACTATTCCCTTTTCGAATCAGTTTTGGTTTTTTTGTACTCATCACAACACTTGAAACACTTTCATTGTATGAAAGTATACTGGATTGAGCTGATACATCAGGTAAACCAGTAATAAGTACTCCTTTATCTCCAGCTCTTTGTAAAGCTGCTTTTGCACTTGATATCGCTGCAACAACAGATTCTGGAAGCCCAGAGGTACTACCACCTGTAAGCGCTTTTACAACTTGTTTTTGCTGTGAGGGGGTTGTTGGTATTCGTATATCAGAATTAGCTCCAGTCAAAGACATATTTGCTTCAAACTGGAAATGTTGAGACATTTTTCCTTCACTTGGAATACGTCCTTTTGCGTAAGAAGAATCAAAGCCTCCTCCTTGCCAATCTCCTAAGAAATCAGCACCAACAGAAACAATTACTTTCGCTTTTGAAAAATCAAAGTCAGCTAGAGCTCTAACACCATATTTACTTTGGAATGCGTCTAAAGCTTCTGATGACGATACTGTATCATATATAACATGACTAACATTTGGAAACTTCGAAGTAAATTTCTTTATTAATTTTGAGGTAGAAGGACTAGCAAACGTCTGTGTTAGTAAAACTATTTTCTCTTCTTTTAAGGCATTTAATTTATTTTCTAAGGCTGAATCAAAATCTTCCCAAGTTGCTGTTTCATTGGAAATTAAAGGTGTTTGCAACCTATTAACATCATACAGGGATAGAACCGAAGCGTGCACTCTTGCATTTACACTTCCAAAACTTTGTTCAAGTCTATTACGTTCTATTTTTATGGGTCTACCCTCTCTAGTTTTTACTAATATATTGGCAAAATCAAACCCATCAGCAATTGTTGTCGCATAATAATTTGCTATTCCAGGAATAATTTCATCTGGCAATACAACATAAGGAATTGACTTTTTAATGGGTCCTTCACATGCGGCTAACGATGCAGCAGCTGTTGAAAAACCAACATATTTTAGAAAATCTCTACGAGATGTTGAAGAAGTTTCTAATGTTTCTTTGTCTCCTAAAAATTTATCAACTGGAATTTCCTCAACGAATTCGTTTTGTTGAAGCGCCTTAACAATAGAACTATTTTCGTCCAGTTCTTCAACACTTTTCCAGTATTTCTTGTTTAATGACATTTATATAATTAATTTAATGATATACCTATTAATAGGCACGTCGTTTCATTTTTTAATAGTGGCATTTCCCACATTCTAATCCACCTAACTCTGCAGCAGTTAATTTCTCTACATTGTATTTTTTCGAAAGCTCTTCATGAATTTTTTCATAGTAGTCGTTATTTTCCAAATCGACATTTGTCTCTCGATGACAATCAATACACCACCCCATGGTTAGTGGAGAATGTTGATACATTATCTCCATTTCCTCAACTGGTCCGTGACATGTTTGACATTCAACACCTGCTACATTAACATGTTGTGAGTGATTGAAGTAAACAAAATCAGGAAGATTGTGTATCTGAATCCATTTAACTGGTTTTTCTTCGCCTGTATAACTTTGATCGGCGTCATCCCATCCAACAGCTTCGTATAGTTTAGCTATTTCTTTTGTGTAAAACTCTTTCGTGTAACCATTAGCTAAATCTTCCTCTCCATTGTACTCAGCAATATTTTTATGGCAATTCATACAAACATTTAAAGAAGGAATCCCAGAATGCTTACTTTTTATAGCTGAAGAATGACAGTACTTACAGTCTATTTTGTTAGCTCCTGCATGAATTTTGTGCGAATAATGGATGGGTTGCACGGGAGCATAACCTTGATCTATACCTATTTGCATGAAAAATGCATACATAAAATAAGCCGCAACTAATAAAAACATGATAGCTGAAACCAACATTAAAAATTGGTTCTGCACAATGACTTTCCACAAAGGCTTTTTGGTTGCAGTTTGAACTTCAAATCCGTTTGCTTGAGATAATTTAGTTAAAGACTTTGCTACTAGATAAAACATTGTTACCAATAACAATAAAATTAAAACAAGCACTGCAAGTATTATATTTTGTAGGTTCCCATCATTGTTGTTTGATGCAGCAATTGGAGCTACAGCAACTTTTGGTTCAGGTTTTGGAAGACTAGTGTAAGCAAGAATATTATCAATATCATTGTTTGATAACCCCGGGAATGAAGTCATTACTGAATTATTATATTCAGCAAACAAAGCGACTGCTTTCGAGTCTCCTGATTTAATCAAACCTTGACTATTACTAATCCATTTATAAAGCCAATCTCTTTCGTATTTTTCAGCTACATTTCTTAAAGCTGGACCTACTCCTTTTTTATCTAGTTTATGGCAAGCAGCACAATTTGATTTATAAAGCGCTTCCCCAGCTATTGCATCACCTGTTTCTTGTGCTAAAATGTTAGTTGAAAACGCTAACACAAATGCTAACAACAGAAGTGATAATTTTGATGATAAATTTTGGTAATTCATCTTTTTCATGCTAATGTTTAATTTTTTTTTCAATTCCAAGATTGTAGTTAGTTCATTTTCAAAGCAATAAGGAATAAGGGGCCTAGCTACCTTAAATAACGCAGCAAAAATAAGGTATAAAAGTCAATTTTTGGAATACAAACAAAGTGTTAATGTGTAATTTATAATAGTTCTAAATAATAAAGTTGCTTTATTTTTAGTTAATTAAATTTACATTTGCATTAATATATTTTTTATGAAACTGAAATCTCACAATAGAACCCTTTCTTGCTTTGTTTTTACTCTTGTTTTTGTTTGCTTTTCGTATGGTCAAAACGCTTCAATTATAATTAATGCGAATGAAAAAATCTCAGAACTTTTAATTTTAAAAAAAAAGCTAGAAACTGAAAATAAATTGTCTGACGGATATACAATCCAACTTTATTACGGAGATTTAGAAGTGGCTAATAAAATAATGAAGGAATATCAAAAATATTTTGATTCTTGGCCTGCATCCATAAAGTATGAAACTCCAAATTATAAAGTTTGGATAGGAAATTTTAATTCGCGCCTAGAGGCAGATCGGGCTAGAATAGAGATAAAAAATAAATATCCTTCTGCATTTATTTTAAAACCTGATAGAGGTTAAAAAACAACATTCATCTGTTTTTTAACTTCTAAATTATTTGAGCTTTTTCTTAATCGCTACTTCTCTAAAGCATTCTATAACATCGTTTTCTTTAATGTCGTTGTAATTTTTGATTTGCATACCACAATCATAACCTTTCGCAACTTCTTTAGCATCATCTTTAAATCTTTTTAAAGAGGATAACTCTCCAGTGTAAACTACTACTCCTTCACGAATTAATCTGATTCCAGAATCTTTGTAAATTTTACCACTAATAACCATACAACCTGCTATTGTTCCTATCTTAGAAATTTTGAAAGTTTCTCTAATTTCTGCAGTTCCTGTGATTTCTTCTTTCATCTCTGGAGATAACATACCTTCCATTGCATCCTTTAGGTCATTTATTGCAGCATAAATGATGGAGTACATTCTAATATCAATTTCTTCTTTATCAGCAATTTGTCTCGCATTACCCATTGGCCTTACATTAAACCCTATAATAATTGCGTCAGAAGCAGATGCTAGTAGCACATCACTTTCTGTAATGGCTCCTACCCCTTTATGAATAATATTTACTTGTATTTCGTCTGTGGATAATTTCAAAAAGGAGTCTGTTAAAGCCTCTACTGAACCATCAACATCACCCTTTAGGATTACATTTAATTCTTTAAAATCTCCTAATGCTATTCTACGGCCAATTTCATCTAATGTTATGTGTCGCTGAGTTCTAACAGATTGTTCTCTTTGCAATTGAGTTCTTTTTGAAGCAATACCTTTTGCTTCTCTTTCGTCGTCAAATACATTAAATTTATCACCAGCTTGTGGCGCACCATCCAAACCTAGAATAGATATCGGTGTGGCTGGACCAGCTTCTTTTATCTTATTTCCACGCTCATCGTGCATCGCTTTTACTTTTCCACTACATTGCCCCGCTAATAAGTAATCTCCAATTTTTAAAGTACCTCCTTGGACTAAAATGGTCGAAACATAACCTCTACCTTTATCTAAGAACGCTTCAACAACTGTTCCGTTTGCAACTTTATTTGGATTTGCTTTAAGTTCTAATAATTCAGCCTCTAACAAAACTTTCTCTAGTAATTCATTAACTCCATCTCCTGTTTTTGCTGAAATATCATGAGACTGAATTTTCCCACCCCAATCTTCAACTAACAAATTCATTTGTGCTAAGCCTTCTTTAATTTTATCTGGGTTTGCTGTCGGTCTATCAATTTTATTGATTGCAAAAACTATTGGAACGCCAGCTGCTTGAGCATGGCTTATCGCTTCTTTTGTCTGGGGCATAATATCATCATCTGCCGCTATAACAATAATAGCTAAATCAGTTACTTGCGTACCACGAGCACGCATTGCTGTAAAGGCCTCGTGTCCTGGTGTGTCTAAAAATGTTATTTGTTGACCATCTTCTAGAGTGACACTGTAGGCGCCAATATGTTGTGTTATTCCACCTGACTCACCAGCAATAACGTTTTCTTTACGAACGTAATCTAACAATGAAGTTTTACCATGATCAACGTGCCCCATAACTGTAACAATAGGAGCTCTATTAGTTAAATCCTCTGGAGCATCTTCTTCTACTTGGATAGATTCTTCAATATCGGCAGTGATAAATTCTACCGAGTAATCAAATTCGTCAGCAACTATGGTTAAGGTTTCTGCGTCTAATCTCTGGTTCATAGTCACCATCATTCCAAGAGACATACAAGCTGAAATAATTTGAGTTACTGGGACATCCATCATAGTAGCGACTTCACTTACAGTTACAAATTCTGTTACCTTGAGTAATTTACTTTCTGCATCTTGCAAAGCTTGATCATCTTCTGTTTTTTGGCGATGAACATCTCTTTTTTCTCTTCTATATTTCGCTCCTTTTCCTTTTGAAGACTTTCCTTGCAATTTCTCTAAAGTCTCTCGAACTTGTTTTTGCACTTCTGCTTCACTAGGCTCTTCTTTAGGAGTATGAGCTGGTTTTTTACGACCACCTCTATTATTTTGGTTTCCACCACGACCGTTACCTTTTGCAGGACCTTTGCTTATTCGTCTTCTTTTACTTCTTTTCTCTTTATCTGCATCGGTAGTTTCTTTCTTCTTCTTTTCCGGTTTTTTAAATTGTGTTAAATCAATTTTCTCTCCTGTTACCTTAGGGCCATCTAATTTTTTGTATTGAGTTACTACCTTCTCGGATTCAGATATACTTTTTTCAGAGTTCTTGGTTACATCTATTTTAGCAATAGTTTCTTTTTTTATAGGAGCTGAAACTTTTTCTTTTGAAGGTAATACTTCTTTCTTTTCTGAAGAAATTTCTTTTTGAATAATTTTTGAAGCATCGCTATCAGGCATTTTTACCTCAGTGGATTCTTGATTTTTATCAGAAGTTTCTTTGTTTACAGGAGTGGTGACTTCTTTTTTGTCTTGTGGAGTTTTTTCCTCTTTGGCCTTAGGAGTTTTACCTTCGAGGTCTATTTTCCCGAGAGTTTTTGGGCCTTCAAGTTTAACTTCAGCTTTTATTAACTTTTTGGATGCTTCGATTTTCTTTTGCTTTTCTTCAAGTTCTCGCTCAGAAGCAATTCGAATCTCTTCTTTTTCTTTTCTTTTTTCCTCACCAACTTCCTTGGAGGCTACTTTTTTACTCTTATCAGTTTGAAATTCCTCTAAGAGTATTTGGTATTCTTCACTAGAAATTTTAGTTGTAGGTCGAGACTCCACCTCGTATCCTTTTGAACTTAAATATTCAACTGCACGATCCAATGAAATGTTGAACTCGCGCAAAACTTTATTAAGTCTCATTGTTTTTACTTCAGCCATATAAATGCTTTCTCCTGTTTTCAGTTTAAATTTGAAAAAATGTAGTTAAATTAATACTTAATCTTCAAATTCTTCTTTTAATATATTTAATACTTCCTGTATAGTTTCTTCTTCTAAATCAGTTCTTTTTACTAATTCTTTTAGATCATTTTCCAATACACTTTTTGCTGTATCTAATCCAATTTTTTCAAATTCTTTGATAATCCACTCATCAATTTCATCTTTGAATTCTGATAATTCTACATCTTCCTCAGCTCCTTCTCGTAACACATCAATTTCGTAACCTGTTAAATAACCAGCTAAACGGATGTTGTGTCCTCCACGACCTATTGCTTTTGAAACCTCTTCAGGTTTCAAAATTACCTCTGCTCTTTTGTTATCTTCATCTAATTTAATTGAAGTTATTTTAGCAGGGCTAAGAGCTCTTGTAATATATAACTGAGTATTGTTAGTAAAATTAATTACATCAATATTCTCATTGCCTAATTCACGAACTATACCATGAATACGAGAACCTTTCATTCCAACACAAGCTCCTACTGGATCTATACGGTCATCATAGGAGTCTACTGCTACTTTTGCTTTTTCTCCTGGAATACGAACTACTTTTTTTACATTTATCAATCCATCAAAAACTTCTGGAATTTCTTGCTCAAATAATTTTTCCAAAAACTTAGGATGAGCTCGCGACATAACGATTGACGGCTTATTTCCTTTTAGCTCTACCCCTTCAATAATCCCCCTTACATTATCTCCTTTTCTGAAAAAATCTGATGGAATTTGTTTTTCTTTTGGTAAAATCAATTCATTACCTTCATCATCTAATAATATAATTGCACGATGACGAATGTGATGAACTTCAGCGGTATATATTTCTCCCTCTAAATCTTTAAAGTACTTAAAAATATTTGTGTTATCATGTTCGTGTATCTTAGAAATAAGATTTTGGCGCAACGCTAAAATTGAACGACGGCCTAAATCTATTAATTTCACTTCCTCTGCTACATCTTCACCAATTTCATAATCGGATTCTATTTTTTGAGCATCAGTGAGTGAAATTTCTTGGTTAGGTTCTTCAACTTCACCATCTGCGACAACCACTCGATTCCTCCAAATTTCTAAATCTCCTTTATCTGGATTGATAATAATATCAAAATTATCGTCATCACCGTATTTTCTTTTAAGAGCATTTCTAAAAACGTCTTCTAAAATAGACATTAATGTTACTCTGTCTATTAACTTATCATCTTTAAATTCTGAAAAAGAATCGATTAATGCTAAATTCTCCATATTCTTCTAATTAAATTTTATCATAACTGTTGCTTCAACAATATCTTTATATTCTATTACCGCTTCTTTTTGAACAGTAACTTTTCCTTTACCTAAAGGTTTTGGTTCTCGAACTTTCCAACGAAGTTCAATATTTTTATTATCTGCTTTTTCAAGTTTTCCTTGATAAACATCATTACCTCTTGTTTTTACTTTTAAATTACGGCCAATATTTTTAAAAAATTGACGTGGAATCAAGAGTGGTTCTGATACTCCAGCCGACGAAACATCCAATGAAAAATCTATTTCGTCTCGATCTATATTATGCTCTATGGCTCTACTAATAGTAATACAATCATTAACAGTTACTCCATTATCCCCATCTATAATCACTCTTATTTGATTATTTTCAGAAACACTAAAATCGATAAGGAATAAAGATTCGTTTTCTTCTAAAGCTTTTTCAAGTAATTCTGCTACTATTTTTTTCATTAATTTTAGCTATAAAAAGAGGGGACTTTTTGGTCCCCTCAGCTAGTTTCGTATCAATTTAGGTGCAAATATAGTGTTTTTTTAACTTTAAAAAAAACCTTTATTCTTATGAAATTTTTTTGTAAATTAATATTTTGATAAAACCCCGTAAAAATCAATTTATGAAACGCATATTAGTACCAACCGATTTTTCTGAACAGGCAGAAAATGCTTTGAAAGTAGCAGCTCAACTGGCAAAGAAAAATGAAAGTGAAATTTATGTGCTAAATTCACTTGAACTCCCAACACACCTATCTTCCTCTGGAGCTAATGGCGCAATGCCTGAATCTCTTTTTTTTATAAAACTAGCAGAAAAATATTTTGAAGAGTTACTCGAAAAACCTTATTTAGAGGGACTTTTAATACATGAAGCAATCATTGGTCATGGGGAGGTTTACAAAGATGTAAATGAAGTTGTGAAAGAAAAAAACATCGATCTTGTTATCATGGGTTCACAAGGAACTAACGGATTTATGGAACTGTTTATAGGAAGTAATACCGAAAAAGTAGTTCGCACTTCTGAAATTCCTGTACTCGTTATAAAAAACAACCATGAAGATTTTAAAGTTGATAATTTTGTATATGCAACCGATTTTTCAGAGGAGTGTAAAATTCCCTTCAACCAAGCAAAGAAGTTTGCCGAAGAAACCAATACTCATATAAATTTACTTTATATAAATACTCCAAGTGAATTTAAAACAACAAAACAAATTAATACTAAAATAAGAACCTTTATAAGAGACATGGATGATTCAAATTTTAGTGTTCATATTTATAATGATATCTCTATCGAAAAGGGAATTTTAAATTTTGCATCCGAAACGAATGCGAATCTGATTGGCATGGGGACACACGGCAGAAGAGGACTAGCTCATTTCTTTAATGGGAGTGTAAGTGAAGATCTTGTAAATCACGCTAACATGCCTGTTATGACATTTAAAATTTAATATGATTATAGAATAAAAAAAACCTAATTCGTATGAATTAGGTTTTGATGTGATGTTTGTTGGCCCACTAGGGCTCGAACCTAGACTCTTCTATACCAAAAACAGACGTGTTGCCAGTTACACCATGGGCCATTATCTTAATGCGGATGCAAATTTAATACAAACTTTGGCTTGCACAAATATTTTTTTAATAAATATTATATTTTTAGTATAAAATATATGAAGGTATTAATACGTTAACTTTTTTTTACTGAGGTTTTATTTTATTAGTAAATTCGCTGCAAATAAAAATTATAATTTATGGATTCCTTCAATTTTAAAAAATGGAACAATGTTTTAGGATGGTTTGTATTTACGATAGCACTTTTAACGTACTGGTTAACTGTCGAGCCAACAGCAAGTTTTTGGGATGCAGGTGAATATATTACCACCTCTAGTAATTTAGAGGTTGGACACCCTCCTGGAGCACCATTATACCAAATTTTAGGAGCATTTTTCTCAATTTTTGCATTGGAAGCTACAAATATTGCCCTAACCATAAATTTAATGTCAGTTTTTGCAAGCGCTTTTACCATATTATTTATGTTTTGGTCATTAACAATGTTATTAACTACTATTGTTTCTAGAAAAATTGAGTTAAAAAAACAAAATTATCATGCAATTTTAGGCAGTGCAGTAATAGGGTCTCTGGCATTTGCATTTTCAGATAGCTTTTGGTTTAATGCTGTAGAAGCAGAGGTATATGCGATGGCAACCTTTATTATGTCTGTTTTATTCTATTTGGCTTTGCGATGGGAAAGAGATATGAATACGCCAAGGGGAGATAGATGGATCATTTTAATCGCTTTCGTAATTGGTTTATCTTTTGGTGTTCACTTTATGGGACTTCTTACAATTCCAGCTATGGGAATGCTATATTTCTTTAAAAATTATAAATCGGTAACCCTAAAAAATTTCCTAATAGCCAATATTGTTATGGTAGCTATTTTACTATTTATATTTAAGTTACTACTCCCCATGACGCTTAAATTTTTTAGTGCATCAGAAATATTTTTTGTAAATAGTATTGGACTTCCTTTTAATTCAGGGACTATTATAGCAGGTTTCCTTTTCACAGGTTTGTTTTATTATTTATTAAGGTTTACAAGAGAAAAAGAATATGTAAAACTTAACACCTTACTATTAGCTATACTTTTTATATTTATTGGGTTTTCTAGCTGGATAATGCTCCCCGTTAGAGCCAATGCAGGAACTATGATTAACGAGAACAATCCAAATAATGCAAGAGAATTATTAGCCTATTACAACAGAGAGCAATACCCTGAAACACATCTTTTTTATGGCCCCCTATTTACGGAAAAATATGTAGGCTTAGATCCAAAAAAACCTTACAAAGATGATAAACCTAAATTTGAAAAAGATGAAGAAAATGGCAAGTATATAATTGTTAATGATTTTGTAAATGCTTCACAAAATACCGACGATGCTCAAAAAGGTTTGTTTCCAAGAATGTGGAGTATGGAGCATGCTACTAATTATATGCAATTTACCGATGGCCTTGAATTTACGATAAAGAGAGAATACCTAGGAGAATCCAGATTAATCGATATTGTAAAAGATTTTAATCAGGACATCAGGTCTGGTAATGTTGGGGTTGAGGATTTAGATAATTTTTTAAAAGATTTTGGGCCTTTTTTAGATATCCAAAAACCTACATTCCTACAAAATATTGCTTATATGTTTGAATATCAATTTGGATATATGTATTGGAGATATTTTATGTGGAATTTTAGTGGAAGACAAGACGATAAACAAGGGGAATACACTGATTTACACGGAAATTGGCTTACCGGAATTAATTTTATTGATGATGCAAGGTTAGGCCCTCAAGAATTTATAGCAAGTGATTCGAAACACAATAAAGCTAGAAACACCTATTTTATGTTACCTCTTTTACTAGGAATTATTGGAATTTTATTTCATTATAAAAATGATCCTAAAAACTTTTGGGTACTTTTAATATTCTTTCTTTTTACTGGTATAGCATTAAAAATTTATTTAAACGAAAGACCTTTCGAACCAAGAGAACGAGACTATGCTTTGGTTGGATCTTTTTATGTTTTTGCAATGTGGATTGGTTTTGGAGTATATGCTTTGTTTGAAATAGTCAAAGAAAAAATAAAACCAAAATTAGCGGTTCCAATTGTTTTAGCTTCAACTGCATTGGCAGTTCCTGTTTTAATGGGGTCTCAAAACTGGGACGATCACGATCGGTCTAATAGATACACTGCACAATCTATGGCAAAAATGTATTTAGATTCCTGTGATGAAAATGCAATTATATTTACCATCGGTGATAATGACACCTTTGCATTATGGTATGCCCAAGGAATTGAGGGATACCGGCAAGATGTTCGAATTGTTAATACAAGTCTTTTTCAAACCGATTGGTACATTGACGATATGAAAAAGAAAGCTTTTGATAGCGATCCGATTCCCTCTCAACTTAGCCATGATAAATACAAGTATGGCTCGAGAGACTTTCTGTTCTTTCAAAAAACAAGAAAAGACACTATTAATATTAAAGATTGGATGGATTTTGTTGCTAATGACAGTAAAAAAACACAAGTAGAATTAGAAAGCAGACAGTGGGTTAACACTTTCCCAACGAAAGTGATTAAAATTCCTGTGGACAAAGAAGCAGTTTTGCAAAACGGAATTGTTGATCCTAAAGATGCTGATAAAATAGTTCCCAACATATATATAACTTTAAAAGGAGATGTTATTTATAAAAACAGACTCTTAATGTTAGATGTAATTGCAAATAATAATTGGGAGCGTCCTATCTATTTTAGTGGAGGTGCTTTTGGAGACGACGATTATATTTGGATGAAAGAATTTTTACAACTAGAAGGCGTTTTATATAAACTAGTACCTATTCGAACTCCTTTAGATAAAAATAATCCTTATGAAATGGGACGAATAGATGGAGATAAAATGTACAACATCGTTATGAATTGGAAATGGGGAAATAGTGGTGATTCAGCTATTTATCATGATGTGGAAACGAGAAGAAACGGAATAACTTACAGAAGTACACTCTCAAGATTAGCAAATGTGTTGATTGAAGAAGGTCAAAATGATAAAGCAGAAAACGTACTAGATTTGGCTATGGAAAAAATGCCTGTAGATTATTTTGAATTTTATTCCCTGCTAGAGCCTTTTATCTTGTATTACTATCAAATAAATAAAGTTGAAAAAGCACGAGCAGTTTACCAATCTGTTGTCAGACATTATCAAGAGCACCTATTCTTCTACAGCAAACTAAGCTACAATAAACAAGAGGCTATTGGAGATGAAATATTTAGTGATTTAGGGCGCTACAGAGGATTATTAGACGTCTTGGCTTCTTTCGACAATCAAGAATATACCGTTATTGAAGCTGAAAAATTTAATGAGTATCTTCAAAAATTCAATTTTTCAGATAACCAAAATGACTTATTGGAAGTGGAGGAAGAAATTTTTGATGATAGTTTGCTAGACTCTTTAGATTAATAAAAGCTTTTATTAATGCTTGCCGGAGTCCAAAATGAATAATATTTAATGTATTATTCTAGAAAATTTATCTAAACATATTCATTAACAAGACCAATTAACGTATTAGCGTCTTGTTCTCCGCTTTGGCGCCATTTCATTTCGCCTTGCTTGTAAATCATTAGAGTTGGTAATCCTTTAACACGAAGTGCTTTGGATAATTCTTCATTTTTTTCGACATCAATTTTTATAACTCTAGCCTTATCACCTAAAGCAGCTGCAACATCTCTTAATACGGGATGCATTTCTTTAGATGCTTCGTCCCAGTCTGTATAAAAATCAAATAATACAGGTACTTGGGTTTCAATTAATTCTCCAAATTTTGACATAATTTCTTAGTATTGGTAAAAAACTGTTCTGCAAATATAGTGTTTTCAGGGAATTATGTATTAAAGCCCTTTTTTTTGAGCTTTATCACAGTAATCTCTGGCCAGATTCCTACCCGACCCGGATAGCCTAAAAACCCAAATCCACGATTTACATTTATAAATCTTCCTTTTTCTTCATAAATACCCGCCCAGTTCTCGTACCTATATTTAACAGGACTCCATTTTATCCAACCTGGTATTTCGATACCAAACTGCATTCCATGTGTATGTCCACTTAAAGTTAATTGAAAATTACGGTCGTCATTCTTAACTCTCGACTTCCAATGCGAGGGATCATGACTCAATAAGACTTTAAAATCGCTATTATTAATGTTTTTACAAGCTACGTCTAAATCTCCTGCTTGTTTGAAGCCATTTTCACCCCAGTTTTCAACTCCAATGATTGCAATTTTTTGATTTTTTCTATTGATATAAAAATTCTCATTCAACAACAAATTCCAACCCATTTCAGACTGAATTTTTTTAAGCTTATCTAAGTTTTTTAATTTTTCTTCTTTACTGTTCCAACGAACATAATCTCCATAATCATGATTTCCTAAAACAGAAAAAACACCTTCTTTCGCACTTAAATTGGAAAATAACTCTTTCCAATCATCCATTTCATCAGCAACGTTATTTACTAAATCTCCAGTAAAGAATATAGCATCACTATCTTGTTGGTTTATTAAGTCTACAGCATAAGTAATTTTGTTTTTATTGTCAAAACTACCACTATGAATATCACTTATTTGTGTCATCGTAAAACCGTCAAATGCCTCCGGCAAGTCAGTAAACTCCAATTCATATTTTAATACCTTAAAGTTATATTTCCCTTTTATCATACCATATAATAGAGTGGAAAAAGGTATTGCTGCAACTCCTAAAGCAAGTGTACTTAAAAATTTTCTTCTAGATGGTATATAAAAATTTTGCTCATTTGTAAAAATTTTAAAATACAATCCTGATATAAGTCGTGTTATATCCTCTCCTAACATAAAAATAATCACTAGTAGTTTTGGAATAATTAACGCCAAAAATAAACCGAACAAATAGCTTATTGGAGGTTGAGAGAAATGAGTTGAACTATTTGAATTCAATAAAAAATATAATGAAACGATGATCACTAAAGAGACTAATAAATAAATCCCTGTTATCCAGAAATTTTTTGTGAGAGTTCTAATTGCTTGTAAGGCATATAAATCGATTAGGGTGTAAATTATAATAAAAAAAAACCAGCGCATTGAACAGATAATTATTTTTTAAATATAATATGTTTCACATAACATATATAAAATTTAGCCAATCTTTAACTTATTGGATAAAAATTAGGAAAAAATTTCATGAACCAATAGTAGATTTTTTTTCTGCTAGGTGAGATTTATCTCAAAAATATTATTGATTTCTCCCATTTTTAAAGTTTCATAAACAGATGTTAGCTTTAAGTTGTTTAATGATGCTATCGAAGTAATGGTTTCGATTTGACAATCTTCTGAGAGAATCATATTTACTTGATTGTGGTTGGTTATAAAATTTGGTAATTGATTAAATAGATTTTTAAAATATTCGAATTCTTCTCCACAAAACCAAGCTTTTTCTTTTATATTTTTTGCTTTTTTAGGGTAATATGGCGGGTTGATTATAATTAAATCGAAGGATTTATTTTTTAAGTTTTTAAATAAATCGGAATCAATGACGTCTACTTTAAGTTGATTTTCAAAAGAGGCTTTTTTCAAATAATCTAATGCAATATTATTAATATCTGTTGCGGTAACAAAGGCTCCTTTTTTACTAGCTAAAAGTGAAATAATTCCAGAACCACAACCCAACTCCAAAAAAGCTTTATTTTTTAAATCTAATTCAACTATATAATCTAGTAATATTTTGGTGCTTAAGGTTAGATGAGGAGGAAACACCTCTGGATGCACCAAAACTTCAATATCCTGATAGTTGTATTTTCGTGGTTTTCTATAATAGTAAGTTAAACCGGTTTTTAAAAATGGCTGTGTAATACGTTTTATAATGTTTCTCAACTTTGACATTATTCAGAGTAAAAGCCTTGAGTTTCAGGTTGACGATATTTCCAAATTTTATGTAAGAATTTTATTTCATAAGGATATTTATAAAAACCTGTTATATATCGAAACTTAGAAACACCCCTTAACAAACTCCTCTTAAATCCTTTAATTCTAAAATCGGTAGCGGTTGGATAATAGCCATTTAAAACTGTTTCAAAATTCATAATTCGATCTACCATTTTTGGAGTTAACCAAGGCGTTAGTGGATTTTTTCTTAAATCAAAATTTTCCCAAGCTGGAGCTAACCAATCTTCAAGATTTTTAGGAAAACTAAAGCCCGCTTTTTGAATTTGTTCATACAACTCAGATCCCTCGGTAGCAACGGGACTGTACAAATAAATAATAATTTCAGCATCAGGATTAATTTGTTTAACTTCTTTAATAAAATTGATATCCCATTCTATTTGAGCCATCACTTTTTCAGGAGTTTCAGCAGGCATACCTAATACAAAAGAAAGTTCTGGGATAATACCAATTGGATATAACCTTTTTACAAATTCTTTGATGGTTTCTCCAGTTTGAGTTCCTCCTTTATTCATTTGTTTTAAGATTTCATCATTACCAGTTTCAGCTCCCAAAAAAATCATCTTACAGCCAGCTTCTTTCATTAAAATTAAATCGGTATCACTGTATTTGTTTAAAGTGTCAATTCTTCCTTCCCCCCACCAAGTGATCCCATCGTTTTTAATCAATTCAGAAAATTCAATGACTCTTTTTCTGGAAGTAAAGAAATTATTATCATGAAACTCTATGGCTTCTATATGATAAATATCCTTAAAATATTTTACATCTTTATAAACTGATTCTGCAGATTTTGCTTTCCAACGACCCTTATATATAGGGACAACGGCACAAAAAGAACAAGTAAAAGGACAGCCTAAACTAGAATGATAACTAAAGGTATTTCTTCCCAAAAAAGTTTTACTTAGGTAGTTTTTTAGATTGTAAAAACTATTTAAATATTGATAAGGTAATTTCGGCAACGAATCCTGATCTAAAAGTTCTTCTTTTGGTGTTTTTATGATTTCACCTTCTTCATTTTTGAAGATAAGGTTTTTTATAGTTAAAATTTCAGTATGTATATTATTACCCTCTAAAACCCTTATTAATGAAGGAAAAGCAATATCGCCAGGTCCATTTATAATATAATCTACAAAACCAGACGAGATGGAAACTTGGTATTGGTTAGAAGCAAAATATCCACCCCAAATAGTAATACAATCTGGATATTTTTCTTTTATTTTTTTAGTAAAAGGAATGGCTTGTCTTAATTGAGGTCCGGGCATTACCGTACTACAGAAATATTTAAAATTTCCTATTTTAAAATAAGAATCAATTTTCTCCCAAGGATCATTTTCTAAATTTCCATCAACAAATACAAATTCGTAAATCCCATAAATAGAAGCTCCCACTTGTAAAATAGAATTTGGAATTCGATGTTTACCATTGGCACTTTTAGGGTTAAATATGAGAATTTGGTTATTCATTTAGAAAAAATAGTTTAGCAATTTAAAAATTATTTAATGATTTCTCTTTAAAAAAGTGATAAGCATTTTTGTATGCTTTACTTGCATTATCCAATAAATCATCATGAATAGTTATCGCTTTAGAATTGGTTTTAAATATTGTTCCTTTAGTTATATTTGAAGAAGGATCCCCCCATTTTTGAGTATACTTTTTTAGCTGGTATTCTTTTTTTAGAGGATTTTTTAAATTTAGAAAAACTGATAAATTATTTAATATCTCATCTGGTTTTTCTATTAATTCATCATAGTCAATAAAAAACCAATTGGACGGTTTTAATAAGGATATAAAGTCTATTAGATAACTTAGCCTATCCATATAAATACTAGTAACTGTTTCCTGGCTCATCGGCATATTTTTATGATTAGATAAATTTATGATACTTGAGATTGTATCTTGAGGGTTTCGTATCAAAATGACATGTTTGTTGCTATTAGTAATAATAACATCTCTATTAGGAGTGACAGAGCGATGATTAACTTGATTTACAATATACTTGCATTTTTTAAATAATTGAAGTGATTTTCTTCTTATGTCAAATTCAGATTTGATTAGGCTTTCAAAATTTTGATATTTAATAAAATATTCACCAAACCCAATAATTTTATTATGATCTGATAAAACATGCATCAATAAGGAACTGCCACTTCTTGGATGCCCCATGATAAAAAGGAAACGTTGACTTTTGTCAGGTCTAAATGGTTTCCATATCTGAATTAGTATGTTTTTTATAAAATTTTTCATTTTCGTCTTTTAATCCAAACCCATAATAAAACAACAATAGCCCATTGTCCAAAAGCTTTTAATAGTAGGGCTCCTGTTATATTCCAATATTTTATTAAAAAATATCCAGCGAATAATTGGAAGATTAAAATTAAAGAAGTGAAATATGCTATTTTTATTTGGTGATTTTTTTTATAGTATTCATTTACCAATAATATATTTAAAAATAAGGGGACTATAAATAAAAAAGCTAAACTATACTGTAATTTTGAGAAGCTAAACCGATATAAGTAATTTAAAACAACAGAAATTATTAATGTAGCAAAAAAAGCAAATCCCCAACCGTAAAAAAAGAATTTTTTTTGAATATCTTTTATTTTTTTATTTTTAAACCGATAATAATTTTTAAGATAGGGAGTAATAAAAAAGGCACTTGCCATTTGTGATAATGCTAAAAAACTAATTAACATTTGATATTTGCTGAGTAAGGTAAAGTTGAAAAATAAAGCTCCATAATAGGTGTCTACTCTTGATCTTAATGTCCCTACAGCAAGAGGAATAAAAAATGGCAGTGACTTGTTCAACTCCTTAAATTGAAAATTAACAGGAGTATTCTTAAAGTCCCCAATAAAAAAATACAAAAAAGTTAAAAACTTAACTGTGAGCGCGATTACAATTAGTTGTATTAAAATCTTTAAATTTAATACCTCTATTTTTAGAATTACCAACAATAAAAGAGTCACCAGAAAAAACGATTCAACACCTATATTTAATTTAAATTTTCTGTTGAAAACTATCAATGATTTAAATGATTGATTCAAAAATTTCAATAATACCAATAACAAAACATCAATCTCTATGTCCGAGAAGGCTGGAGTAAAAAATATTAAAATCCCACTAGGAATCAATAAAAAGCTTCTAACTAAAATATTATTAAGCCACGTCTGATTTACTTTTGATGGATATTCAGTAAAAGTCTTCAGCAAATAATCGTTATTCCCAAACGACAAGAAAAGTAAAAATAGGTTGCTCCAAATTAATATTTCTGCGTATTCTCCCCATAATTCAACAGACTTAAATCTAACAATAACCAATGATAAAAGAACAACAGATAAAATACTTACAATTTGGCTTATGCCAAAAAGTGAAATGACTTTAATTCTATGTTTTGCTTTTTTTAAGGGATCCATTTAGTATTTGGGTCATTTTTTATGCTAATATGAGATAATATTTTAATTCTTGAATAATAAATAATAATTTTGATTATGTTTCCTAAAGTAATTGAAAAGTTTAATAAGTTTCCACTATTGTATTTAGGCCCACTATTTTTTGTGTTATTTTATTTTCTTTTTCAATCATTAACATATAACATCCATGATTTTTCCAACAGCTACTTTTCCGCAAAATTAATTCGAGAATCACTTTCATCAAATCTTTTGTTTGATATTTATGAGTTCAATCGTTACATATGGAATTTAGGTTACACCAATGTGTTGGTAGATTTTTATTTAAATAGTCCTTTTACAATTACATTTTTTTATCCTTTTACTTTTATAGAAAACCCTTATATAGCCAAAGCAATTTATAATTTAATTAGCATTGTTTTATTTAGTTGGAGCCTTTATTTACTTGTACGATATAAGTTTAAAAAACGATATGAGATTTTATTTTTTTTACCCATCCTTTTTTTTGTTCCCATTCGTAACGGGATATTATTTGGGCAATCTTATTTTTTAATTTTTGCGTTAGTTGTATTTGGATTCTTATCTATTGAAAACAAAAAAGAAAAACTCGGAGTAAGCCTAATAAGCATTGCAGTTTTATTGAAGATATTCCCAGTTTTTTATGGAGTCGCATTATTGTTTTATAAAAATTGGAAAGCAATAATGGTTGGAATAATCTCTTCACTTATTTTAATAAGTTTTTCAATAGTTATTTCAGGAGTCCCTATTTGGGAAACTTACCTACTGGAAATATTACCCAATGCAATACAAAACAATAGTACTGTTGACTTTCGTTACAATGCACAGTCTATGGATGTTTTTTTAAAGACCTTATTTATTGAAGACTCATACTATAACCCAGACGCATTGTTTAATAATGAGCAAGTTTACATTTTATTAAAGTGGTTATTTAAATCAGTGGTGATTGCTTTGGCGGTTGGACTTAGTTTTAAAAACAAAAAAGACCTTTTCAGGCTTTTATCTTTTTGGGTGGTTGCCTTGTTTTTATTACAAAGCAGAACAGCTACCTATACACAGATTTTGTGGTTTATACCAATGATTTGTTTACTAAATCAAAAAATATCAAACATAAAAAAAACAGTTTCTCTTCTAATTCTTCTAATCATCTGTAATATTCCGGTTTATCAACTCGAACCATTACCAATATTTTTTAAATTTTTAAGATTATGGTTTACTATTTTATTGAGCTTGTTGTTTTTTAGTAGCTTTTCAATTAAACCAGATTATAAATGGTTTATCATGACTTTAGTTGTTTTATTACCACTTCATTTAGGGATATTTAAGAAGACTGAAAAGAGTATTTCTACCTATGTTTTAAAAGAAAAGGAGTATTTTTTGATTTATGATTATTTTGAAAACGAAGGGTCTTTACATGTAAAAACTCTAGGGAAAAAAGGAAACCAAACCATTAATTTAAATATACCGATTTCCGCATTTAATGAAAATATTTCAGAGGTAGTTGGTAATCAAATAAAATTAGGAGACCAGCTTATTTTAGAAGATTATTCTTTAAAGAAAAAGCCTGTTTTGGTCAATAATAAAGAATTATATTACTTGACCGATCATCATTCAAGAAGAGGGGCTTTTACCCTGAAAAAAATTAACATTGAAGCAATTCATTAAATACTACATAAAAGATTCAATATTGTTAGGGTTAGAAAAAACAAAATTGTTTCTATTCCCTAGAAAGAAACCAATTCTTGTATTCACGATGGCCAAGGTAGGGTCTTTAAGTGTTTACTTTTCATTAAAAAAAAGACTCTTTAAAAATGCGATATTTCATGTTCATTCTCTCAATGAAATAGAAATTAAAAAAGGGATTCAACTGTGCTTTCAAAACAGGGTATATCCGGGCAGTAAAACACCTGTTTTTCTGATCAATAAGAAAATTATCAATCAAAAACGACCTTTTAAAATAGTATGCTTATTTAGGGATCCATTGGAAAGAAATATTTCAGCTTTTTTTGATGCATTTAAATTATACACAGGTACAAAACCTAATAATTATAATAGTAGTTTAAAAAAATTAAAAGAATATTATGACGAAAACCTTAATCATGAATTTCCCTTAAATTGGTTCGATGATCAATTTTTTGACGCAACGAACATCAATGTGTATGATTATAAATTTGATAAAGAACAAGGATATTCTATTCTTAAAACTGGTGCAATTGAACTCCTCTTAATTAATAGTGATTTAAATGACTTCATAAAAGAAAATCTAATAAGAGATTTTTGTAATTTAAAATCATTCAAACTTAAAAACAGAAATTTATCATCTTCAAAAGAATATGCTTTGTTAAATAGCAATTTTAAAAAGCAAACAAAGTTTTCTAAAGAATATTTAGATTTGTTATACCATTCAAAATATGCAAGGCATTTTTTTACCGAAAAGCATATTATAATTCAAAAGGAAAAATGGATTAACCAACGTTAACTTTTAAACAAACTAAATCGAAATCCCATTTTCTGTAAAAAATATTTTACAGAAACAATTAAAACAC
>Ga0206677_10001086_pt1 | contig 25580 bp, 19 predicted proteins | sample M130m12015metaG_FD_155475 | JGI IMG/M metagenome (GOLD analysis project Ga0206677, IMG submission 155475) | Ammonia-oxidizing marine archaeal communities from Monterey Bay, California, United States - M1 30m 12015 | ecosystem: Environmental > Aquatic > Marine > Intertidal zone | place: USA...
AGAGACATTACCGACACCGCGCAGGCGCAAAAAAAACTCGACAAAATGATGTCTGATAGTCGCCCAGCCGCTGGTAACTGAGTCCAGCGAAGGGCAGTTTAGCAAGATGGACCGGCATTCCCCCAACACTCTATTACCTAGCGGAACATGGTTTCACGCACGCTTTTTGGGGGGGGGGTAGGTTTACGCCTAGTTTTCGGCATATTTTTGGGCATAGTTTTGGGCATAGTTCCAAGCATAACTTTTGCCACCATTTCGATACTATAAATCCTGCCCTGATCCAAAAACTAAGAATAATTTCTATATCCAAACCTGAGCGCCAGACCTAGGTGCTTAATCCAAGGACTCATGGAATAAAGAGGCATTTTAATTGAGTAAACAACAAGACAACTTAGATCTAGCAGAGCTAAAAGGCAAAATCGCCATCGTTACCGGCGCTGGTAACAACGGCATAGGCTGGGGCCTGTGTAAGCACGCCGCAGGCCATCTAGGTATGCACATAGTAGCGATGGATCTGCACGAAAACTTGGTCGACTCAGCCCAAGCACGACTGCGAAGTGCCTACCCAGACGTAAAAGCGCTGGGCATTGCTTGCGATGTCACCAAACCAGAGGAATTGGCCACCGCGCTAAGTGCCATTGAAGCGTATTTTCCAGATAGCGAAATTGGCGCAGTTTTTGCCAACGCAGGCACCTTGTTCCACAAAACGATTCTCAAGAGCAGTATCGAGGAGTGGGCAACTACCCTTAACGTAAACGTGATCGGCGTGGTCAACACCATCAAAGCATTTTTACCGAAGATGCAAAACAGCGACGCCAACTCAATTTTTTGCACCACAGCCTCGGTGGGCGGACTGGTTCGGGGCGACGGCGGCACAGCATCCTACCAGGCCAGCAAACATGCCGTTGTATCACTCACTGAATCCTTGTCCTTTGAAACCGCAAGCCGATCACCGCAAATAAGAGTCCATGTGTTGTGCCCATGCATTGTTGAATCTGCGCTACCGAAAAACAGTAAAACTAATGCTCAAGAGGAATCAGGAGAGATTGATGCAAACGACATTCACCCAAGCAGCCCCCCGACCAACGACTTCGCCATGACAACAGAAAGTCATGCCCAGCAGGTTTTCGACCTGATCGCTGAGAACAAATTTTATTTGTTGACTGACAACATACGCCCGTACGTAAACCACGACTATCCATTTGAAGCATTGAGCATTGTGAAGGAACGAATGGAAAACATGTTAGATCTCACGCTGGATAACGCAGGTGCGTTCCCAACTGAGTCTGGAGACGTAAAGACCTCGACACTGACCGGCGTCATGTTCCGCGAAGCCCGCAAGCGCAAGCCGCAAGTAACCGAATAGCCAAAATGGCTTGCCGCAGTGAGCACCCCTTCTCACGCGGTGGGCTAACACAGTGGACTAGAGCGCTGACCTAGCGCGTGGAATACACACCTAAACTTAACCAAAAACTTAGGCTCCCGCCCACCTAGAGAAATATAACCGTTACCTTTCTCTGGAATAAACGAAAAAAAAGCGTTTGCACGTCGTTTATCGTAGACTAAATACCGCTCACCTGATAAATTGCGCCGTCTATCGTTTCCTGAGAATTTAAGCCGCAGTCGACGTTAACCCCACTTCGGCCTCTTTAGGTTTACAACCTATGGAAGAAAGCCGTTCGCAGAAATAAAAACCGGAATATATATGGATCACCTAGCAAAAACGCTGATGGTTGTTGCAATGCTATTCGCATCGACAATGTCGTTCGCGGAAGATACGCCAAGCAACGATCAACTCTTTGAAATGTTCAAACAAAGTCAAGCAAAGATGGCAGAGCTTGAAGCAAGAACTGTAAAAGCAGAGGCAGAAGCTGCCTCCGCAAAAGCTGAATTAGCGCAACTGCAAATTCAATCCAATGCTGTTTCTTACGAAACTGGCACACCTGCTGATCAAGAGTCACAGTCTGGCTTAGTTGGCACTAACGCAAGCTACAGCTACAAGGTGTTAGACCACTCCATACGCACTAACGCAAAGCAGCGTTATCAGCTAGAAGCCATCAGAGATGGTGCGCTAGAGCAAAAGCTAACTTTTGGCGGACAAGTAACCGCTTTAGCGAACTACCAAAAATCCAATACCAACACCAAGTTTGGTTGGTTAATGCGTCACCCAACTTCTGCTAACCAAATTGGCGAAAGTGTATCGGAAGCAGTAATTCACTCTAGCAACCTAGCGGTAACTGCTCGTTTGACAAACAACTTAACCGCCTACGCAGAACTTCTTTACAACCCAGAGCAAAACTTTGCATCAGGTTCTACAATCACAGGCCTGCCAAGAAACAACGTCAATATGCGTCGCGCATACCTAATGTATGGCAACCTAGCTGACTCAAACTTCTACGCATCTATCGGTAAAATGGACATTCCATTCGGCTGGAACGATACAGTAAGCCCCTTCACCAACTCTACCAGCTGGCACTCCTTCGCAGGTTTGGCTTACGGTGGTTTAGTAGGTTATGCAGGCGACAAACTACATGTTAGAGCAATGGGTATTCAAGGTGGCGCCCAGTTCAGAAACGCAAACACACCCGTTTCAGGCACTAATGTGCCTTCTAAGCTAAACAACTTTGCAGTTGACGCAAACTATACGTTCAGCTTTGAAAACCAAGGTCGATTGTTGGCGGGCGCCAGCTACCAGTACGGCTCTTCTTACTGCCAAGAATATCCTGTTAAGCACTTCAACGCATGTAAAGACAATAATGACTCCGTTGCTGTATACGCAGAATACGTAAACAAGAAACTGACTCTGATCGCTGAAGCGGCACAGACTCTTGAAGTATGGCCTGGTTCAGCTAACCCGAACTTCCCTGCATACGCGGACTTTGCGCCACAGAAGAACTTAACGTTCACATTGGGCGGCAAATACGCAGCAGATTTTGGTTTAGAACAACCAGTAAGCCTATCAGCTGAATTCAGCAGATTTGAATCGGGCGCGAAAGGTTCGCCTTGGGAGAAGCAAGACCAGTACGTATTGGGTGCATCTTACTTCCCAGTTGACAGCGTTAAACTATTCGCCGAGTACGTTCACGTAGCTGGCTGGGTGCCACTTAACTTCTTAAGTGGTGGTAACAGAGACGCAGCCAACGCGTTCCCTAATGTTCCTGCTCTTCATGAGTCATGGTCCGACCAAGACGCAAAGACAGACCTAATTGTAATAGGTGTCCAAGCGGCGTTCTAATCTAAGTTAGATACGCACAAAAAAAGCCGTGATTTATCACGGCTTTTTTATGCCTGGGGTTTCAGCTCAAAAGCAAAAAATGGTAGCCCAGCGCACCAATCCCAACTAGGTATCTAACGGCATTACTATCGAACTTGCTTAAGCGCGCGTTAAGTTGCTGGCTCTAGCGTTAACTTTATATCCAGCGCTTGCAATACTTTAAGCGCCACCCCGGTGCCCGTATCTTGATCACCACTTAAAGCGCGGTATAAAGTTGTGCGCTCAATGTTTGTCTTATTCGACACATCTGTCATACCTTTGGCTTTAGCAGCATTACCTAGCGCCTTGAGAAACACCCCATGGTCGCCGCTTTCTAACGCAAGATTAAGATACTCAACAATGGCTTCCGGCGTTTTCAGAAAATCGCCGCCTTCATACTGTTTCAATTTCATATCTACTCCCTGGTAACTCATGTATAAGGCGGATTTATCTTGTCTTTACTTAGTTTGGCTTCATTTAGCTTGTCTTCATTTTGTTTTTATCTTGCCTCTACCTGCTAGTTTGCGGCGCGTTATAGAGACTCAGCTATTTTTTGGGCTAACCTAACATCTTTTCTTTGCGACCTTTTATTGCCGCCACATAACAAAAGAACAATGCGTAAGCCGCAGACAGTGTAATAAATCCTGTACCCCTGCCCTGTATTTATTCGCAACTCGCTAACACGCTTACCCACGCTTTTATGGTCGCTAAAATTACCTTCTTGAATACGATCAATTCTATAAGAGATGCTGGCGACTGCTTTGGGCTCGCGAAGGCTGTCAATCCAACGTTCCACCTTTTCTGTGTAAACGATTTCATATTCCATACACCGCCGCCTCGGGATGTTGTATATTTACAACAAATTGTCAAAATTTAAATGCTCAAAATTAGAATAAAAAGCATGGGTAAGAATCGAGGAAAAGCGTGTAAAAAAGCTCGTAAGTCGATGACATCTATTTGTCTAGGGAGTTGCTACAAAGAGATTAAACAGCTGGCTGTCTGCAATTGAGAAAGGGTTCTTCAGAAAGGGGCCTTCAGAAAAGCCACCGCCCACTTGCGTTCTCTACCCCAGCGATTAGTCTTATGCGCTCTATTATAAGAAGGGGAAACAAATGTTCTCAGCTCAGTTTGCTGTATCGCCTGCAGATGGCCCAATTGCTGTTACTGGCGCAAGCGGCTATATCGGATCTTGGATTGTGCAAGACTGCATGGAACAAGGGTACGAAGTGCGCGCTTGTGTCCGCGACAAGAATAACCCCGCCAAAGTAGAGCACTTACTTGACCTAAATTACGACGGCATGCGTGGCAGTGTTTCATTATACGAAGCCGATTTGTTCAAGCCAGGCAGCTACGATGAAGCCTTTAAAGGCTGTGCTGCAGTCATCCACGCCGGCGCGACGGTTGGCTTTAATAAAGAAACGCCTCAAGAGGTTTACGACGGTTGCTTTAAAGAAAACGCACACGTTATTGAGTCGGTAAAACGCTCAGGTAGTGTAAAACGTTTCGTCTTTACCTCTTCTTTTGCCGCCGTCAGCCACCCGCGCCCAGAAGGCTATGTGTTTACCGAGAAGGATTGGTGTGGCGACAACATTGAAGCCTACAAGGGGCGTTGGAGCGAAGCGCAAATTTCTGAAAATCGCGACATTGCTTATGCCATGGCCAAAGCCAACTCAGAAAAACTTATTTATGCAGAGGCGGAAGCTGACGGTAGTTTTGAAGCACTGGCGATTCTGCCATTACATGTTGTTGGACCACTGATCGCGCCCAACCACGACCAACCTTGGAGCTGGCAAAACCATATTAAGGGCATGATGCTGGGCAAAGCCTATCGCGGTGGACGCGAGGGTCGAATGTTGTGGAACGCGGCAGACGTTCGCGATGTAGCTCGCGCCCATAGGTTGAGTATTGAAACCACCATTGGCTCCAACGGTAGTCGCTATATTATGGCCGCCGCTGATCGCAGCGGTGAACTGTATACCTGGCAGTTGCAGGCGCTACTTGAATCAATGTACCCCATGGTCGACGAAATTGGCGGAGAACCAATGGAAGAAGACATGCCCGTAAAAGCCACCTACGATGCGCCCCGCGCTTACTGTTTACTGGCAATGCAAGAATTGGGACTTGAACCGTTTGATATTGAGACGACCATTCGAGACACCGTAGATTCTTATTATTCTCTGGGGATTATCGGCGCTGACGGCTAGCAAAGACTAAACACGCTCGGACGATGCGAAAAAAGGGGGTCCCTAGAGACCCCCTTTTTTGCGTAGGTCAGAAAAAGGAGTCGTCTCAACTAGTTCGACCCCAAACGTTTTATGTATAAATCGTTCCGCCATTTATATCTAAACTAACGCCATTTAAAAAACTGGCCTCCGAAGATGCTAGGTAGGCGACTAGGTCAGCCACTTCACTTGCATGTCCTTCGCGCCTGAGAGTCGTACCCGCCGCTACGTTGGCACGAACTTCGTCTTTGGTAAAGGTGTCGTGGAATGTTGTACTGATCATGCCAGGACAAACACAGTTGACTCGAATGTTGCTAGGTCCAAACTCTTTAGCCATTGCGCGAGTAAATGTCATCACTGCACCCTTGGAAGTTCCATAGGCTGCCGCGCCTGGACCGCCACCGTCCCGTCCAGCCTGTGACGCAAGATTTACAATGGCGCCGCCGCCAACCATATGCGGGATAACCGCTTTTGTGGTTAAAAAGGTACTGGTGACATTAAGTTTCATCACATGTTCAAAAAATGCTTCATCCATCTCAAGTAAAGACTTCCGCGCAACCAACCCACCCACTACGTTGACGAGTATGTCGACTGTTTCACCGTAATGGGCCTGAGCAACCTTAACGAGATTTTCTACATCAGCCGCAACAGTCATATCACCCTTAACGGCAATTGCTTCTCCGCCCGCGCGACTAATAGCATCTACGGCCTCGTTAGCGCCTTGCTCACTATTGCAGTAGTTGACGACAACTTTAGCGCCCTCCACTGCCAACTTTTCTGAAATAGCGCGCCCAATATCGCGAGCACCACCAGCCACTATTGCAACTTTATTTTGGAATTTCATAGGTTGACCTTTTCTGTTTGAATTTTTGATTGCACTGGCTTAATCGTTCCTCCGAAAAACCAGACTGAACCCACAGCTAACGGGACTAGCGCCGCACCTAAAATAAAGAAAGGCACGTATGAGGTTGTTGTAATGGCTGGAACAATCCATGTAGTGATCAAGACACCGACTACAGCAGCAGTACCGCCGACACCAGCCAATGAACCTACTGATTTACCGTCAAAGAAATCGCTCGGCAGAGTTTGAATATTGCCAATTGCAAGTTGGAAGCCAAAAAGAATCACGGCGATAAGCAAAACGGCGATCAAAGGGTCCGAGGCTGCAGAGGTGGCTAGCAACGAAGGCAACATGATTGCGCCCCCCAGGGTGATGGTGAATTTTCGCGCCTTGTTCACTGACCAGCCGCGCAAGAGCAAACGACCCGCCAACCAACCGCCAAATACAGCGCCAATAGCAGCACCGGCATACGGTACCCACGCGAACAAACCAATTTGCTTTATGTCAAAACCAAATTGATCGACTAAATAGATTGGCAGCCATGAGACAAACAACCACCAAACAGGGTCCAGAAAAAACCGTGACCCAATAACTGACCAGCTTTGTCGGTAACGCAACATTTCCATCCAGCTTGGCGCAGCCAGCTGGTCATCATCGTCTACTTTTTGACCCGAGAGAATGTATTCTTTTTCGTCGGCCGAGAGCCAAGGATGAGACTCGGGGCCAGATTTGGCAATAATCCACCAAGGAACTAGCCATACAAAGCCTAAAGCACCCACGGCAATAAAAGTGCCTTGCCAGCCAAACTGAATATAGAGCAAGGCGATAATGGGCGCAGACACTACCCCACCAAGAGCGGCTCCAGAATTAAAGATGCCTTGAGCGAGGGCACGCTCATGGATAGGGAACCATTCTGCATTGCTCTTTGTCGCTCCGGGCCAGTTGCCTGCCTCACCTATACCTAGACCAAAACGCGCTAGACCAAACCCCGTCACTGTCCTAGCAGCAGCGTGCAACATAATCGAAATGGACCACACAACAATGGCAAGTACAAAGCCGAGGCGAATCCCAATCAAGTCAAAAATCTTACCAAACAAGGATTGACCAATGGCATAACCCACCATGAAAAAGGAAATGACCAGTGCGTAATCGTTCTTGTCGAGCCCAAGTTCGGCGGAAATACTCGGCCACATCACCGCCAAAGCATTTCTGTCGATGTAATTGACGACTGTTGCAATGGCAATCAGACTTATAATTACCCAGCGCAAATTTCTTACCGTCATATTTATTCCACCCACTCTTTATGAACTTTGATGTACTTTGTGCGCCTAACCATTACGAGAGTTAACCCCAAGGCTGAGGCAGATTCCGACTTGAAAACGCCTAAATTGACCGTTGTCACCTGCTTCCCCCGGCAAGCGTTGAACGAAATAGTAACCAATTTTTGACCATTTGGTAACCAAATAGTTAAATATTTCCTTTAATTGGTAAAGACATTTAACTACCATAAGTCAAAGTCCACATACTCGGAACGATCATCACCCCATGAAATGGTTTAGCGTTATCCAACTCTTAATACTTTTATTAGCTAACGCCCTGCTAGCCAGCGCAGACACATCAAACCATCCTAAATTGGTTATGACCCAGTCAGACGTTGAGAAAATCCGTCAACAACTTGGAAATGTCCCCCTATTCGATGCCTCCCTTGCGGCAGCCATGGCAGAGGTTGATGCTGAAATAGCATTAGGCATCAGTACACCGACACCCTTGGATTATTCAGGCGGTTTTACACACGAGCGGCACAAAAAGAACTACGCAGTGGCACAAAAAGCCGGTGCTTTGTATCTGATACTGGGGGAGAAAAAGTATGCCAACTACGTTCGCGACATGCTTTTGCAGTACGCCTCAATCTATAACGATCTGCCTCTCCACCCGAAATCTCGGTCCTATGCGCGTGGCAAAATATTTTGGCAATGCCTAAACGATGCGAATTGGTTGGTTTATATGAGCCAAGCCTATGACGCTATTTACAGCTCACTCTCAAGCACCGAGCGAAAGATTTTGGAAACCAAGTTGTTTCGCCCTTTCGCGGATCATATTTCTATTGCTAACCCACAGTTTTTCAATCGCATTCACAACCACTCCACGTGGGGCACCGCTGCTGTTGGCATGATTGGTTTAGTGATGGGCGACAACGAGCTCGTTCAACGAGCATTGTACGGGCTGAACATAGATAACTTCAGCGATGCAACCGACGATGACGGCGGTTTTATCCGCAAGCAAGGACAAAAAGCAGGTTTCTTTGCGAACTTAGACAGCGCTTTTTCGCCAGACGGGTACTACACCGAGGGTCCGTATTATCAGCGCTATGCCATGTACCCTTTCCTTGTGTTCGCTCAGAGCTTAAGCAACGCAGGCTATGCAGAGCAAGCATTCGAGCGTAACCAAGGCGTGCTTCTCAAAGCCGTAGAAACTCTAATACAACTGTCCGACAACAACGGTGATTTCTTTCCGCTAAACGATGCCCAGAAAGGCATGTCATTGCTCGCCAACGAAATAGTTACTGCTATCGACGTTGCCTATCAGGCAGGCCAAGATCCACGTCTGCTCAGTATTGCTCAGTTACAACAGCGTGTTCTACTTGACGGCGCGGGCTTTGCTGCAGCGGCTGCAATAGCTGAGAAGAAAAGCCAACCCTTTAAAAAATCCTCTGTGGCCCTCACCGACGGAGCTAACGGCACAGATGGCGGTCTCGCTATCCTAAGGGATAGCAATGAGAGCCTCGCACTCGTTTTTAAATATACGGCTCAGGGTCTGAGTCATGGTCACTATGACAAGTTAGCTTTTTCCTTTTATGAACAGGGCAATGAGATTTTGCAAGACTATGGCATGGCGCGCTTTGTTAACATTGGGCAAAAAGGTGGCGGCAACTACCTCGCGGAAAATTCTACATGGGCAAAACAATCTATCGCCCACAATACATTAGTCATTAACGAAGCCTCGCACTTCGAGGGCAACTACGAAAACGGCAGTCAACATCATTCCGAACTGATTTTTTTCGACACTGAAAGTGCCACAGCACAAGTGGTGAGCGCGCAGGACCTAAATGCTTACCCCAAATCACCAATGAAGCGCAGTATGGCCTTGCTTCAACTGCCTGGCCTGGAGGCACCCGTCGTCCTGGATATTCTAGAGGTGCGAAGTAGTGCAGAAAATCAATATGACCTGCCGTTCCACTACCTAGGCCAGCCGATTGATACCAATTTCAATCCACTGCCGGTATCTCCGCTTGAAAGTCTTGGTGGAGACCACGGCTATCAACACCTTTACCTGGAAGCCAGAGGCAGCACAGATGCATCCAACGCCAAGTTCACTTGGCTACACAAGGAGCGATTTTTCACCCTAACTACGGTTACGCAGAGCGGAGATGAGTTATTGATGACACGCCTCGGCGCCAATGACCCTCAATTCAATTTGCGCCGAGACCCATCGCTTATTATTCGACGCAAAGCCAGCGATTCGCTGTTTGTCAGCGTCTTAGAGCCTCATGGCAGCTATAACCCGGTCACTGAATTGGCTGCCAATGCAGTGAGTAATATCGTGGAAGTGCAAGTCCTAACGCACACGTCCAAATACTTGGCCATTAAATTAGTTATGCAAAACGGCCAGCACGCAGTTTTTTACTTATCACAAAACAGCGACTTTTCGGCCAATCACCAACTGCAGATTGGTAAAGAAAAAGTTGAATGGTCTGGCCCGTTTCATTTCAGGGAAGTGACTCATCCATGACCCGCAACTTGAACCAGAGTAAAACCGAAAAGTCATTGCTAGTGGTCGGAGAATGCATGATGGAGTTGTTAGGGAAAGGAAACACCTACCAACGCACATTTGCCGGAGATGTCTACAATAGCGCTGTCTACGCCAAGCGCCGCAATAAAGAGATTGACGTACAAATTTTGACAGCCGTTGGCACTGATGCTGTCAGTGCCGAAATGATGGCTCAGTGGGCGCGAGAAGGGATCGGTCACGAGTTGGTTATGGTTTCCACAACTGCACACCCAGGCATCTATATCGTCTCAACAGACAGCGAAGGAGAACGTACATTTAGCTATTGGCGTAAGAACTCTGCCGCTACTGAGCTTATGTCTCTCATGACAGAAAACACTCGCCATCAGCTTGAAAAGTTTGATGCCATATTTTTTTCCGGCATCACCTTGGCAATATTGTCTGATGATGAAAAAGCTGAATTGCTGGCACTGATTGCGACACTCAAAGCACAGGGGAAGACAATTGCATTCGATCCAAATTACCGCGCTGTACTGTGGAACAGTAAAGATCACGCTGCTCACTGGCTCTCCAAAGCCTACCAATTAGCCGACATTGCGCTTCCTGGTTTAGCCGATCATAAAGAAATTTTTGGCCACAAAAGCCATGATGATGTTAGATCATTTTTACAGAGTTTTAACATTAACGAAATTATTGTGAAAGCCGACAACGCTGGCTTATTTGGCCACCTCGGCACACAAGCCTCAGTTCACTGTGCTATCACCGAACTGACGCCCCTGGACACTACTGGTGCCGGCGACTCATTTGCTGGCACTTATCTCGCTGAGCGTCTAGGCGGTGTATCAATGGAAGAAGCCATGCGTAACGCAGCAAAAATAGCCGGCTTAGTGGTCCAGCATCGTGGCGCTATCGTCGAAGCCGGACTTTATCAAGAATTTATCCAAAGGGGTCTGTAAATGGACGCATCCAAACTTCTCACCGACTACAAAGTCGTCCCGGTTGTTGTTGTCAATGATACAAATAAAGCACTGAGACTGGCTGAAGTGTTCTTAGATAACGGCCTCAGTTGTATAGAGGTGACGCTACGTACGGACAATGCACTTGCTTGTATTGAAGCCATCGGCAGCGCATTTCCCGAAGCTGTTATGGGCGCTGGTTCAGTCGTAACACCCACTCAACTGGCGGCAGCAAAAAATGCAGGGGTTGCGTTCGCGGTGAGCCCAGGTTCATCCATAGAGTTACTCGAAGCAGCAACCAGCACGCCTCTTGTGCCCGGGGCGGCAACGGCAAGCGAAGTCATGAATCTCAAAAACGTTGGTTATCAAACGGTTAAATTTTTCCCCGCGGAGTTACTCGGCGGCATCAAAACTCTTCGAGCGTTGAGCGAGCCCATTCCAGAGGTGAAGTTTTTCCCAACAGGTGGCATTCAAGAAAGCAATTTCAATGAGTATCTAAATTTTAATCGTGTCGCATGCGTCGGGGGAAGTTGGCTGGCATCCACCGCGGATATTGAAAATGGCTCTTGGGCCGAAATTACTAAACGCTGTGAATCTCTTAAACGTATCCTCGCCGCGGGCTAAGTCACCCCATCAACTCAAGCACATCGCAGACGCGGTTTGAATAACCCCACTCATTGTCATACCAACTTAACGATTTGACAAAGCGCCCGCTGCCCACCTGAGTAAACGCTGCATCAAAGATGCATGAATGCGGGTTGCCTATGATGTCTGACGAAACCACGGGGGCCTCGGTATATTCAATCACGCCAGAGTAATTTTCCGTAGCGGCTGCAGCGGCAACGGCGCGGTTAATCTCGTCACAAGTGACATTGCTTTCAAGCTCAGCAAAAAGATCTACAACGGAACCATCTGGCACCGGCACTCTCGAAGCAATGCCATCTAGCCGACCTTTCAGCCCTGGTATTACCTCACCTACAGCTTTCGCCGCGCCAGTTGAGGTAGGAATAATATTTTCTGCGGCAGCCCTGCTGCGACGCCAATCGCTATGCGGCACGTCGGCCAAACTTTGATCGTTGGTATAAGCATGAACGGTATTTATAACAGCCTCTTTGATACCAAAGGCTTCATGCAAAACCATGGCTAGAGGTGCCAAACAGTTTGTCGTGCAACTGGCATTGGACACAATACGATGTTCCTTAGATAGTCCGTGATGATTCACGCCTAAGACCACCGTATAGTCGATTTCGTCTTGCGCAGGCACCGTCAGCAATACTCGCTGCGCACCAGCGTCTATGTGCCCCATTAACTGCGAGCGGGAGCGAAGTACTCCAGTAGATTCAACAACCACATCAACCCCCAACGCTTGCCATGGCAACTGCCTTGGGTCACGTTGTTGAAACATTTGTGCGCGAGTCCTTGCGGTCACCAAGCACCCATCAACAATACCCACATCACCATCGAAGCGACCCATGACAGTGTCATACGCCAAAAGGTAACGCAGAGCATCAGATGCAAACAGATCATTTATTGCGACAATTTCAATGTCCGACCGGGTCTGCGCAATTCGAAAAACAGCGCGTCCTATCCGACCAAAGCCGTTTATAGCTACTCTCATAACATACTTTACTCTGACAATTTTGAATCAATGGATGACAGTTGGTGATATAGCTGGGCAACTTCGAGCATTCGTTGTGCATGGCCTAGGGTTTCATGCCAACCCAAAACCTTGACCAACCGCCGCCCCGATCTGGACATACCCTGCAAGTCGACCAGCAACGAGCATGACCTGCCTTTAACATCGGAAGAGACAACCGGGTCGCTGGTTGTTTCAATTAGACTTGGCATGCCCTTTTCAGCAGTGAGGAAAAGTTCACGCAGAGTGCTGACATCATCAATTGGATGGCTAAGCGAAATATCTAGGTCAAGCATGGAACCGGCCTGGACCGGTACATTTAGCGCATAACCAGTAAGACGCCCATTCAACTCTGGCAGGCAGCGCTGTATCCAGAAAAGCGCCGGCGTTGCATTAGGAACTATATTGTTCGCGCCTGACCGACTGCGCCGGTAATCTTGCCCCGCATCATCTTGCAATCGCTGATCACTGGTGTAAGCGTGTACCGACGTCATCGACGCATGCTCAATCTGAAAGGCGCCCAGCATTACTTTAAGCGCTAGGGCTGCGGCATTAGTGGAACTTGAGCCAGCAGATATAATCCTATCACTGAGACGGGCGTCAGCGTCATTAATGCCGCGAAGAAGAACACGGTCAACTTCGCCGGAGGGCAGCGCAGACAAAATAACCCGTTTTGCTCCATTATTTATATATGGCTCAATATCGTCGATGGCGTAGTGCTGTTCACTTGCGTCGATCACTACATCAACACCAAGCGCATCCCAAGGAATTTCAGCAACATCGCTAGCAGCAATCAGCCGCGACTTCATGCTGCCGCTAATAAGATAGTTTGAATCCAACGCGACCTTAGCGCCTGCCCCGATAGATTTTTGTAGCAAGTGGTGAAGCACTTTAGGCTGGCCGTTTTCGACTACTAGCGCTATATCAAAGCGGCTATCACGTAATGCCAACCCATAAATTTGCCGTCCTAGGCGGCCCAAGCCCAATAGACCAACGCGTATAGGGATCATTATGCTACCTCAAGGATTTTTAGCGTATTCGTTCCGCCTTGCACATCTTGCAGGTCTCCCTTTGAGAGCACCATTAAATCACCTGAGCAAAGCGTACCATCCTCTTTCAAGCGTGCGACAACAGCTTCGTTCACCACCTCATAATTAATTTCTGCGGAACAAAACAGACGGGGATGAACGCCGCGAATGAGCGCAACGCGCCCTAGCGCCGCTGCGCTATCCGCTAATGCATAAATAGGTAAATTAGAGCGGGCGCGTGCCATTAGTTTGGGTGTATCGCCGCTGGCGGTAAGGCAAGCTACAGCTTTTACTTTTTCAAGTTTGCCCGCTACTGAGATTGCTGCCATAGCTATCGATTCGTCAATGGCCCCATAAGATTCACTGGTACCCAATACTTCGTTTGAAAGTGATGCTTCCGCACCATCAATGATACAAATCATTTGTTGGACAGTTTCAATTGGATACAAACCGACAGCGGTCTCGGCGCTCAGCATTACTGCATCCGTGCCATCCACTACAGCGTTCGCCACATCCATCACCTCAGCCCGAGTAGGTTTCGGGTTGTTAACCATAGATTCCATCATTTGCGTGGCAGTAATTACTGAGCGACCAAGCTCCGTAGCGCGTTTGATCAATCGCTTCTGCACACCCATCAGCGCTGCATCACCAATTTCAATGCCAAGGTCACCTCGTGCCACCATAACACCGTCAGACGCGCGAATAATGGCATCTAATGCGGTTGTCGAAGCCACCGCTTCAGCACGCTCGATTTTAGCAACTATGCCACAGTGAGCATCAAAGCCGGTTATAAGCGCCCGAGTGCGATGAATATCGTCTGCACTTTTGACAAAGGAAACAGCCACATAATCCAGCCCTTGCTGGCAGGCAAACTCCAAGTCCGCCAAATCTTTTTTGGTCAGAGTCTCAAGCGACAAGCCACCGCCTCGAAGGTTTATTCCCTTGCCACTGGAGAGCTCGTGGCCAGCAAGCACTAGGCATTGAATGCGACTCTGATTTAAGTGACGCACCTCTAACTCTACTTCTCCATCGCCCAGCACTAAAACGTCACCTACGCTTAACTGATCGGCTAGGTCAACGTGGGTGCAGCCTACTTCAGTATTGTCACCGGCGCTGAGTCCAACATTGCCGTCAATAGCAAAGGTCTCGCCAACGGTTAGCTGAATGGATTTATCAAGAAAGCTACCAATGCGTATCTTGGGACCCTGCAGGTCACCCAAAATCGCAACAAAACGGTTAGCATTATACGCAGCCGTGCGAATTTTTTTAATCCGCTGCTCCTGTTCCCAGAGCGATCCGTGGGAGAAATTGAGCCGAAATACATCTACGCCCTCCAAGAGCAGATTTTCGATATACGAATCACTGCCGGGACCCAGCGTTACGACGACCTTCGTTGCTCTCATTCCTTTGCTCCCGTGTATGGGTGAATTTTGGAAGAGAGGTAGCATATCCAATATATATAAATTGGTCAACACATATTCATACCAATATATCAAGAACGACCAATTTTAAACACAAGACTACAATTCAGAAATTTTTGGATCTACAAATGCTATAACCAATTGAGAAACGCTGTTATTCTGTCCCATTAAATGGAGCGCGCTAAATGGCCAGTGACAAGAGACTATATCGGGGAATCGTAGACCAGATCCTTAATTCAATTACTGCAGGAGAATTCCCTGCTGGTGGACGACTGCCTCCCGAGCGAGAACTCGCAGAACGTTATTCGGTGAGCAGGCCAACCATCAGAGAGGCCGTGATCGCGCTTGAAGCCCTGGAACGCGTCAAAGTCAAAACGGGCTCTGGGGTCTACGTGCTTGAATCCTCCCGCGGTTTGAACGGTGTTGACCTATCCATCAGTCCCTTTGAACTCACTGAGGCTCGGGCCATGATCGAAGGTGAAGCCGCTGCTCTAGCAGCAGTCATGATGACTAATGAGCAATTAGGCGAAATGGAGTTAGCCCTTCATGAAATGGCTGATGCAAGCACTGCAGTTTACGAAAACGCCGACAAAAAATTCCATAGAATTATTTCTCAAACTACTGGCAATAAGATGATCGAATCTGTGATCGAAAATCTATGGTACGTGAGAGACAGTTCACCCTATGTACACAAAGCTTACCAATCGATATGCGCCACCAATGGCGACATTCGCGTATCAGAACACATTGAAATTTTTGATGCCCTCAAAAACCGGGACGGCGCAAAAGCCCGTCATGCAATGCACCAACACTTTTCGCGCATTATCCACAAGCTCATTGCCGCCCAAGAGAAAGAACAGGTGGCTGCAATACAGCGCAAGATGACAGAAAGCCGCGAGCGCTTCTCGCTAAACCATCTTATTTCCATAGACTAAACAGGTTAGGGGTGCGCTCCTCGGCGCCACCTCAACACAAACCGCCCCTACCCAATGCTTTCGTTCCCAACCCTTCAGGTTTCGCTCATTGCCCTTAGTTAGCGCTTCTCGGCCTAATTTCGTCCATTTTGTAAAGGCCTAAGCAAAAAACCAAAGAGCACTTCAAAGTACCTCACTAGAAGGCCAATCAAGTTTTAAGTGCAAAAAAAAAGCCCCTGCACTTGGAAGGGGCTTTTCAGTCAAGGCGTTATTCGTCCCTGATTTTACATTCGGTAACTTACACCGAAAGTGATTCTTCGGTCAGGAAATCCAACAAAGCAAGTTGGCCCACTACTTGTCACGCAGTTTTGCTGAATCTCGGACTCAGTAATGTTTACAGCTTCCAAGCCAATCGTAAAGTTCTCAAATCCTGTGTAGTTCACACTAGCGTTAAGCTGACCTCGGTCATCAGTAACGACAGGAAAGCTGAATGTGCTGCTGCCGCTAGTGTTAGCGCCGCCGCCAAAGTCTTGCGTACGGAATGCTTCCCGCCACGTATAACGTATTCTTGCGGAAACATCATATTTCTCATAGAACACTGTAAAATTGTAAGCATTCTCCGAGAAATCAAGCAGCCCTCGCTCTTCAGACTGAGGCCCTAGTACAGCAAGCCCGCGACCTGATGTGCTATCAACAATGGAACCGCCGCTGAAATCTTGACTCGTGTAATTTGCGATCACACCGAAACCAGAGGCCCAGCCAATCTTTTCCTCAAAAGCCGATAGATCATATTGAAAAGCAAGCTCTACGCCCTGCTGAGTAGTCGTCGCTGGATCGTTTCCTGGGCTAGTGAAGTCGACACAAAGCCCGGGCTGATTTGGATCACCCAAAACGTTAGGAATAACCTCTGGGTTGAAGACACCGCCTCCGGGGCAAGTTGGATCTGTCTCACGAGAAAATCCACTGACACTCGTCACGTCCGGTACAAGCAAAGCGCCCTCAAAATCTATACCGAAGATATCAGTACGTTCCTTATTGAAGTAACCGATACTGACAACGGCAGATGGCGCAAAATACCACTCAATGGAAGCGTCCCAGGACACAACTTCTTCAGGACTAAGGCCGGGGTTACCCAATTCAACCACAGCATTTTCGCTTTGATCGAAGGTAAAACCAGTATTGAGGTCGTCAAAGTCAGGGCGCCGAATATCTTTGCCATAACCCAAACGGATAATCACATCTTCGACTGGCGTTGCCACCAAGTTGAATCGAGGCAACAGAAAGCTGTAGTCGCCACTTGTAGTCTGTAAAGCTCTGTTTCCATTCGCATCCGCAGGACCGAATGCTGTCGAATCGATATCTGTCTGTACATAACGCAGGCCGATATTGCCGCGGAAAATGCCGCTCTCAAAGTTCAGCTGCCCGTACAACGAATTAGTTGATTCCTCAATATCGTAAAACGAATTTTCGTCAGAGCTTAGGTTAAGCGTAAGATCGCCATCCGCTTGGGGATTCAATAGTCGATGTTCTGCCAATGCGCTCTCTAATACTTGAATTACTCGGTCAGGATTTGAGAAGGAGGTGTCTGGGTCTACGAGAAGAAAATTCCGGATCGCAAGATCCCGACCATCGGCGCTACCATAATTGCTAGGTCCTCTAACAAGGATTTCTGAAAACAAAGAACCACTTGGGCTATCTTCCAACTTGCTAAAGCCGCCAATGCGATCATCGATGTCTTCGAATTCGGCTTGGGAGTTATTGAAGCGGTAACCAAAATCGATAGAGGTTATCGCGAATTTATCCAAGTCATATGAGAAGTCAAGACGGAAAGCATCTTCTGAGTTCTCTTGGGTGTTACGCCCGACATCCACCTGATCTAAAACCACATTATCAGGATTTGTCAGATCAGCCACTGCTGGGGCAAAGGGAGAGTTAAAATTCACTCCAAATGACAATGAGTTGCCGCGCAAATCGTAGATGAAGGGCACACAGTTATCGTTACTTGTTCTAGGGTCACCGATCGCTGCGCCATCCAATGGACAGTTAGGGTTAATGAAGTTCAACGTAGTGTTCAAAGTAGGTGAAGTGGTGTCTGATTGAGTCGTCGAAAGCTCTGCTGTGGCAGTCCACTTATCGACCTTCCAAGTCCCCCCCAATCTGAAGATTTCGCTGTCGGTTACACGCGATCCCGTCTCGCTTGAAAAACGCAAATTTGGATCGTCGTCATCATTGGCTAGGTCAGGTTCAATAGTTCCGGTTAACGCTGCCTGAAAAGGGCCACCCAATGCTCCAAAGTTGACTGATTCAAAGGTACTAGGCGCTTGAATGTTTCTAACCGAACTCACACCCGATGCTTGCAATCTATATTGATCTCTACTGCGCTCTTGTTCATTGACAATAACGTCTAGAAACAAATTTAGATTGTCGTTTGGAGCCCACTCGAAGGTAGAAGCGATGTTCATCGTTTCATAATCGTCGTTTTCCTGCTCCTGCAAAAGGAACTGAATACCAAGGAAATCGCTCGGTCCGCCTTGAACGCTAGAAAGGTTATCCCTATCCGCACGTGGTCGGAAAGACACTGCTTCCTGCTCCGTGTAACTGCCACTAATCAAAAAGCCAAAAGTACCAGCTTCAGTATCCCAATTGTCTCCATACGCGCCCGATACTCTGGGTACCGCACTTTCTGTACTAAGACTATTATCTTCACCTTGAATTCGTGCAGCGACCAACGTATCGCTAAGCTCGAGAGGACGAATCGTCTTCAAATTAATTGTGCCGCCTACAGAACCCTCAATGGTCTTTGCATCAGGTACCTTAATCACCTCAACCGACTTAATAATTGAAGCGTTTACATCTTCAAAATCAATTCCGCTACGACCAGCGCCAGAACCTACAGTAGAGACGCCATTAATTTCCACTCGGTTTGCGTTCGTGCCGCGAATTTGTACACCAGTTCCGATACCAGCGGTACGAGTAATTTGGACACCCGTTATATTTTCGAGGACTTCAGCCAAGTTTTGATCAGGCAGCTTACCAATATCTTCTGCCTCAATAACTTCGATTAAGTTATCCGAATTACGCTTTTGGTTTAGGGCACTCTGCAGCGAACCGCGAATACCCGTAACAACCACTTCCTCAATAATTTCGTCTTCAGCCAGTAATGTTGGCGATTGAAACAGCATTAATGCGCTGCCAACAGTCACTGCGATTCGTTTAAATTCCATTTTTAACCCCTCAATTATGCTTGATGCATACAGAAAACCACTGCCTAGCATGCAACTCTCCTCGAGAACTTAACCAATTAAACTTTTATTGTCAAACATTATGAAGTCATTTTTACCAATATTGGTAATACCAATAATGATGGTATTGGTAACTATTGCGCGCTTTTTTGATTGAATAGTCGCTTATCGACAACTACGATCATCCCTAGCACATATGAGGCATATAAATTCATGCACGTCCAAATAAACAACTAGGCTCGATCCATGCAGACAATCAAGTTAATGTTTTCCACCGCTGCGTTTTTTACCTTCATCACCCTCATCACGTTGGGGAGCGTCGCAAATGCAGTAACCGTACGCAATGCGGATGAGTTCAACGCTGCAGTGAAAGCACTGCGTGCAGGTGATGAAGTGGTTATGGCGAAGGGTATTTGGCAGGATGTTGAACTGCGTTTTAAGGGTGCTGGCACGCAAAAAGAGCCAATAACCTTGAGGGCTGAAGAGCCCGGCAACGTGATTATAACCGGTCAATCCAACTTAGGAATTTCAGGCACGCACATTATCGTTTCTGGCTTGGTCTTCAAAGATGGGTTCACGCCAACAAGTGAGGTCCTCTCATTTCGGACCGCCAAGCAAGATCTCGCTTATCACTCCCGTGTCACAAATACTGTCATCGATAATTTCAGCAACCCCGAAAGATCTTCGTCTGATACTTGGGTGGCGATCTACGGCAAGAACAACCGTTTCGATCACAATTCTCTGATCGATAAAGGTAACAGTGGCGTCACCTTGGCGGTAAAGCTTAACCAGGAGGAGAGCCAAGAAAACAGCCATATCATCGAATACAACTATTTTGGTCCACGACAAACTCTGGGCAGCAACGGCGGCGAGACTCTCAGGATAGGTACAAGCCATTATTCACAGAAATATTCCAATACCGTTGTGCGGTACAACTTTTTCGACCGTACCAGTGGAGAACTAGAAATAATCTCAAACAAATCTTGCGGCAATGTCTACGACGGCAATGTTTTTTACGAAAGTCAGGGCACCCTGACAATGCGTCATGGTCACTTTACGCGTGTAGAGAACAATTATTTTTTGGGCAACAGAAAGCCGAATACCGGCGGCCTGCGTATAATCAACGAAAACCAGACCGTACAAAAAAATTATATGTATGGCTTAACCGGACATCGATTTTTTGGCGCCATGGTCATAATGAATGGGGTGCCTAACGGGCCTATTAACCGCTACGACCCCGTGATCGACTCTACAATGAACAACAATATTCTCATTGACAGTGACCACATTCAGCTATGCGCAGGCAGTGATGAAGAGCGCTCGGCACCACCAAGCAACTCGTCAATGCATAACAACATTCTTATGAGCCAGACAAACCTCAACCCTTTTACAATTTATGACGATATTTCAGGCATTTCGTTCAAGGGCAACATCATCAATGAAGAGGCTCATACACCAATTAAAGGTGGGTTTGAATCTCGACCATACTCGATATCTGAGAACAAGCACGGTTTAAAGGTGCCAGATGAGGCGCTCACTAAAGCAATTGGCTTTGACGAGATAAAACTGCCAGTTACGAAAGAACAATCAGGCGCAGACTTTTACCCAAAACGAGAACTGTCGGCAGCGTTGCAAAGCGGTCGGACTCTGTTCGTTGAACCCGGTAATAACACTATTTTGCGCGCAATCAATGAGAGCAAACCCGGCGACACATTGGTGCTGGAGAACGCAGGCAAATACCTAATGACTAAACTTGCGGTAATCAACCACCCTTTAACCATCAAAAGTAGGCCGGGTGATAAGCCGATCATTCGTTCCGAAAAGTCTAATTTTTTCGTCATTGCAAATGGCGGTGCATTAGAGTTGGAAAACCTTTGGATTGATGGACGTGAATCTCCAGACATTGCCGGCAACTCCGTCATCAGAACAAGCCGCTATTCAATGAATCGCAACTACTCATTGCGCGTTCGCAACTGCAAAGTCACTGATCTAGATGTGAATCACAGCTTCAATTTCTTCAAGGTATCTATGAGCACGTTTGCTGATCACATTGAAATCTCAAATACACAAATGAGCAATATCACGGGTTCCATATTGTCACTCAACAAGGAGACTGACGATCTCGGCATCTATAACGTGGAGAACCTTACGCTACGTGGCAACACGTTTACCGATATTGACGGCGCCATTGCCGACGTTTACCGGGGCGGTACAGACGAGAGTACCTTTGGGCCAATCGTCGTTGTTGCCGATAATCAATTCATTAGAACCGGACAAGGGTCACGCAATAAATCAGGCGCATCGCTCAAATTTCATGGCGTTCAACGTCTGAATATTTCCGATTCTGCTTGGGATAGCAGTGCCCCACTGCGACTTTTTCTCACCAACGGGGAACCCTTAACAATTATTGATGGCGTTGTAATGAAAAACACTGGTCAAATCCAATCTAACAGTGATCAGTATCAGGTTAAAAACATTTCATATGAATGAACAAAAGAGAAAAGAATGGTTTGATGGTTATGCAACCGACGGACCTAGAACCCTATGATATTAAGAATTCAATTAATACCACCCATGATTCTTAACATTCTCAGCGGAATATCGGCGTTGACAGCTAGCAAACGTTAAGCCTCAAACAGGCGACCCGTAAAAAAAGGATCTCATCGACGTCCTTTTTTCTGCCAAAAAAGTCAGAAGCATGGCTTTGTGCCCTTCGACTATACGGAGCCTTAACCGGACTAAACAGGACATGAGTCGGGCATAAGACCGAAAAACGAAAGAAAGGCTTCCCTGGCTCGCCAGATATGAACGCCCTATACCGCTGCTCCTTTACGCTAAAATGCTTCTGAGCAAGCCTACAAAACCAACCGCATCTTCTATACTGTACCCATCATCTTCGATGTCTACATGAGTAATCGCTATGTCCGCAGAGCAAGTTTTTAGCTTATGCAGCGCAATCGCTATGATCGGCTGGGCGGGTTTAGTGCTAGCTCCGCGCTGGACAGTGACCCGGGATTGGGCTGCCCCAGTTGTGGCGCCATTGCTCATTGCCGGCTTCTATATGTGGCTGATGACCAGTACTACCCCACCCGCTGGCGGCGGATTCGGTTCTTTAAAAGAAGTAACCGTCCTATTTTCAGACCCCAACTTATTACTGGCTGGCTGGATCCACTACTTAGCCTTTGACCTATTTGTTGGTGCGTGGGAAGTGCGTGATGCACAGCGCCAGGGCATTCATCATTTGTTGGTCATTCCCTGTTTGTTCGCCACCTTAATGGCCGGCCCGGCGGGGCTCGCCTTGTATTGGCTTGTGCGTGTTGTCGTGACACTCATCAAGCGCCGTCAACATCAGATTGAGGAGGCAGCCGCGTGAGCACTTTGGGCAAAACTACTACCAACGCCCCATGGCCAACGCTGACTGGGCTGAAAAACACTCAGCCCTTATGGTTCTACGCCGCACTATTCAATTTTGCCCTAATGGGCTTCTGCCTTGTCGCAGGCATCTTTGACGACAGAACATTTAATGGCGTTTCCGTATGGAGCAAACCCATAAAATTTGGCTTATCCGTAGGCGTGTACTTTATTACCTTAGTTTGGTTTGCAACTTTCCTCAGCAAAGAAACACTCACCAGTAACGCAGGCAAATGGCTGGTAGCGATACCTCTTATTGCGGGCGTAGTTGAGACGATATATATCGCAGTAATGGCAGGCTTAGGCCTCGCCTCACACTATAATTTTTCCTCTAGCTTCACCTCTATCATGTACGCGGTTATGGGCGTTGGCGCATGGTCTATGGTGCTGGTGCTGCCTTGGATGGGCTACCTGATCGCCAAACAAAACCCCATAACTCACCCACTCATATTCGCCATTGTTATAGGCCTATGCGTAACCCTTGTTTTGGGTGGAGGCTTCGGCAACTACCTAAGCAGCAACGGAGATCATTGGGTCAATGCCACGCCTACAGATGCCAATGGGCTGTGGCTATTTAACTGGGCGAGAGATGGCGGCGACCTGCGTGTGGCACATTTTTTCGGCATGCATGCCATGCACGCCTTCCCTCTATTCGCTCTACTGCTGCCAAGGAATTGGGGTGAAAAGCACAAGCTAGGCGTGCTGAGTGGATTTATTATTTGTTATGTAGGTTTGAGCACCGGCACATTTATCCAGGCAATAAATGGACAACCCTTTTTAGCAGGCTGACTTGGGTAACTAGATTGACCGTCCTTACTGAATAAATTGGTGAGCCAAATAGACCTATACACCGTCCCTGCAACACCCCGCGGTCAAATTTCATGTATCCTTTGGAGGTAACTTAATGCAAATAATTCAACAAAAAAGAAGCGCAGGAGAAGCGACTTGAAACTCATAAGCGACGACATTTTGATCGATTCGGGACAACAGCGCCCAATTCACGAGGCAACCTACCCAGCTTTTAATGAATTCAAATTTGCTGATCCTGCCGCATGGACAAAGGGCCATCCTTTTGACCTTTACAAAAAGATGCGCGAGCAAGCGCCTGTAATGTGGTCACCTGTAGATAAAGAGCGCTCGGGCTTTTGGTCGGTCACACGCTATGACGATATTAAAGAAGTTGAGCTGGCTCACAGCGTATTTTCGTCTCAGCGCGGCAGCATCAATATAGCTGTACCAGAGAGAAAACATTGGCGTCCGAAAAAGCTTATGCCTGCAGCCTACAATTCCTTAATCAATTTGGATGAACCCGCGCACCGTGAAATGCGCATGCAGCAGAGCGACTTCTTTTTTCCAGCATATGTTGCAGAAGTTCGAGATCGAGTGAGCGTAAAAATCGACTCTTTACTCGATGAGATGGAGCGCAAAGGGCCAGTTGTCGACTTTGTTAAAATGTTTTCAGAGGAGCTACCACTATTCACTCTGTGTGAAATGCTCGGCGTTGACGAAGACGACCGACCCAAAGTTAAAGTTTGGATGCACCACCTGGAGCTGGCGGCACAATTTTTGTCCAATCCCTGGCAAACGTTTTTGTCCGAACCCATGTTCCCGTTCCGTTTCAACCCAGTTGTAAACGACATGTTTGCCTATGGCGAACGTGTCATGGCGGAAAGGCGCATTAATCCGCGCGAAGATCTATTAACCGCGATTGCCCAATCCAAGTTGGGTGGCGAGCTGCTGCCCCAGGAATTTTTAGACGGCTCTTGGCTGCTCATTATTTTTGCCGGCAACGACACGTCACGCAATTCATTGTCGGGCACCATTCGCTTGATGACCGAATTCCCAGATCAGCGCGCCATGGTGCTGGATGATCCGTCACTCATTCCACAAATGTCAGAGGAAGCACTGCGCATGGTCTCGCCTGTTATGCACATGAGACGCACTGCATTGGAAGACACAGAATTAAATGGTCAAAAAATCGCCAAAGACGAAAAGTTAGTGCTTTGGTACGGGGCTGCTAACCGAGACGCTGATATCTTCCCAGATCCTGACACCTTTAATATGCACAGAAGCAATGTAGACAAACACATTGCGTTTGGTCACGGCGTGCACAAATGCCTAGGGTCGCGAATCGCCAAAATGCAATTGCGGCTGGCCTTCGAAAAGATCTTTGACCGCTTCCCTGACATCCATTGGACCGGCAAGCAAACTATTTCACCTAACCCACTGGTGCACGCAATTTCAAGCTTGCAGGTTAATCTGTATGGCTCTAACGGAAAGCGTAATACGCAGATCGCGGTAAAGTAAAGAAAGCGTCGGTAATGAAAACTCGCGGCATGGCGTCTTCGCTAAGCCGCTAAATATCAGTCATTACGCTCATCAGCGCAACGCTCCGCCAACCCGAGATCCTCCTCAGACATAACTAAGCCAAATCTAAACCCACAAAAAGCTCATCACCCAACTCCCCGAAACGAGGCAAGCTATGCTATACGCCAGGTTCCTGTAACGCTCCAACTTGCCCGCCAGTTCGATTCGGCCAGACTGGAATAAGTGGACAATGTAAACACCCTAGGTAAGCGTGGAGACCACCAAAAGAGCGATCGCAATGAACGCAGCGCAGTACGAACACCGTTATTGCTCCGTGGCCGCTTTCCTTGACGAGCTGGTAGCAATCCAACCAAATTGTTCAATTCATTTAAGCGCTATTCGGAGGAAATAAGTGGACCTAAAGGCACGGTCGGGGAGGGTTAGACGGGGATTGGTAACGCAGGGTTCACGCGCGGCAGCTCCGCGTCCAAGGCCGGAAGTTTCTGGCGAGGGCTTAAACTAGAGTAATGACGAAGCGTCAGTAGCTTCAAGATCAACCCTGT
>Ga0206677_10001087_pt1 | contig 25578 bp, 41 predicted proteins | sample M130m12015metaG_FD_155475 | JGI IMG/M metagenome (GOLD analysis project Ga0206677, IMG submission 155475) | Ammonia-oxidizing marine archaeal communities from Monterey Bay, California, United States - M1 30m 12015 | ecosystem: Environmental > Aquatic > Marine > Intertidal zone | place: USA...
CTGAAATGACATCCCCAATGCCTAGAATGCGCCCAAGTAACTTAGGAGGTTAAAATGGCTGAAGTAAATATCGGAAATATGGAAGACAATGCAATTCTCTTTGAGGAGAAAATGGGATTCCCACATGACGCTGATGGACTAGAGCTATCAGATGATCAACTCGTTAACTTCTTATTGTTGTGCCACCAAGAGCATGTACTCGGTGACGAATACGATGAAGATGATATGTATGAGGATGACTGCGATTGTGAAGGCGAAGAAGATTGCGATTGCCACCACGATGAAATGATGGAAATGCCAGATGGTAGAGATGTCAAAGTAAAGGTTATGAAGCTCGATGGCGGTAGCGTCCACGACATGATGAACAAACTTCTAGGAGGCTAACATGCCATACAGTAAGTATTCTCCAAAGCAAAAAAAGTTAGCGGCGGTTGCAGGTAATAAAAAGAAAATTACTGGTGCTGATTTAAGGGCTGTTGCAAAACGTAAGAAGAAGAAGAAAGCCAAGAAGTAATGCCTAATTACAAAGATTTCCTATTAAAACTAGGTAATAAAGTTGGATTGGACGTTGAAGACTTTATTGGCACAGGAATAAAAACGATAGGAGAGCAAGTTGACGAAGGCTTGCGATATATCGAAGATCAAGGTGCGCTTGGTTCTTTACTGAATAGATATTATTCAAACATGAATCGTGGAAGCAAGTTAACAACACGCGAAAAAATGCAAAATACAGATTTAGGTCGTATTAAAGTAAATGTTGGTAATGTTCCACTTGAAGAAACTGGACGCACGATTATAAAACCTGATGATGTTGTTGATGTTGAGCCTTTTCCATTGGAAAGGTTTTTTGATGAAGACGTTGCTGTAATACCTACTATGTGGGATCGAAGTGATCTGGGTGTACTCACACGGGTAAATGATGAAAATCTTGCATTCCCTGTGCCTCTTGACGCTGGATATCAGTATCCAATGACAAGATCTAATTTTGATGCAAATAGATTTGGTGCAAGTAATAAAAGTCCTGTCACAACAGTTATGAACGCCGCAAAACGTGCTTCAGGTCAAAAAATAGATAAAAAAACTGGTGAAATTACCAAAGAAGGCAAGCCAGTTTTTGGTGTGTATACTAACATGGGTGGTGAAAGTAACGACTACTCTACAATGGTATCTGATACAATTATTGCCATGATGCCGAATGCTAAAATTACTAATAAATCAGTTAAAGAGTTTGATGATCTTATGAAAGATCGTATTGAAAATTGGCCAGGTTTAAATGGTGTTCAAGACAATCCTGAAAAAATGAAAAAACTTAGGGATTTTTTAAATAGACCAGAAGGCGGAAATGATCGAAAACTTTTTGTTAAAACAATGGAAACTGGAAAATGGAATAGCCAAGGTTTCCCAGATGTTGCTTCAGCAAGAGCGGCTACATCTGTACAAGATATGTTTGGTATGGGTACTGGAGATGCTACTGGTCGCATAATAGGTCAAATTGATTACAATGCACCTACAACAAGAGTAACCGATCATAACACATATCCTGTATCAATACCTCGTGTCCCAAATACTCCATTGTATAGAACATCTACTAAAGGTGGAGCATTTGTGGATATACCTAGAGATTTATTGCTTCCAAAGTATCTAAAAGAAAGAAGATTGGCTAATAAACCTGAAGTTAGTGATACGAGAGCTATTACTATGTCAGTTCCATCACAAGATTTAACAACAAAAACTATAGATGATATAATGATGGAAATAAGGAGAATGGAAAATCGTGGGTATCCCTATAATCGTTAACCGCCATCTGGATCTGGAAAATCTTTTCTATTTATTCCAAGCGCACTGCAAAGGTATTTGTCTAAACCCTCTATCTTATTCTCTTGGTCAGTCGTTAAGTTTCCACTTTTGTCAGAGTTTTGATGAACATCTTCAGCAAGTTTCCAAGTTCTATCCCAGACAATTTGGCGTATAGTATGTGGGTCGTCCATTTTATATTCCTTTCTAATAGGAAATACAGTATAGTGAATTTAAACTAAAAGGAAAGAGGCAATGCCTGCAAAGAAAAAAGCTAAACGAGACGCATGTTATAGAAAAGTAAAAGGCAGATACACACGAAATGGTGGAACATGGCCTTCTGCTTATGGGTCAGGTGCTTTAGTTAAATGTCGCAAGGTAGGCGCAAAAAATTGGGGTAAGAAAAGTGCCAAAAAAAAGTAGTAACAGCTTAAAAACTTGGTTCTCTCAAAACAATGGCAAAGGTTGGGTTGACTGCAAGACAGGTAAGCCTTGTGGTCGTAAGTCACGCACAAAGACTAAACGAGGTTACCCAGCATGTAGACCAACTATGGCACAATGCAAAAGCAAGGCGAGTAAAACAGCCGCTAAGAAAAAGACATCTAAAAAGCGCATAAGCTGGAAAGGCAAGAAGTAATGGTTAAGAAGACAGTACAAGCACCAAAAGGTTACCATTGGATGAAGTCTGGTAAAGGCTACAAGCTCATGAAGGGCGAATACAAACCACATAAAGGTGCTGTAAGAAAAGCGTCATTTGATATTCAGAAAGTACATAAAAAGTAATGCCTAATTATGGTTCTTTAAAAAATTTAGCTATGTCTATGGGTCGTACATTATTTGGTTTTAATATTAATTCGAACCAAAAACTTGCTGACATTGCAAAGCAAAATGGAATAGACAAAAATGACATATCTTCAATTGCTTCCGCATCTGATGAAGCTATTCAACAGGTATTGGATAGAGGTGCGCTTCAAAGTGTTATAGACCCTCGTGATGCTAATGCAATTAAAATACAGATGGCGAAGGATGCACAAGAAGTTGTGCCAGAATACAATGATTTATTTGGAGGTTTAGAATAATGGCAAAATACCAAGGTAGGACTGTAACTCTAAACAAGCCACGCAGAATAGCTAAAGGCGAACCATCTTATGGCAAGAAGAAGTCTGTTGTATATGTGACTGATGGCGATAAAGTTAAGAAAGTTACCTTTGGGGATGCCAATATGAAGATTAAGAAAGCACAGGCAGGTCGTAGAAAGAGCTTCAGAGCGCGTCATAATTGTGACAACCCTGGCCCAAAGACAAAGGCCAGATACTGGTCATGTAAGGCGTGGTGATATGGCTAATTTATCAAAACCTACTGACTATGTATTAGGTGCTTTAGCTAAATTTTTTAGTCCAAGCATAAAGGCGGCTAAAGAATTGTTGCAAGAAAAAGGCTCTTACGAACAATTAAAAGCTATGATGTTAAGGAATGGAGCAAAGTCAGATGAGCTAGAGTGGTCTGGCGCAGATGATTTCTTTAAAGGTAAAAAGGTTACTAAAAGTGAAATTATTCAATACCTTACTGAAAATGATCCCAGACTTGAAATAAACACAAGAAAAGTTGATTCAGGATTAACTGGTGAAACGGATTTTTTGACCAGAGAGGAAAGAAGGGAATTGGCTGTAAGAGAAGTTATGCAAGATACAGATATGGTCAATGAAGCTAAGTTAAATATTCTTGATGAGATGAAATCTAACCCTGACGATCTAGTGCCATTTGAATCTGATGTTGCGTATGGAAGCTATGGTGATACTAATTCAGATATTCTTAGAGATATTGAAAATAATGGTGACGATATAGATACTTACTTAACAAGTCGGTTTCGTCAATCACTGATAGACTCCTATGATGCAGATCCTCCTTCATTTTATGATAGAAATAACATAGAAACACCTAGAGTTTTTGGTGCAGGTGACACTCAATATTCAGATTATTTCCCAGAAGGTGCTGAAAACTACACAGAAAATTTATTTCGATACTTTGATCCAACAAGAAGAATAAATATTCTTCAGACTGCTGAAAGTGGTCATTTTGGAGACGATGCTATTAGTACAGTAATGCACAGCAGAACAGGTATTTTTCCGACACGTTCGGGTGAAAAAGCTATGTATGTTGGTGAAGGGCAATCAGATCCATTTCAAAAACTTCAGCAAGGTAAAGATCTTACTGATCCAGAACCAATATATGAAAAGAAAAGAAACTTACCTAGACTTGAAACCAGAAATTACGATGAAAGTTTATTAGTTGCTAGATTTAACGAACTAAATGAAAAGGCAAGAATTGACTCTAACAAACTTAGAGAAAATAATCGAAAGATGTTTGCCAATAATTTAAACCAAGAAGAGTTGGGTAGACTTGGGCGTGAAGCGGCTATTTTTCAAATAAATAAAATAATTAAAGACCCAACAAAGCAAAACGATAGCTTTAAAGACATGGCGAGTGCTTTTAAAATTAAAGATGAGCTTCCATTAGATACATCATTAATGAATGAAGATGAACTAGAGTTTTTACATTATCAGCTTTACAACTTTGACGAGTTTAGAGGTGTAAATTTACTTGCCAAAGATGACAAAAGAATTGTTGATGAGCCACTTTCTCGCAGAATGCAAACTGCTTGGACTAGAGAGCCATTGGGCGTTGACGCTGTTCAGGAATATATGGCGTCAAAGCCAGTAGATTGGCTAAATGAAGGTTTCAGAAGATATTACGGCAATTTAAATGCTGACAATATGTTGCTTAAAATGGACATACTTGACGCCAGAAACGAAATGAAAAAAATAGAGCTTGATAATTTTAGTGGTGAGCAAGGATTTAAGAAAGCAGGCGCGCCATTTATGTCATCTCAAGACAAGTGGGTAGACCAAATAATAGGCAAATCTATTCTGGATGCTGTAAACAATCCAAATGTTGATTATTTAACATTTCCTGACGATATAGGGGCAATTGCTAAAGTTACTGGAAAAAATATTGAAGATTTAGAGCCAGGTACAGAAAAGTTTTATAAAACCGACACTCAAAATAGATTAAAGAAATTTCTTAAAAAGTTTGATGTAAATCCCCCGATAGGACAAGTATTTTTAGACCCACCGCCAATAGCAGGTCAAAATACTAGTGAACCTTTTAGTTCAAGAGGTATTCAGATAACGCCAGAGTTTAGAGAGTCAGTAATTAAAAAGGGTGTACCTACTGCGGCGATTGCGCCTATAATTAGTTATGGTGCGTTAAATAGTATGGGTGAAAACGAAAACGGAGATCAAATGTAATGGCTAAAGCGGCAGTTAAAAAAGTAGCGCAAGCAGAGATCAGAGCGGCAAAGAGCTTCTTAGAACGCCGTGGTCTAAAGTCTGATGACATTTCTCCCAGAAAGTTTGCAATAGCCGCTAAAGAGCTAGATAAAGGCTTTGCGGATACATTAAAGATACTGGCGCGTGAGTTGTCAGGTGGGAGCGTGTAATGGCTGATGAACAATTTATAGATAATATTCCAGAAAATTCTGGTGGCGCGGCACGATATGCTGGACAAAGTTTTTTGTTTGGTTTTGGAGATGAATTGGAAGCCTTATTTAAAACTGGTCAAATAAGCGGAGAAGAGTTTGAGCAAGCTAGAAGAAGTGCTGTAGAAAGTGCTAATAGATATGAAAACGAAAATCCAAAAAAAGCAATAGCAATGGATGTAGCAGGATTTGCGCCAGTAGCCGCTGGAATGTTTATGTCTGCTCCTGTCTCAGTTCCTGCCGCTTTAACTGGATTAGTTGCAAAAACTTTACAAAAAGTAGGGCCAACTGGAGTTGGAGCTTTAGGTGGATTTATTCATGGATATGGAATAGGCGAACCTGATGAGCGTTTGTCTGAAGGTGCAACTAATGCTGTATTGGGTGCTGGATTTGGTTTAGGATTATCAAAAGCCGCCCCACCTGTTATTAGGTTTTTAGGTAATTTAAAAAGTAAACTTAGTTTTAAGTCAGGATCAATGTACAGATGAACCGCGCAAGTTTTGGAAAGTTAATGACTGGAGGAAGTAAAATGAAGTACGGAAAAAAGAAAGCTGTTAAAACAAAGAAAAAAACAGTAAAGAAGAAGAAGGCCAAATCAAAAGGGAGATATTAATGGCTTCAGAAAGTAAAGACGTAACTGTTCATGTTACAGGTGTCTCCATGACAGGAGGTGTCAAGAATGACAGTCAGCGATCTGCTCCAACAGATCCGAAAAAATCTGGAGAAGGAGAAGCTAGAAATAGCTAAAAGTATGGTTGAAGGTCGGATTTCCGATTTCAATTCATATCAGAAGAACGTGGGTATATCTGAAGGCTTAATGCAAGCGTCAGATATTATCCTCGAAACGATTAAAAATATAAACGAAGAGGATGTATAACGTGTCTCATCAACATGACAGAATATATAAAGACGAAGAAACTGAATCAGAGATCAGTTCAAAGCAACTGCCGATACCTTTAAATTGGAAGGTCTTGGTTCAACCTAATCAGGTTAAAACTAAAACAGCAGGTGGCTTACATCTGCCAACAATATCACAAGACAATGAAGAATACCTTACTGCTCATGGCACAGTTTGCGCCTTGGGTGATTTAGCGTATCGGGACAGAGACACTGGCAAGCGATGGCGTGCCGATGTAAGTCCAAAGGTCGGAGATCGCATAACCTATGGAAAATATGCTGGTCAGAAACTTGTTGTAAAAGGCGTTAAGTTCCTTCTGCTAAATGATGATGAAATAACATCGATTTTGCCAGAAGGTGTTGAAGTCGCCGCGTATGTGGGGTGAACCAAATGGTAGAAAGCAATGTAATGAAAGAAATCGAAGACGAGATCAAAAGAGCTAAAGGAAGCTCTGAAGATTTTGAAATCGAAGTCGTAGAAGATCCAGTTCAAGAAGCGGCTGAAGAGGCGAAAGATGTTGCAGAAGAAAAGCAACAAGCAAAGCCAGAACAAGAAGAAGACGACTATGGGCCGAAAGTCCAGAAGCGTATTCAAAAACTTGTCAGTCAACGTAGAGACGCTGAAATACAGTCTCGACAGATACAAGAGCAAAATGCACAGCTTCAGAAACGACTAGAGCGACTAGAGCAAGGCTCTCAGCAATCCGCAGAGCAACTGTTCAATGATCGCTACAGCCAAACTAAACAGGCTTTACACAAGGCTGTGGAGGAAGGTGACACAGAAGCTCAAGTAAACTTCCAAGAGCAAATGGCTGACATGAGAGCGGCTATGCGAATTGCAGAGATGCAAAAGCAACAACAACAGCAACGTGCTGTATCTCCAACAGTTGGGCGCGCACAACAAGCTGTGCAAAACCCAGCTCCACAAAAAGCTATGTCGTGGTGGCAACAAAACAATTGGTTTAATGCCGCTGGCTTTGAACGTGAAACTGCGGCGGCTCGTGCAATTGATGTCCAACTTGACTTAGAAGGTTACGACAAAAATTCTGATGAATATTACGATCATCTAAACAATCGTTTACAAAAGGTTTTTCCTGAGTTATCTTCGGGATCAAGTCCAAGTAGACCACGAGCAAAAAGTAGACCCCCAGTCGCCCCAACTACAGGCGGTTCGTCAAACTACAAGGGCAATAGAGTGAGAATGTCGCAAGAACAACTCAAAATGGCTAGAGAACTTGGAATCACTGATGAAAAAGGTCTTAAACAATATGAAGCTGAAATACGGCGTCAAAAAGGAGCCAGATAATGACTGAGAATAGAAACGTGCGCGCAGACGAAACTCGAAACTCTGTGAGAGATGAGCAAGCTCGTCAAGAAACCTCATGGAAACCCCCAGCACTTTTGGATGCACCCGAAGCTCGTCCAGGTTTCGTCCAAAGGTGGGTAGCTACCTCGATTCAAGGGAAGGATACGCCAGACAACGTATACAAACGTATGCGTGAAGGATGGGAAGCACGCAAAGCTGAGACTGTGAAGAGTAAGTTGTTTCCGACTATCAATCACGGACAGTGGGCAGGTTGTGTAGGAATTGAAGGAATGTTGCTTTGTGAAATGCCAGAAGAACGGCATAGATCAATGAAAGAATACTATTCTAGTAAGAATGGTGAGCAAAATGAATCAATTGCTAGTGATCTAGATGCTTTAGGACGACGTAACGGACAACCAATCTATCAAGAACGGAAGTCTTCCTCAAGTCGCGGTAGAAATCTTTCTGCCATGAGCGATTAACTCTAACGCTATAGGAGCGAAAAAATGGCAAATGTAGACGCCGCATTCGGGTTTGTCCCGATTCGTCACATGAGCGGTAATGCGCCTCGCACCAACAAATATACTATTGCAAGTGGACTTGCAGAAAACATCTTCAAAGGTGATATGGTTATTGTTGTTGCGGCTGGTACTATTACTCCTCATTCTGCAACAGAAACCAACAACATTGGTGTATTCGATGGTTGTTCATATACAGCCGCAGATGGATCATATGTTTACAGTGAGTATTGGCCTTCAGGCACAGTTGCTACTGACATCATTGCTTATGTATATGATGATCCGTACACAGTGTTTAAAGCACAGTCTGCTGGAACTCCTGCACAAACAAATATCATGAATTGCTGTGATGTTGTTGCAGGGGCAGGTTCGACTTTAACAGGTCAATCTGGATTTGAACTGAGTGGCACAATGGCGGCAGGAATAGCTTCTTGCAAGATCGTTGCGCTTTACGATGCACCTGACAATGCTTTTGGTGCGAACGCGATCATGGAGGTTACGATTAACGAACACCTTCTTGGTACTAATGTCGCTGGTATTTAAGGAAGGATTTAAATCATGGCTATGAATAGAGCAAGTTTTGCTAAAATGCTTGAGCCAGGTCTAAACACCTTGTTTGGCCTCGAATATGACAGCTACCCTGCTGAATATGAAGCAGTCTTCTCATCAAACACTTCACAAAAAGCGTTTGAAGAAGATGTACTTCTATCTGGTTTCGGTACTGCACCAACAAAGTCTGAAGGTTCAGCGGTATCTTATGATGATGCTGGTCAACAATGGACTGCACGTTACCAACATGAAACAGTTGCTTTAGCGTTCTCAATTACTGAGGAAGCTGAAGAAGATGGTCAGTATGGCTCAATTGCTTCTCGTTATACAAAAGCACTTGCACGCTCAATGGCTTCCACTAAGGAAATCAAAGCGGCAAATGTTTTAAATAACGCAACTACTGCAAATGGTGGAGATGGTACTACTCTTTTAAGTACATCTCACCCAACGCAAAATGGTAACCAGTCTAACACGTTAGCAACAGCGGCTGACTTGTCTGAGACATCACTAGAGTCAATTCTTATCCAAATAGCGGATATGAAAGATGATCGTGGTCTTAGAATTGCCGCTCAAGGTACGCAGTTGGTTATCCCAACAGCTTACACTTTTGTTGCAGAGCGTTTGTTGGAATCACAACTTCGCACTGGTACTGCGGACAACGACATCAATGCGATTAAATCTGGTGGTTACTTACCACAAGGTTATCATGTGATGCGTCGTCTAACAGATGCGGACGCATTCTTCATCAAGACTGATGTTCCAGATGGACTGAAAATGTTCCAACGCTCGCCTATGAAAAAAGGCATGGAAGGTGATTTCGAAACTGGTAACGTGCGCTACAAAGTGCGTGAGCGTTATTCTTTTGGCTTCACTGACTGGCGTGGTATCTTCGGATCAGAAGGCGCGTAATATAATAAATCAAATTATTTTGATTAATCGAGGCGGTCTTAGGGTCGCCTCTTTTTTTTATTTAAACCCTTGCATTACTCTATTTAGTGTACTATATATTGTATATAGGTAGAGAAATAAAGGAATTATAAAATGGCATATATAGATAATCACCCAGGCGAAGCTAACTATTACAGTAGTATTCGCAATTACAGAATGGCTAATGCCGCTAATACAAAGCGTAAAAACTGGATCGCGTCTGATGATCGCGCTCAAGAAATTATTGATTTTGTTGAATTTGAAGATTCAAATGGTGAAGGTTTTTTATCAGCCGTTAAAAGAGGTATTAATAAGTTTGGTAAGCCAACTGACAATATGCGTAACGCTATGGTCAAGATGATTGACAAGCGTGCGGCTCAAAAGGCTGAGTGGGCTACTAGAGATGGCAAGTGTGAGTTTGTCGGCACAGTGGGAGAGCGTCAGGCTTTTACTGTCACAGTTAAGCACGTTGTTGAGTTGGATGGTGGAAACTGGGGTACAAGCTACATCAACATCTGCCGCGATGCTGACGATAATATTGTGATTTACAAAGGGTCTTATGATTGGGGCAAAGGCAATTCAGTTGAGTGTATGGCTAAAGTCAAAGATCATGGTGTTCGAGAAGGTGTAAGGCAGACTATAATTCAACGCCCTACCAAAGTAAAAGTAAATGGCAAAGCGTGGATTTAACAAAACAAAGGCGGTCTTCGGATCGCCTCTTTCTTTTTAATTAAAGCTGTTGTAGTGTACTTTTATCCCTGACAGTCGCATGGTGTGACTGACTTTAACCCTGACAGGAGATTATTATGGGTACAACTACATTCTCAGGCCCAGTACGGGCTGGTACTATCAAAAACACAACAGGCACAACAGTTGGAAGCGACATAGCAAATGTCGGTTATGTTGTCATGATGCAAACGCACACAATGGATCTATCAAATGGAGCTATTGCGGCAGGTGCAACCAACATGGTTATTCCAGCAAAATCTAAAATTATTGATTGTAAAGTTGATATGTCTACTGCGGCTAACACAACAACAAACTTGAGTGTTGGTGATACAGTTGGTGGCGCAACAACAATCTTAAATACATTGGCATCTGGCACGACTGCTGGTCTTAAAACTGTAACTACACAAGGTGGTGGTACAGGTGAGTGGGCTGACACAGGAACTGCCGATCTTAAACTTACAGTGACAAGCAGTGCAGGAACTACTGCTGGTGTTGCAGTTATTACGATTTTATATGCTCAAGCGTACAACTCTCCTGTTCGTCCATAAAACTTTATGGTGGGGATGAAACCCCACCTACAACTATAGGAGTAGCAAATGGCGGATATTAAAACAGTAACAAAAATTTCAGAAAACACTAGGGAAGTAGTTTTTGCTTTTCAGTATCAGATGTAGATGGTGGCAACGAAAGTGCCGTTAGTAAAATTGATGTTTCTGCTCTTACTAAAAGTGCAAATGGAGACACTTGCACAGGATTAAGAATTGCAGAATGTTGGTGGGTTATTAAGGCAATGACTGTAGAGGTATTAGCAGACGCTGATGCTGACGTTATAGTTATGCACCTTGATGAAAATCAATCAGGTTATCAAGATTTCTCTAAATTCGGAGGTTTACCAAACACTGCCGATTACGGAGCAAATGGTAGTGGTGACATTAAGTTTACAACAACTGGTGCAGGTGCAGTTGGAGATGCGTATCAAATAGTGATGCGCGCAATTAAGCAATACTAGGAGGCTTAAATGGCACTATCAGGAACTGTAGCCTTTAAACCTAATGTAGAAGAAATAATTGCTGAAGCATTTGAGCGTTGTGGTCTTGATACCCAAACTCAAACTGGTGATAGGGCTGTGTCTGCAAGGCGCAGTCTTAACCTTCTTTTTTCTGAATGGGCTAATAGAGGTATTAACTATTGGTCTGTAGAACAGAAAACTCTGACATTGGTGAATGGTCAAACTACGCCATACACATTGCCAGCAGGGACAATTGATATTATGGATGCGGTGATACGAGACAGTTCTGGCACAGATACTTCTGACCAGATAATAAATCGTGTATCTATTGCTGATTACAATCAACTTCCAAACAAAACATCTAGTGGTAAGCCAAGTCAGTATATGTTGGATAGTCAAATAACTCCAAAGATTTATATTTGGCAAATACCTGACAGGACAACATATAGTATGGTCTATTGGGCTGTTAATCAGCTTGATGACATTACAGCATCTAATCAAGATGCAGACATTCCATATCGTTGGAACGATTGCATATGTGCTGGGTTGGCAAGTAAGTTAGCAATAAAATTTGCAAATGAAAAATTTACACTTCTAAATGAAATGTATGAACGCGCATTTAGCATTGCATCTTCGGCAGATAATGATGGTGTAAGTTTAAGGATTCGGCCTACTGCGCTGAACTTATCTTAATGGGGAAATACGCAAGAGGAAAAAAATCCTACGCGATAAGCGACAGAAGTGGTCTTCGGGTTAAGTATACCAAACTGAAGACGACTTGGGATGGCTTGCGTGTTTCACCTGAAGATTGGGAACCAAAACACCCACAACTTACTCCTGCTAAAAATGTTGTGGACGCGACTGCCCTATTTAATGGTAGGCCAGACAATGATCCAGAAAATGTTGTTGTCTATATTGGATTTACACAAGATTGGACAATAGACCCAAGGGCAAGGCCACCTGTTGGAGTTCCGTCTATAGGCGAAGCTGGTTATGTTGATATACATAATGATCGTATATTTAGTGTATCTGGCGTATCTGGAGCGGCTAATGTTGGAACGGCAATTGTATCTGATAATGAAGATTTAGCTGTTACTGGAACGTCTGGTACAGGAGCCATAGGTTCTGAATCTCTCGAATTAGAAATAAACGAGACAGGCGTATCAGGTACAGGTGCAGTCGGAAGTGAGTCTATTGCATTAGAAATAAACGAGACTGGAGTTGGTGGTACAGGTACTACAGGTACATCTACATTCTTTATTACAACAGATGCTCCAGTGTCTGGAGCTGGTGGCACAGGTGCAGTGGGAACTGAAGTTCCTGAGATAGAACTAACTGAGACAGGCGTTGGTGGCACAGGCGCAGTTGGTAATGAAACCTTTGAAACAGAGATAGGTGAAGCTGGGGTTGGTGGTACAGGCGCAATCGGCAGTGAAGTTCCTGAATTAGAATTAAGTCAATCAGGTGTATCTGGAGATGGTGAGTCAGAAGGCTTTGGAGTTTCTGGCAATGGCAACATTCAATTGCTTGTTACAGGCATTTCGGGTATAGGTTCAACAGGTGCTGTTGGTGAAGAAGTCTCTGCTTCTGAAGCTATTGAGACAGGACTTGGCGGATCAGGTGCAGTAGGTTCAGTTAGTCTTGAAATTAGTCTAGGTTGGAGTGAAGGCACTTGGGGAAGTGGTACATGGGGTAACTAAATGAATTACACAACATTAGTCGCAAATATTCAAAACTTTTTAGAAGACGACTCAACAGAGTTACAGGCGTCAATTGATGAAATTATTAATCAAGCTGAAGATATGATCTTTCAGAGATTACCTAATCTCCCATGTTTTAGGCAGACTACAACTGCTAATTTAGTTGCAGGTACAACTGACTATGTAGTGACAAGTGCTAGGATGATTAGGCAAGTGTCAATAATTAGCTCAAATGTCGTATCATATTTAGATCATAGAGTTGACTCTTACTTACGAGATTATTGGCCTAATGCAACTACGCAAGGCACACCAAAGTTTTATAGCACAAAATCAGCAAATACATCTGGTACTACAATAACAATAGCACCAACACCAAATGCGGCTGATACTTATCAAGTGGACTTCATTGCACCAGAAACTGGGCTAAGTTCAACTAATTCTAACTCATGGGTTGGCGACAACGCAGAAAATGTGTTATTATCGGCGTGTCTATATGAAGCATCTGCATTTCTGAAAGCTGGAGAGACATTGGCGCTTTATAAAACACAATTTGACGAAGCAGTACAATTATTTGTACAAGAGATGCAACGCGATTATGCGGCAGAATATAACGGAGGTTTATAATGGCTATTACACAAGCAATGTGTACCCAATTTAAAAAAGATGTAATGCTTGGGTTACATGACTTAGACAGTGATACAATAAAGATCGCTCTCTACACAAGTAGTGCAAGTTTAGATGCTACTACTGATACCTACACAACATCGAACGAAGTTGCTAATGGTAACGGATACACTACTGGTGGAGTGACACTGGCAAATGCGTCTGTAATTGAAAACGGAACAAGCGGATGTTTTGACTCTGATAATCCTGAGTGGACATCAGCTAGTTTTACAGCGCGTGGTGCGTTAATATATAACGATACAGACGGAGATAGAGCTATCGCTGTATTGGACTTTGGTGGAGACTTTACAGTTTCATCAGGTACTTTCAGAGTTGTTTTCCCTGCTCAGACAGCTAACAACGCAATTATAAGGATAGACTAGTATGGCTTCAACCTATGTAAATGACCTTCGCCTCAATGAGATGGCAACTGGCGATCAGTCAGGCTCATGGGGTACAGTAACGAATACTAACCTTGAATTAATTGCAGAGGCTTTTTCTTATAGTACAGAAGCTATAACGACAAATGCTGATGCACACACAACAACAATAGCAGATGGGGCTACTGATCCAGGTCGTTCAATGTTCTTAAAGTATACAGGTACGTTGGACTCAACTTGTACAATTACAATAGGCCCAAATACTGTTAGTAAACTTTGGTTCATTGAAAATGCCACAAGTGGATCTCAAGACATTATTATTAAGCAAGGATCTGGTGCAACAGTTACGATTGCTAGTGGTAAAACTAAAGTAATCTACTCAGATGGCGTAGGCTCTGGTGCTAAAATGGTAGATGCTTTTGATTCCTTGAGTGTTGGTGCTTTATCAACAACAGGCGACATCAACTTCGGTGACAACGACAAAGCCATATTCGGTGCTGGGTCTGACCTACAGATTTATCATAATGGCGGCGATAGTCTTATTGCTGATACAGGTACAGGTGATTTATACATACGTGGCTCTAATAACATCTTTCTTCAAAAAGGGGATGGGTCAGAAACATTTATGGCCACTGCGGATGATGGTGCAGTTACGCTTTACCACAACAACGCAACCAAACTAGCCACCACCGCCACCGGCATACAAGTCACAGGCAATATAGCTAATGCTTCTGGCGACTTAACCATAGATGCCGCCTCGTATTTAATGTTAGATGCTGATGGAGGCAACATTGTCTTACAAGATAACGCAGATACTTTTGGAAGATTTGTAAGTACAAACGATGATTTTATAATTCAATCAGACAGTACGGACAAAGATATTATTTTTAAAGGCAACGATGGCGGCTCAACCATCACAGCCCTCACCCTTGATATGTCAGCCTCTGGTGATGCTATCTTCAATAGTGATGTTGTTATGGGGTCAACAGGTAAATTACGCTCTAATGGAGATGACGATAGTTATTTACAATTTAATCAAGCTAATGTTTTAAGAGCAGTTATTGGTGACAGTACACGAATGATTATTTCAACAGGTGAAACTGTTTTCAACGAAGATAGTGGAGATTTTGACTTCCGTGTTGAGTCAAATGGTCAATCAAGTATGTTGTTTGTTGATGGTGGCAATGATAGAGTTGGAGTGGGAACTTCATCCCCTAGCACTGATTTCGAGGTTCGTAAAGGTGTAACTTCAGCTATAAGAGTTAGTGGTGGTTCAAACACAAACTATAAAACAGAAATTGGTTATGACAACTCGACTGGTCCATACATTAAAGCAGGAAGTAGTGGTATACAATCACTACAATTTTATGTTGATAATACTTCTTTAGCCTTAACACTTGCAAGCAACGATGTAGCTACTTTTACTAGTGACGTAAATGCAACCAACTTCAACTCCACTTCAGATGCTACACTTAAAACAAATGTAGAGACACTTACAGGCTCACTAGATGCAGTTAAGTCTTTGCGTGGTGTTAGCTTTGATTGGCTAGAGAATGGTGGCTCAGAAATAGGTGTCATTGCTCAAGAGGTAGAAGATGTATTGCCTGATGTAGTCAACACCAATGAGGATGGCATCAAGTCAGTTAAATACGGTAACATTGTGGCTGTACTTATCGAGGCTATGAAAGAACAACAGGCTCAGATTGATGAGCTTAAAACACAAATTAACAGCTAATAGTTTAAAGGAGAACGAAGATGGCTATTAAAGTAGGTGGAACAACTGTTATTGATGACAGTCGTAATTTATCAAGTGTAGGTGGGCTAAAGACAGTCGGCGGAACTTCTATTCTTGGTAGCGGTAATATTGATGCTGGAGCATCTACAGACGTAAATGGTGTAGGTACATATACTCTTGCTTACGATACTGGTATGGCAAGCGATAGTAACTTTGCAGTCTATAAAGAAGGAAGAACAGCGTCAGGAAGTGCATTAAGACCTAGAACAGCATTAGCAAGCGGGCAAAATGGGGCAGATAGAACAGCTACTTCGACTTCTGGTACTACAGCTACCAATGGTCTAGAAGCCAACAGTGGTTATAATAGTCCCGGCACTGTTATAAGTAACCAAACTTACTCAGGAAGTTGGCGTTTAATGTCTCCCGGAGCAAATACAGGTAATGGTGGCAGTAACTGGAATCAAAAATACACTGGTCTTTGGGTGAGGTACTCATAATGGCTTATACTTACAAAGACGCAATTTATATAGACGACACAGGTAATCGCATAGACTGTTGGCTAGACCTTGAAAAATATGAAGGTTGGACGCCCTACACCTTAGACGTAAATGATGCAGATAATACTATAGACAACACAGTTTTATTAGCTCAGATGCAAGAGGCAAATGACATTGCGCCTTATGTCGCTCCAGAGCCTCCAACACAAGAGGAGATAGATAACTCTAATGCCGCCGAAATAAGGCGTGAACGGAATGGACTATTGGCTAGTCTTGTTGATCCTGTTGTTTCAAACCCTATGCGTTGGGATGGATTAACTTCTACCCAACAAAATGAAGTCACAGCGTATAGAACAGCTTTGTTAGATATAACAGATCAAGATACATTTCCAACTTCTGTTACGTGGCCTTCAATACCTTCTATTTTGGATATGGCATGAAGAAATACGCAGTCATAGGGCGTGGAACTGTAGGGTGTATGTCTGCGCTACAAATGAAACTTAACTTCCAAGACGCAAAGGTTGAGTGGCACTATGACCCCACTATAAAACCGCAAGCAGTAGGTGAGGGGACAACTCTCATCTTACCTCACCTTTTAAACAAGACTTTGGGGTTTAGTGGGAAAGATTTTAATCTTGTAGATGCCTATGTAAAAACAGGCATATTCAAGCGCGGTTGGTCTAAAACAAAAGAAGAATTTCTACACGATTTTCCTACACCATCAACTGCTATTCACTTTAACGCAAACAAAATGCAAGACTACATCTATGGTAAGCTAAAAGATCATGTTGATTTGTTTGAGCATAACATAACTCCCGATGATATTGATGCTGACTATATTATTGATTGTTCTGGTCGCCCTAAAGATTACAGCAAACACTCACAGTCTGCTTACATTCCTGTAAACGCTGTCCATGTAAATCAATGCTACTGGGATGCCCCAAAGTTTTCACACACACTTACTATTGCTAGGCCGTATGGTTGGGTGTTTGGGATACCTTTACAAAATAGATGTTCTGTTGGGTATCTATATAACAGCGACATCAACACGCTTGAAGAAGTTAAAGAAGACATAAAGGCAATATTTAGTGACTTTGGCTTAACGCCCAGTAAAGAAACTAACTCTTTTGGCTTTAACAACTACTCAAAGAACCGAAATTTTACTGACCGATTAGCAAGCAATGGCAACTCGTCTTTCTTCTTAGAGCCTTTAGAAGCTATGTCTTTTGGTATGGCAAATAGCGTTTTAGAAAACGCTATGAACTGCATCCAAGGTATCATGTCTACAGAACAGGCTAACATTGAATATGTAGGTCTAATAAGAAACGTAGAGCGTATAATTATGCTACACTATTTTGCTGGTTCAAAATACAACACTCCTTTTTGGGACTACGCAAGAGAACGTGGTGAGCGATGTATGGAAACTGGAAAGTATGATAAGGCTTTCTGTGACATGATAGAACATGCTTATCCTGCTGGGACTTTTGGGCGCGCCCCAGAAGTAATATTAGACAGTGGAAAAGCCTCTATAGATTTTTTACATTTAAGTAATTTGTGGTGGTCGCCATCATTTGCACAAAATCTGGATGGTCTTGGTATTAGAGATAGGCTTAAAGATGTTTTGGGTATTAATTCTGCATTAGAAAAAGTAGCGTAACATGGAATCTATTTGGAACATTGGATTAACCGCAGGGTTTGGTTTTTTAATATGGTGGATTAAAACTCACCATGAAGAACTAAAGCGCGTTACCATTTTGCTGAACAGAACTAGAGAAGAGTTGGCTAAAGAGTACGTCACTAAGACTGACTCATCTCAAGTATTAGGTCAAATTATGAGTAAGTTTGATAGGATTGAAGAAAAGCTAGATCGATTGGTAGAAAGAAAATGATACGTTTATTTGTAATAGCATTACTTCTATTAAGTAGTAGTTTTGCTTTTGCTAATGATGACGATACAATCAAGTCGGATAGCACAGTGACATCAACTGGCACTATGGAAACTACCATAAACAGTCCACCTCCTTCTGCAATTTCTCCACAAATAAGTACAAGCAATTCTGATTTATGTACTGTTGGTGTTGCTGGTGCTGTGCAGACGCAGATACTTGGTATTTCAGCAGGTCGAACTGTGCGAGACATGAACTGCGAAAAACTAAAAAACGCAAAAGCCCTTTATAATATGGGGATGAAGGTGGCCGCGATTTCGGCCCTTTGCCAGGATTCTCGCGTTTTTGACGCAATGCTCAATGCCGGGACGCCCTGCCCATACATGGGGTTGGTGGGAGATAAGGCCAGAGTTGCGTGGGAAATGGAGACAGTTAAGCAGACTATTGAGCGAGAACAAAACAATCCAATGAAAAAGATTTTTAATGAAAACATTGAAACAAAAACAGGTCTTAGTGTTATTATTAGCACTTTGGCCTTCTTACTCTTCTTGTGATCCGTATAGCTACGGAACAACTGGAAATGCCGCATCCACAGCACTAAGTTGGGGTATGAGTTCTGTTTTGCCTGACATACCTGGCTTAGATGTAAATGGATTATTATACAAATACACCACAGTAAAAAACCCAGAAGACGATATGAAAGTCCACATCCGTAACTTAAATGCGGAAGGTGAAGGATATACGTTTTCCGCAACAGATGATTGGTCTGGAGTGCCAGGCAATACAATCGTCAAGTCTTTTCCTTTAGCTAACGTAGCCTCTTCTAAGTGGGGGGATGGATCAATTACTGTTGAAGGCGAGGGAAGTGTAACAGATCCTTTGGTGGTATATAGCTACAGAATTGATGAATGCTTTGATCCACAACTAAATCCATCATGCCCAGATTATGTTAAGCCAATACCAGTAATACCTGTAGTTGAAGTGTATGATGTACTAGAAGATGACGAGGCTATGGGTGCTATAGACGCCGATAACGACTTTGAGTATGATGAAGATGGTAATCTAATTCTTTCTGAAGAGGAAGAAGAAGAGCAAACTAGAATTGAATTAGGGCTAACAGCATCTGCCAATGCGTTGACCTTATTTAAAACGCAAGGACAAGATCAAATTATCATGGCTATCAATCAGCAAACTAACATCAATATGTATTACAATGCATCTATAAATGGTGGTGCTTATAATGATGCCCCTACTCTTGCTGATTCACAGATATCAGATAACAAGAAAGGCTTGCGTAATAATTTGGCACAACAAATTCTGCACGAAGAGATGATCGACATGCAGTATAACCAATGAGGTCTAAAATGAAATATTCTATAGCAATACTTTCACTATGTGCATTTCCAGCACTAGCGAATGTTGAAATTACAGGAAGCGTAGAAGCTAAATGTGTTATCCAAACAACTAAGTCAGGTGCATATGGAAACCCGATTGCAAGTAAACTAAGCACAACCCCTGCGGATGGTGGCATACTACCTATTGTTAGGTATGACGTTTCAATAGCAGATGCTTATATAGCTAGTATAACACACCCAACAGCTTTTAGCTCGTCGCCTTCTTTGTCCGACACGCTTGCATGGACAGGTAGTACAAGTGTTACACAAACGTCTGTTTCTGGTATGTCAGCATACGAAGCGGCTAAAACAGTTGTAGGAAGCACTACAAACTTTAATTTAACATTGGCAGGCTCCACATGGTTCAGCACTGCATCTAGTGCAACTTATGGTTCAGCTAAACCATTACCAGGTGGGACCTACACTGCGGTGGTGCAGGCAAGCTGTATTGCTAAGTAAATTAATCACATTAGGTATGCTAATTACTTTTGGTGCGTCCGCGCACGAAATGACGCCTGCGTACCCTGAAGTAAAAACATCTCACGTTAAAAACGTGGTCAAAGTGGAGATGTCTCTTTTTAATTCTAGAGAAGAGATAAAGTATTACCAGATTGATTTGTTTGATTTAAATTGGATGAACATACCTTTCTCTACAACGTATAGGATCATAAAGGTTGAATACAAAGAGCATAAATCTTTTGATGTATACATACGAGAAATTGACATGGATGAGGCTGTGTATCTCTGCACTACTTCAAAAGTAAAAAGAACAAATACATCTAGAACTTTGATATCGTCTAGAATATGCTCAAGGTTAGATGGTGAGCCTACATGAGAATAGCTTTAACATTTTGCTTATTAGCCAGTTCTGCTTTTGCAGATAATAGTTCTCTTTCGCTTGCCTTGCCAAGTCCACCAATGAACTACCAATCGGATTCTTTTTCGACAGGAAATATGAGATGCAGTAACGCTGTAGGTGGTGGTGTAAACTTAGAGTATGGTGTGACAGGTGTACTGTCAGGATTAAATACAAACAGTCGTGGTAAAGATATAGGCGTGTATGCACGTATTGTTATACCTTTAGACAAACCCAAGGCTCGTATTAACTGTGATGACCTTTACCAAATAGAGCTAACTCAGCGAAGGCTAGAGATACAAAAGCTACGAGATGAGCTAGAAGCACTAAAGAACTTACAAAACTCAAGTGGTGAGATGGAGTTTGAAAACTGATGGACACTACCAAGATAGCAGATAATATTGATGGACTTGCAGATCGTGAGTTTAAGACAGGTGGTATGAAGATGTCGTTCGGTTCTATCATGGCTATACTTGCATTTTTATCTACAATTGTAGGTGCTTTGTACGCAGGATTTCTTATGTGGCAAAAGATAGAAGCTGTTACAGGTCTAGACTTGGAGGAATATCAATTACAAATGGATGTAATGGATGCAAAGGTCAGTGGCATTTCTGAAAAGGTAGAAGAGTCAGTAGAATATAGTCGTGACATTAAAAATGGATTGCGTGATGATCTGTTGCGGCTTGAGTCTCAAGTGGACAGAATAGAGGACATGGTACGAGAATCCGAAGAAAAGGTTCGTACTATGATAGACAACGCAGAAGTTCGCTTTGAAAATCAAAGAGAACGTGTTAGGGTTTCACAAGATAGCTCAATGAAAGAACTTGAAGATAAACTCATGGGCAAATTGCAGAGGGCTTTAGATAACCCTCTTGCTGACTAGGAGATTTAAAATGACAGAATTTGAGAAAGCCGATTTAGATGGAAATGGATCAGTAGACCAATCTGAATGGGATAAGTTAGCACTAGAAGACAAGCGATTAAAAATGGCTGATGACGATGCACAAAGAGATGCCCAGCGCAAGATGGCCTGGTTCGCTTTGTTCGGAATGTTGCTGTATCCATTTGCTATAATTATTTGTAACGTGGCTAATCTTGATGAAGCCATGAAGTCACTGGCCTCTATTGCTGGTGTATATTTTGTTTCCGTAGCCGCTATCGTTGCGGCATTCTATGGCAAGGAAGCCTACACAAAAGGAAAGGCGAATAAAGAATGATGGGATTAGGATTACTGGGTAAGGTCGCTGATCTTGCTGGAACTATGATTGAGGGTAAGACTGCCGTAAAGCAAGCTGAAGCCCAAACTAAAATGAAAATAGCCACTGGTGAGCTTGATTGGGATCTAGCCGCCATGAAAGCCACAGAGAACTCCTGGAAAGACGAGTGGATAACACTTTTGTTCAGTATTCCCCTTATTTTGGCGTTTTGTGGGGATTGGGGTAATGCTATTGTGCAAGATGGTTTTGCCGCTCTATCTAGTATGCCAGGTTGGTATCAATATAGCCTTGGCGGTATCGTGAGTGCATCAATTGGTATGCGTGGTGTTAGTAAGTATTTTGGAGGTAAGAAATGAAAGAGAACTTTGATAAATGCTTAGAAATGCTTCTTTCTCACGAAGGAGGATTCGTAAATCATCCCGAAGATCCTGGAGGTATCACAAATTTGGGAGTTACCAAAAAAGTGTACGATGAGTGGACTGGTAGTGAATCAACTGAACAAGAAATGCGTGACTTAACTCCAGAAGATGTAGCTCCGATATATAAGAAGAACTACTGGGATCGAGTTAAAGGCGATTCGCTTCCATCGGGCTTAGACTGGGCGTGCTTCGATTGGGCTGTAAATTCGGGCAGTGGTAGACCTGCAAAAGCTGTGCAACGTGCAGTAGGTGCTACACAAGACGGAGCCATAGGACCACAGACGCTAGGTCTTATCATGGAAAAAGACCCAGAAGAAATCATAAATTATGTTTACGGCGTTCGACAAGACTTCTATAAAAGTTTAAAAACTTTTGAAACCTTTGGACGAGGTTGGACGCGCCGCAACAAAGAAACACTACACCAAGCGTTGGAGATGATCTAAATGCCTTTGCAACTTTTAAAATACAACCCAGGTATTGTAAAAGACGTTACAGAATACGCTACTGGCAAAAATGGGCCTTTCTGGGTAGATAGTGACTTAGTTCGTTTTAAAAATGGATATCCTGAAAAGATAGGTGGATGGCAGAAAGATACAATATACGCATTAAATCCTTCTGGAAATATTACATCTACTGAAACTAATATTGAAGGTATTGCCAGACGCATGGTGTATTGGAGGTCAAACTCTGATGGCGAAGATAGGCTTGTCGTTGGTACGCACAATCACTTGTTAATTATTGAGAATGGCTCACTTCACGATATTACGCCTTTGCGGAAGACATCTACTGGGTTAAGTAACCCAATAGCCACGACAGATGAAAGCACGACTGTAGTCATTACAGATAATTCACATGGGGCTGAAACTGGCGATTGGGTTGTTATTAGTGGAGCATCAGCAACTGGTGGCGTTTCGGCAGATGATTTAAACAATTACTACGGATATCAAATAACAAGAATTAATATAAACTCTTACAGTATTATTGTCCCAACTGCGGCTACTTCTACTGTAGCTTCTGGTGGTGGTACTGTTACTGTAAAATATTTAATTGGTGTTGGCGATGGACTTGGATCTCAAAGTTCTGACCCAGCTCTTGGTTTTGGAGTTGGCGGTTGGGGTGAAGAGGCGTGGGGTACTCCACGATCAGATACACTTGCTAATGTTAGCTTAGATAATAGTGCTTGGAGTATAGATCTTTGGGGTGAAGATGTCCTTGCGACAGTTCGCAATGGTGCAATATATTATTGGGATACTTCGGCAGGGGTTACTAATCGTGCTGTACTTGTATCATCACTATCAAGTGCAAATAGTGTTCCTAATGTGGCTCGTACTACTGTTGTTAGCTTCCCAGATAGGCATTTTATAGCAGGTGGATGTCAGGCTTATGTTGTGGGTGGTGGCACTGGAAATGTAGATAATATGTTGGTCAGGTGGTCAACACAAGAAGACTTTAGCGTTTGGAATCCAACTTCGACAAACACCGCAGGTGATCAGAGGCTTCAAGTTGGAACTAAAATTGTAGCTATGGTATCTGCTCGTGAGGAGACAATCATATCTACTGACGAGGCAATATATGGCATGACGTTTGTTGGTGGTGCTTTTGTATTCTCGTTTAGGTTACTTGCGACAAACGCAGGAGCGGCTGGCTTAAATACAATGGTATCTGTTGACGGAAATGTCTTCTGGATGGGTAAGCGTAATTTCTTTACTTATGATGGTATTGTAAAAGAAATACCATGTCCTGTTCAGCATTTTGTATTTGATCGTATGCAGACACGATATATTGATAAAGTTGTCACTGGACACAACAAAGAATTTAAAGAGATTACTTGGTTCTATGTAAGTGATCAAAATACAGAGACAACTAACCCTGAAAACGATAGTTATGTAACTTACAATTATGCAGAAAATGCTTGGACTGTTGGAACTATGGATAGGTCAGTATGGTCAGATAGCTTTGGCGCACGAACTGTTCCATTTGCATTTGACCCTGATGGGTATCTTTACAACCACGAAACAGGCACTAGCGCAGATGGAGCGGCAATGAACAGCTACATAGAAGGATCACCGCGTGAAATTACACAAAATGGTGAAGATTTGTATATGGTGGATAAAGTAGTTCCAGATGTTACTATGAGTTCTAGCACAAACTTATTTTTATATATGAATACAAGAAAATATCCCAACTCTCCTGAAACTGTAAAAGGACCATTTACGATTACATCTTCCACAGGAAAAGTAAGCACACGCGCCAAAGGTCGGCAGATAGGTCTAAAGTTCCAAAGCACAGGCACGACAGACGATTGGACGTTGGGAGATTTTAGAGTTAATTCACGTCAGGATGGATTGAGATGACACAAGGATCACCACTTGCAGTTTTAAGATTGCCAAGCCCACCAGAAAATTATCAACAAGGATATATGGCACGTTTAACAAATACTCTTGAATTAGAACGACAATCAACTTACTTTGCGGCATCTACTGGGCTTCAAGTAGCTGTAGAGCAAGCCGAAGCAACAGCGTGGTTTATATCATAAATGCCAAATAATTATAAAAATGCAAAAGTAGATTTAACGACAACTGACGCAACATCATTGTATACATGCCCTTCTGCTACTACTGCTACAATAAAATCTATTTTAGTTTCTGAAGATAGTGGAAGTGCAGATACAATTACAGTCACAATTACAAATGCGGATGCGGATGTATTTAGCCTCTTCAAAGTTAAGGCAATTGGTGCTAATGGTACTGTAGAGCTTTTAACACAGCCACTTGTTTTGACAGAAGATGAAATTATAAAAGTTACGGCGGCGACTGCCAATAGGTTGCATGTAGTGGCAAGTTTACTGGAGATAAATTAATGAGAAGTCCAATTGTTTTAGAATCAAATTTAATACCAGGAAGCTACGGAGCTTTACCGACTAACGAATATTACACATCTCCAAGTTCACCAGCACTAGAAGGTGCTATCGAAAACGAAGATGGGACGTTTACTGCCAAGACTTATCAGCTTAAATCTAATACACCTACATTTGATTTAGATGTAATGCAGAACGTATACGGCACAAAATACATGCCAATGTTCCAGTGGGTTAGCCAACAAGAGACAGGCAGTGTAACATTTGACCCTCAAGACGATATGATTAGCGAAGAAGAAGCTAATGAGTTAAGGCAAGAGTTCCAAGAAGAATATGGAATTGACCCTACTGAAGCACTAAAACAAGAAGCTCTGGCTATGGGCGCACAACTTGCGGCTGGGGTTGGTGGTCAAATTGGTAGGTCAGTTGCGTCAAATATAGGTGATGGTGAATCATTTGACCTTGCAAGCCTTGGAGAAGGTATTAGTGATTTTTCTGACAACTTTAAATTTACAGATACTTTTGGCGCACCTAAATCTGGGCCTTCAGCTAAAGTTAAGTTTAGTCCAACAAGTGACAATGCCAAACTTGTTGATGCAAAGCAAACAATAAAAGATAATAAATTTGGTTTAGAAGATCTTGCCAATCCTAAAGGCGCAGAAGTTAAAGCAAAAAACCTAGAAGATGCAAAAGGCGCACAAGCAACA
>Ga0206677_10001088_pt1 | contig 25568 bp, 8 predicted proteins | sample M130m12015metaG_FD_155475 | JGI IMG/M metagenome (GOLD analysis project Ga0206677, IMG submission 155475) | Ammonia-oxidizing marine archaeal communities from Monterey Bay, California, United States - M1 30m 12015 | ecosystem: Environmental > Aquatic > Marine > Intertidal zone | place: USA...
GACTGCTTGGAACTCATGGTCATTCCATTGGAGTTTGATCTTGAGGAAGACTACCGAGCGTTTGTCACAGCCATGAACGGCGATGAACAAGAGTGAATCCATGGCCAGTTCAATGACCAATTACGTATTGTTCATTCAATTCAACGGTTACGCCATCGTACTATCAGTTGGGATCCAAAGAGGAGTGTGTAGATTGAAAGAACTCTCACAAGCCATTCATCGCTCGAGAAATACGACAAGGTTTCCATGTCGCCAATCAATAAAATGAGCGTTACAAGTACAATACCATCCATGACTAAACGGAAGGTTGCGAGTAACTCATGGGAGGTATTACGGAGTGCATTCAATTCGGTTTGTTTCACCACTGCCGTAAGTGATTTCAGGCCGCCCTTCGCCCAGGTTGCAATGGAACCGCCCTGCGGCCATTCCATTTTTCCGAGTTTAATTCGATGACTCATTTCCAGAATCACAAACGCAGTCATCATTGTTTGAACAACTTCAAGCGGCGTTAGGAGTTCTTCCAGTGGCAAGTCTCCTGATCTGAGGATGAACCACATGATCCACAGCCAACACAGGCTAAGGTATTGGAGTGGTCGAGCCCTTGTGCGTATGGTGCGAATCACTGACATTTCCCCATTAGCAAGCAACTCGGAGAACAGAACACCAGCAGAAAGCATTGAAATGGCGAGTGTGAAAAGTGCAGGAACAGTATTGGAATCATTGTTTAAGGCAAACTCTGCAATATTCCAAGATGCCCACAACAGAACGAATGTGGTGAGGATATTGGTAAAACCGAGCATCACCGCAAGTTCATCCTTTTGATCTTTGAAGAGAGAAAAGCCTCCAACAAGATTCATTTCAAACTCTTCCTTTTCAGATTGAGGTTCCATGAATGCGGTGGTTATCGATGTGGAGTCGATGCTATTGGCCTGTTCTGTGTCCTCCTCGGAATTTTCAATCTCATCTTGAGTTAGGGGTTCTTCGTCCATAGAACTCAGTTCAGTGTCTGAGAATTCTTCAGACCCATCGATCATGCCACCCATTTTTTCTCCTTTTGCGATGCTTGTGACACATCTCCGCAAGGAATCAGAAGTTATTGCTTCAATATCGTCTTCATTTAGGATCGCACCTCCGTGTGGAGTGTACAGCCAACGAACATTGAGTTGTTGTGGTTCACCGTAGGCTTCGTGATTCACCAACTGGAATTCACCAGGTTTGAGCTTTGGTAACTCATCTGCAAGTGAGGAGTTGTCCCTTGTCCCCATGCTCAAGAGCGTTCTCATAGCCTTAATGTTCTGCTCCGTTTGGTACTGACCAACACAAATGGTGGCAGCCTGTCCAAGAATTTTATAATCAACCTTCTTGATGTTCTGTGTGGCAAAAAAGCAAGAGACACCAAATTTCCGAGCTTCAGCTGCAAGACGCCCCAAAATTTCCTTCGAGGGTGGATTGTATGGATGGGGGGGAATGTAAGGATGGACTTCATCAATAGCAAACACCAATGCAGTGTCATCACCACCAGATTTCTGCTTGATGGTCCAGTCATAGAGCCTTCGAGAAAATTCAAGCATGAAGGTTTGTTTGTAATCCTCTGTTCCTAGCGTTGCCATGTAGACGATGTTTAGGGGAACTTTACCATCTTCGCACGGTGTACACATCGAATCAAAATCCACAGGAGTCCCAAGTGTGAACAGCAAATGATTGACTCCGGTTTGTTGTGCACGGAACCTTCGTGCTAGTTTCTCCCGTGTTGACTTTGTCACAAGTTCCGCTACACGTGACTCAAACTGAACTGCATTGAGTCCCGAGGCCTTTCGAAGGGTTTCTGGAACTTCCACGAGGTCCGCTAATTCATAGAAATTCGTTGGCAACTGCTCGTTTAAGTTCGCCAGTTGGAGCAATGTCACAAGATAACTTTTGACTTCGACTCCTTCTGGTTTAGCCATATTAAATCCAGCAATTCCGGTGAATCCTGCGGCCATCATGTCCCATGATGCAGTCATTCTCTCCGTGTCAGGATCTTCATGTGGTGGCACAAATGGGTTGAGACAAATCGGTAATCCCTTTGAGCGCACAGGCGTCCAAATGCGCACTTCGACTTTAGAGTAAAAATCTGATCGAGCGTCCTGGTCTACTTTATCTATGCCTACGGCATCTTCCACAAATGGTAGGCCAAATTGGGATAGATCGCCGTGAGGATCCATGACAACGCAAGGAATCTCCGCACGAATCGCCTCTTCAATGAACACCTTCAAGGCCACAGTTTTACCCGAGCCAGTTTGGCCAAGGATCGCTACATGTTTTTTTAGGAACTTTGGATGGAGATGGATGTCCCCTCCTGTGGTGCGATCGCTACCGAGGTGCATCATACTGGGAATCACTCCGATTGGGAGATAATATTGTTGGTTGAATTAACATAATCGATCCAGTTTTTAAGTGCATTTAACCACGCATCTGATTTCTTTTCACCAACGAAACCCGTCAGTGGTTCGAGATCGTCCCAATCATCATCGAAATCATCGTCATCAGATTCAACATTTTGCACCTTTCTAGACCATGTTTGTGTTGTTAGTCCTGACCGCTTAAATTTGGTGAGGTAACGGTTACTGGGGAAAATATTATCCAATTCATTCGGGGGAGTTTCAAACAAATCTGACATTGATGTATCGTTGCCTTCATTTCGAAGTTCTCTTAAGTAATTAATCACAATCATATCGGGAATGTGCAGCTGAGACAGCAAACGTTTGTTTTTCGCTATTGTGTCTTCCTCTGTATCAGCCTCTCCTTTCGTCAGATCGTACTGAAGTAAGCCAACCTGATCAAACAAATCTACGTCTCTCTGGGGTAAATTAGTACCTAGCATGTCTCCGCTTTGCTGCACCCTGAGGACAGTTTCCTTGATGACCTTGGGTTTACCGATGACATGCTTAATGACGTCTGTTGGTATCTCAAGCATATCAGTAAATCCATTGTTTGCTTTATTCAACCACACATCTTGGAATGTATGCAGCCAGAGTATGTTCCGAATAAATGAGTATGGGTGTACCTTAGGGCCTGCCACTGCTTCAAACCTTTTTGATTTTAACAAGATCATGAGGTTGTTGTAGTTTTCAGAAATTTCTGTAACTGCAGTCTTCTGCGACACAAGCGTAAGATGGGCTAGTGGTCCTGATTTAATTCTCTGGACAAACGTCTTACCCTTCACATCACCTAATTTATCGTCGCTGAGTAAATATTCATTAAAGTAATAATTGACAGACCGTTCAATAGCCGTAACATCGAGATCGACGCTTGTGTTGACAACCATGAGGTAATCATCAGTCACCGAGCGAACAGCATCAAGTGATCCTTCAAATTCGTAGGCGACACCCGAGCCCGGATTCATCTCACCCCTTTCGAAATTTTGTTGGCGAGTCGCTGCGAAAGTTAGTGATGAAAGCCTAGAGAAAAGAATCGCAGCGGATCGGGCCACTTGGTTCCATTCTGTCAGACCAAAATCTCGAGGGGATTTTTGGTAAAAGTCTAATAATCCCTTTTTATTATCAAAATTCTCATGAAGACTATCAAATATTGATTTTGGTTCGATTTCCTTCCGGTCAATTTCGTCTTGGTGGCCAGCTAACTTTTCCTTCAAAAACTCCAAGAATGATCCAGTCAGCGTCTTGTCTTTATGTTCACAATTCATCAGTGACTTAAGTCTAGCATTCAAGGCTGACTTGAATTGTTTCATAGTGAATTTGTCGTCGAATTTATGCGTCCCTTCAGCCTGTATTTTTGTAAACCAGTCTTCTTTGGAATCTGGAACATTGACTTTGTAAAGCGCTTTTTGTTGAGTATCTTCTGTGTTTTGACTTCCGAGCAGGAGTGTACGTAGAAGAACCGATTGAGGTAGTTCAGATGCACTCAGCATTTTCGGCGAACTGTGGGTTAGCAAATCATCCCAAGCATGTCGGAAAGATGGCTTTTCATCATTTGTCCTCTTACCGTTAGGGGTGTGGGGGTTGGAAGATGCAAAAATCATCTTGTCCAGAACAGTGGAATTGCTAAACTCTGGGTGTTTCTTCGTTAGTTCGTTCTTCAATGTTGCGAAATCGTTCATAAAAACAGGACTTATATCGAACATCGGGACGATGTCGTCTTGCATCTCTTTGATTATTGGGACTCGGAGATAAGCAGAGGAGAATTTTCCTGACTTCATGCTCAGTACAAATTTCCATTCATTCTTTTGGGGCTGCACATTTTCTAACCTCTCCTTGGTTTTTGTGTCCTTTCTCCAAGGTGAATTCGGACTGATTCGCGATAGTCGGGTGACAGGAAGAGGGTGTTCTTCAAAAGTCTTCGCAATCCGGTTGTTCTTATTCCAATCCATAGGCTTGGTTTGAATGCCGTGCAGGTGCACCTCCAAAGAATCTCCTAAAATCTTTCTCAGAATCACAGGGCTGTATTCATAGATCAAGGCCGATGGAACGATGGCTAGATGGGAATCGTCAATAATTCCAAATCTTAAAAGCAACTCTGACATGGTCTGAGTGTTCGCATGGGAGCCTGAAAGAATCTCTGCCACACTGTTCTCCAGGGTGACCCTTCTAGCCACTTCGTTGAGTGGGTGATTAGGAGTTTCATTTTGCAAAGTGCTTGTGTACAGGCTTCTCCAATCCGTGGTTCGTTGTTGGAATTCCTTCAGTGTTGTCGTATCTCTGTTTGCGTATATGAGATCAATATTCTCGGGATTGAAGATTCGTATCCAATTTACCATGTTTGTGAATTCTCGAATTTCGATTCCTTCCTCTTTCAACCTCTCCTTGTTTTCTATTTTTTCTTTGAGGAAGCAATTCCAGTGTTCCACCAACCACACACAATCTTCCGAAAGTAGCAGGCTCTCTGTCGGCTTTGGTTCGAGTTTGGAGAATGAATCTATGCAGTCAGAAGGGCAGAACCTTCTGATACCATTTCGCTTGCTCAGGTAATGCATGTATAGTGCTCGTAATGCATCGATTTCAGGGAGTGTTTTGGGCCCTCGATCTAAATTATCACCTTGATTGTAAAGGGGAGATTCTCCCAATTCGAATAAGGATTTGAATAAGTCCCAGGCGGCATGTGAATGTATGTCATCCCTCATTCCCACATCAAAATATATTTGAGAGTCAAGTGGTTGGGTGTTTTTCAGGCTTAGTAACGAAGCACCGACTGTGGGCTTTGTACGATTTTTCATATCGTTTAGGTCCATAACCTCGTAACTTGTCGATATGGCAGTCAGATCTTCAGGATCATAATCATCAGAAGAAACTAACGAGTGAACTAGATTAACAAACACATCGATCATTGCCGAATTGTAAATTTCATATTTTGGAGTGCCTTTGTAAAAGGTACTTGCCGAGTCGAGGTGTGCGTTGCTGAGAATAACGTGCTTAACGAGCGGGTCATCGGATACCATGAGATTCATTTTAACGCGTTCGAACATTTCATACACCTCTTGGTGGTAAAGCCGCATTTTCGAAGCATAGTTCATAATCGCAGTGCGTAGGTCGCCAAGGTCCTCAAATGGTTCATATCCTTGGGGAATTTTACAACTAATACCGGTGAGGGTGAGGCGCATGAACGGGTTGTTTTGTGTTGCCAAATCATCTTTAATGTCATCAATCGATTTGCCTTGGCGAGATTCTGGAGTCATCTTTGCAACTCCGTTGGCAAGGGCTACAAAGTGTGCGTAGTTGCATCTATAACTGGTTTCTTCGACTTTGTTACTTTTTTCGTTATCACCAAAGATCGATTCTAACTTTCTTGATGTTCTTAGGGTAATCGAACCGTCGTCCTCTACGGAATGCATCCAATTTGCAAATGATTTTAATGCAATGCTGTAGTTCGAAGGGTTCTTGACAAACTCACTGAAGGCTCGTGTTGATGAGTTGTCACAAGGGAGCGTTATCGATTGCTCTGTCGCTGTCATTCCCATATCTATCAAAGTCTTTTCATCCTCCGAGAGTTTCTTCCAAAGATCTTTGTTCGTGTCGTCGATTCTTGTCTCAATTTCATCTTGAGTGCCTAGTTCCGGTAAGCATTGAGCGATAGCTTTCCAATCCTTCGATAATTCGCTTCGGGTTGATCTTATGGTACGGCCGAATCGAGTCCACATTTGTTCAGTTATTGTTTCTGGCTCATGGTGGAGTGCGTTGTAATGGGACTGTAGCACGTCACTTGTGATGTAGGATACATTTTCGGCACTGTACTTGGCCTTGCCATGGGCAGTGTCTCCCGCAGAAAATACCCAGACAACAGCATTGGGTAATACTTGTTTCACTTTCGACAGCACTGGTAAGATCATACCGCTTCCACTGCCTCCAGCAAAACTGTGAACGATGCACACTTGTGAAATGGTTTGCCCGAGCTTTTTCCTGCGAATGGCTTCTGCGATTGCTTCACCTGCATCCGTGGCAAATCCTCTCCCTTTCCCCATTTGTCCGCCGCAACCTTTGCCTTCTATATCTAGGAGCATAGTGCTGTTTGACGTATGGGCGTATTTATTCTGTATTCCGTAAATGGTGTCTTTTGAGCCACCCCAAATATAATTGTAGGGTTGACTAAGCATTGTTTTTTGTTCTGGACCAGTGTTTATCGCAATAATATTGGCATTTTTGAATAATTTTTTGAATTCTGCGTAATCCTTGTCACTATCCGATATCTTAAGATCGATTTCTCCGTCTCTTTTGCGGATCATGTCTTTTACTTCCTCCATATTGAGGTTCAGACCTGTAAGTAAGTTGTTTGATCTAGCATCAGAGGTCGTGTTCAACATTTTCGCCATTGCTGCCCTAACTATTTGTTCACCACCTTGGCCTAAACCAATCATAAGAGCAGCATTTGACCCTGAGTGCGTTACAACGGATTCAGCGTTTTTCCCTTCGATTGTACCCTTGAATTGATTGATGATTTGGTGCACTTCATTCTTGAATTGATTCAGTTTTATCCTATCATCAACAAAGAGTTTCAACTTCTCCTCGTATCCTAATTTGAGTATACCTTCTGCTTCCTTGATCTCTTCAACCATGGCTTGTCCTTGCATTCCCGACACCATCTTAGTCGAACGTTCACGAAGCTCAATCTTCAACTCCTTAAGCATCGTAACTGCCGAATTCATTGAATTGATTGCTTCGATTAGGATTTTATGGGCTTGGTCTGTAGCTATTTGTTTTGTGACGATGACCTCTGATAAATTTTTCAGGTCACTGTCTGGGGCGATCTGATTGTGCATCTCTCTAATCTGGATGCCGAATTTGACCTCAGCACCGAAAAGTTGCGACAAGGCTTCATAGGCTTGATTCAAATTCGCAGGCGAATTTCTTAGCAACTGGACTAAGGCGTTGAGGTCAGGATTGGGATTTTTCAGTATGCTAAGGGATTTATCGTATTTATTCAACAACTCCTCTGTACGACTTTGCATTGTTTCGTCCCTTGCGGATTTGCCGAGATGCTCAACGCTCATTCTTTGATTTGTGTAATCACTTTCATACTCAGTATTCATAAGTTGGTCATGGATGAGTTTGGTGAACGGTTGCAGAGAAAGTTCTCTTTGTTCCACCTCAGAAAGCATGTTTCCATCTGATGCTTCGATCGGCAATGAAATTGCAAAGTTTTCTTCGAACCATCGGAGTGTCGCTCTTTCAAGTATCTTAAATTCGCTGCTGCCCGCTTGTATTGAATCAACCTTGACATTCAATCTAGCTAGTGTATTTGGCTCTTTGGAAGGGTTGCAAATTAAATTTCCAAGACTGCTTGAAGACATGAATTGCTCTAAATCACGCATTTCTTTCACAGGTAAGTTAACTCGATGATAATCCCTCACTTTTGTCGGCAGGTGATTATGTATATTCGTTAGTTCCTTGATGAGGGCAAGGCTGAGGTGCTGCATTTGTTCAAATTCTGCTTCAATTTGGGATTTCGAGGGTGTTAAACTCTTTATGTAGTGGTTCAGGTAAAAAGCGCTGTGGTATCGATCTGTGATAAGGGGCAAGAGGTGAGTCGCTACAGCAACTGGGGATAAGGTTTCCAGTGACATACAGGCGACTAGGGCTGTTGAATCATATCTGTGTGAGATGCTTGCCTTTCTTTCTTTAGGAATGTGTGAGAGTATGTCACGTGTCATTAATTTCAGATATCGCGTAGCGTGTGCAAAAAATTCAATTTGTTGGTATGAACTGAGTGCCGTTGTTTGTTTGGAACTGCGGAAACTATTCATCTGAGAGTTAAGAACTTGAGCGTTTATTTTCAAGAGCGATTGATCTGTAAACGAGTACGCTTTTGAGGTGAGCGTAAACTTGCTGACGTCTTGGGCCTGTGCGAGTTCAATTTCTTCTCCACTGAAGGGCAAAATGGAAATCATCTTCAGTGCAGCAGGATCCAAGTCGCCACTTTTTATCGTTCCAACGTAATTTGATGGGTTTCTTCTAAATCGCTTGAACCTTCTATGTGCCAATGGTGCGTTTGGTTTGCTGGCATGATAGGCTCGAAGTGAATGATAAAACGATGGAAGCTTTGATTTTTCTTGGTTCACAAAAGTCCACTTTCGCTCTCGTGTCTGTCCGGTCATAGAATGACCTTAATTCCGGAGTACATATAGACTACGGCGACTTATATCAATACTCGTCAAAGGCACCTATTGTCAAAAAATTTGGTGAGAGTTCACCAACTGTGCTCGTGAGGTGCCAAAATAGGTACTCTCTTTTTCCATCAACGTTATTGGAATGCAATGAATATTCAAATCGACCGATCAGGGATTCTATGTAGTGTAATTCGCTGATATGTGCAATCATCAATACTCCCTTCAAACTGCTTTCGTTGAGTTTTGACTTGATTAGGTTTGCAAACGCATCATTCTTCTGTGGCTCCCGGGTGAATTGCTCAAATATATTTGGAGAAATCCACAGATATTTTTGAGACAATAACTCATTTGATAATTTTTTTCTACCATGGTTCATAATATCAATGAGCAATCTTGCATCCGCAGAGTGGAGCCTTTTAGTCAATTTGGAATAAGAAGCTTTATCCTCTTTCCATTTTGAAAAAGTTCCTTGTTCATTTTTTCTAGTTACCGCCTGCCGTGTCATTTGGAATAGAACTTTTGTGCCCTGGCCAGTATGAGTTCCATCTTGCTCAGATTCAGCTTTGATGAGGAATGTACTAATTGTGATTTGTTCTGTTTTTGTCCCTCGAGATTGGTCTGTTCGGTTTGGATCTTCTTTGAAAGAAATGTGTTGACTAAACCGGGGATCCTTTGCGATTGATATGATGCATTCTACCGCAGGCGAGCGTCGATGACCGGGAAGGTTGAGCTCTTCCTTCAAATCATTCAAGAATTCTTCATCAATCATAGGGGATAATTTCACGTAGGGATTGGGTGAGAAGAAAAGTAATTCAAACATTGATTGTAATCGAAGAAATTGGACCCTATTGCCTGGGTTGCCCACAGAATTTTTAACGCTTTGAAGTTGTTTTGAGAGCGCACATGCGGAGAAGATGTCTCGGGGAGGAAAGAATGCAACTTTTTTTTGTGATTCGTTCACTTCTCCCTCATCGGAATCCTCTTCCCAATTTTTAAGGATGTATTGGGCTTCAACTTTCTTGTGAATTTGATTAAAGTGATGACCTCGTTTCAAAAGTTTACAAAGTTCGATCGGTGGGTTTTCATCAAACATAGCCCACTGTTGAGGAATCTTCGCATTATTTAATCTAAAATTTTGCGTTGTCTTTCTTGGGTTTATTGTCGAGTCTACGCAAACCCAAGGTTGATTGAGACCATCTAAGTATTTTATTCTGATAATCTGGTATTGGAACGGCAAGTGGTTGATATCTTGGTTGGTCCCACAGAAAATTATTGCTGGCGGCCTTGGATTGAAAAAGGGTAGGTCATCCTGCTGCAGATTCAATTTGTTAATTCTATCCCATACTTCCCATAAAAATTCCTCAGTTTGATTTTCTATTGAACCCCTGATTCCCCAATTTTCAAATATTTCTTTGCCTCCATAGAGGCCTGAGTTTGAATATGCCCCGGTTTTGGTGAGGAGGTTGTGATAGAACACATCCTCCACAAATTCCAAATCAGGATTTTCTCGTAAAGATTTAAGAAGATCACTTTGTTTTAATTTTACCATGAAATCTGGCTTAGTGAGTCCTTTTTGGACGCCCATCTCCTCAAAGATATTCTTCAGAACTTTTAGCGTTCGAAATCCATTTTCATGATCCTCTAATTGTAATAGGTTCCGTGTTGCTTCCTTCGAGGGCAGAAAATTAAGCAGGCATGCTTCAAACGAGGTGAGTGTTCTGCCAAGGATATCTGAATGAAATACATGGCTCCATGACTGCTCAAATGAGGTATTGGGGACCTCCCCCAATGGGAACAGCTTGACGTTCCTGTCTTTTTTTACCCCAAACCCTGGCCTGAACACATCATTGGGGTTTGTGTTGATCATGCCCGTCACATTGGACCGAACGACGAGCGAACCATCTTGAATTGATTTTTTTATCAAAAGTGCGTCTTTTTTCAAAGGTTTACGTTTGGGATATCGTGTGAAATATGCATATCGGATTTGTCGAGATACGAGGCTTTCTGTGTTTTCACACGTTTGGCGATTGACGCACCAAGTGCAAACCTCTAGATTGACCAACAAATTCCCGTCCGGCATTAAAATACAATTTGTAACATCCATCCCCTTTTTTCTTTGAAGGTCTTGCATAGCCGTCAAGCCGGACTGTCGCTCTTTTCTCCTCCGCAACCCAAAAATTAGCTCCAAATCATTGTTCATTCCGTTAAGGGTCTGTTTCAGACCGGTTGGCCGTTGTTGTTTGATGGCTTTTTCCTCACTCGTATGTTGCGGGATTATTTCTTTGAAATATTCCGTATCCACCTCTTTTTGACTGGTGTTGAATGCCTCTGGACCTGGCCTTGATGTACCTAGATTATTCATTAAACCACTCCCATTTGGCCGTACAGATGTCATCTTATGGTTCAGCTAGGAACAAGTTTTTCACTCGTTCGAGGAGTATTTCGATTTCGTTATCTACTTCTGGGTCTGGATCTTCCATCGCTAGATAAAGATTGGAATCATATTTAGACACGAAGGATCGAATGGTATTCACGTGTTTCGGTGAGACGATTTTTGACATCAGTAATTCATATTCTGGAGTGGTATTATTGAAGAAAAATGCTGTACTTACCAGTCCTTGGTTTTCAAGTTCCAAATTCTCAAACGTTTTGGTTAGCACATCAATCATCAGCAGCCTCCTTTGCTCATGACTCCTGAAATTCAGAATCCCTTCATATGAGCCTTGGTAGTATAGAGCATATATGTAAGACATGAGAACTTCCATGCGGCGTTTGAAATGGATTTCCTTTGTTACTCCTTTGTCTTCCCTCTCAAGTGCGCTCTCTTTTGACAGTGTTTGCATCAAAAAGCGACCAGCGTTCTTTGGAGCAGACATATCCGCATTCCTATGGTTGTCATCGATTAATCGAATGATTCTTGCCACTACATACCCGCTTATTCTCCCTCCCCTTTCATCAGAAAAGGCCAATTTAAGATATCTATTTCTGTAATTAGAAAGAATGGATGAACTGATCGTGCTTCTTTTGGCAAGATCGAGAATATTCTGGTATGACTCATCTGGCCATCTGTGGTTCCCTTTCAAGTCACTGTGGACAGTCTTTGCTAGATTCGTGAGGATCACTTCAAAGCTCCAAAATTCTTTCGAAAAATCCAAGCCCATGTCGTATGTTTGAACAGCTATCGAGAATTTGTTTTTCAACAGGGTTTCAAATTGTTTCCACCTTTTCTCATCGACCTTAGTCAAATCCCCATGAATCCAATCCTCAAGTGTGTCCCTCACATCTGGTGACCAGTTCAGAACATCAGATTCAGCACGTGCTTCCATGGTTTGGCTTGAACTCAGTAACCACTTAAAAATTCGACTCATTGCGTAGCTACAGTAGATTACTCCAGTTGTAAACATTAAGAGGAGGATCAAACTTGCAGATCCTTCACCTAAATTGTTGATAAACTCGAGGTTTTCTCCATAATAATCTGAATCCTTATCATAAAGGTTCCTCCAACCGTAGAGAAGGAGTGCCCCAAGGAGAAGAGTCACGCTGTGTAAAGCCTGTTTAGGAATAAATCCCACTCGTTTCGCAAGTGGACTTTCAAACAAGGAATTAATGTGTAGCAGACAGATAGTCATAACGAGCACTGACAATATGCCCCCGATAATGGTTACCTCTTCGGATGCAAGAATAAAAATGTCGAAATAATTAACCGTTATTGGGTATCCCGAAAGAAGTAAAATTGTGCAAATTGCGAGGATTTGCAAACTCAATTCAACAATGGTTGACTCTTCCTGTTTATTCACTAAATCACATCCAAAAGGCTACCTTAGAAATACGGAATTCAAAGGTTTTGCTTTTCACATTTGAATCAACCTTGAAAAGATAATTTTGGACTTGTGTTCCCAAATTCGAGTTCAGGATCTGCTCGTTAAGCAGGCTTAATGTTTGCCTATTAGCACCAATAAAATGGAGAGGCCAAACATCATCATATGTCTTGGATTTATATGCAGGGTCTTTGACTCCCAATAATGACTGTATGGATAAATATTGTAATGGGTTGCAGGATGCTTGAATCGCATTAATAGTGTCCACAAGGACGTCGACAAAACTTGGGCGGATAAATTCTTTTTTCTGTTTTCGGTTTCTTAGACTAATATGAGGTATGTAGCCATGGTGTTCCAATGTGGAGAGCACACCCAATTGTCGTATGCCCTCTCGAACTTCTAAAACGACGCTCGTGTTTGGTAATTGGCCCTGTACGACATTGTTTTTTAGAACTTGATACAAATCAGGCAATCTTGTTTTCGCAAGTGTCAAGAGTGTCGAGTGCATCAATTTTGTAGCACTGTACGACCGAACAAAATACGCGGTACCAGTGAAGTAAACTTGCAGATTGAAGTTTTGTGAATGTCGTTCATGCACCGGTTCAAGCCTGCACCCTGCTTCGTCATAGATTGTTGACTCCATCAGTTGCAATGTGTCTTTTTTCCTGCTTGCATTTCTATCCTTTGAACAGGTTTTACAAGATCCACGCATGTTCTTACGGGAACTTTCTAACCTATGTGCTAATGTCATATTGGTAATTGTTTCCTGATTTGTCATTGAGAAATTCGAGCAACCATTGGTAGGGAAAAATGGTGACAAAACCCAATGGTTGTGTTTGTGTACGTCTTTTGTGGAAAGAGTTTCCTGTATGATTTCATTGTAAATCTCTTGAATTTTTGTATGCTCTTCATCCCTCTTAGTCTGTTTGATAGGAGGCTTGATTGGACGAAATCTAGGATAGTTTTTGGCAGTGATACCTACCTGTGTTATTTCTTGCTTGAGCAGGAGCCCCTTCTGTTCCGCAGTCATATTCCAAAAAGTAGATTTTTGTAGAGCAAGATAACTAACACCGAGCAGGTCCTCAAGATCGTTACGGCTTATTCTAAACCCATTCATTGTCTGGGTCCCCCTTTGAGGTAGCTAGTAAATCGATTCAAACTTATTGCAACACCGGATACCATGCCTTGACGAATGTCAATCAATTCTTGTGTATCATACTTATCCCTACTCGCCATTGTGCGTTTGTATCTTGTCTGCCTGAGTTGGTCCATTAGTGCATGGATCATACGATCGGTCGTTTCGTTTCTTGTGACACTCAGCTCATGTTCCTCGTTAACAGATCCAAGATTATGTCCTTCCAATTGCAAAACTCCGTCATGATTTTCTATGAATTTTTCCACGGGATTGTCAAAACAAGATTGTACAAGACCGTAGATAGACTGTAATTTGTCACGGATGTCATTTTTACTGATGGGGTCATCCTCTGCTGTCAACTCGCCATCGTCGCGAGCAAATTCCAGCACATGTTTGTGTGAGGCTGCGTAACTTTGTAAAGCCCCCATCCAAGGTGCGCTTGGTTCATCGGAATCACCTCTGCCATAATGCAACATCGCCACTTGGGTGAGCAAATGTTCTAATTCTACCAAATCCAAATGTTTGGCATGACCAAAAAAACTTTCTGATATATTTTTTTCCGACAGCCCCTTTTTTGGATTTGTTAACGATTTATAGATTAGATCGCCTGCGATAATTAACCTATGAGGTGGCCACTCGTGAATGATTGCTGCTCGATCATGTAACTCTTGCATCTCGGTAACCTCCGCAGAGGGTACAGTCCACTCGACCCCCCCCATGTTTCTCAAAATGTTATGAACATCAAATTCCACTCCAGTCGCCTCATTTTTTGAAATCCCAAACAAAAGCATCATTAGGAAATGTGCTTCTGCATTCCTTTGTAATGCCTTTATCTGTGCTGGGATCGTGATGCTCTCCTGATTGTTGAGTTGTTGGTAAGATGTTTCAGATGGAAGATTGTAAAAGCTCATTCGTTTGTTATTCTCTTCACTCCTAAGGAAGAGGAACATCCCGTTTTGTATGGCTTGTCTGATCACTGGATTTTTGCCACTTTTAGGATTTAGGTTCGCTAAATTAGAGGATTTTATGCGCCTGTAGGTGAGTTCGCCTCCATTTAATATTGGAATTAAAGCAACAACAAGCGGTCTTCCATCGTCGTCAACTCTACTAGAATATTTCGAAATATCTCGGCTTATAACTCCCCAGTCTGAGGTTTGAATGGCAGTATCTCGCGTGAGTCTGGTGAACAATACAATCGCAACAACTGGCGTACTGGATATCGCGAGACCAGCGAAAAGAATCGAATCTGGCATTGTTCCAAGATTGTAGAGCAATATCTGGATGGCAAATAGGTATGATATCCAAGTCGCACTGAACATGGCCGTCGTGACCAATTCTGGATTGCGATTGCCCCATAGAATGATGAAGTAAAACCAACCAATACACAAGATGATTGCAAAAAGAACACCCCATCTATATGATGCGAAATTAGTGTTTGTTGCTGAGTCGATCAGGGTCTTCAAGCACAATCCCAAAATGATTACATCCATAAGAGGAGTGTTCCTTCTGAAACCTAAACCTCCGGATTGAAGTTTTTGCATTCAATCTCCTCACTTTAGGTCAAAATATTCCAAAGGTCGGTTCCAAGCACATTCTAGGTCGGGGTGATTAGAAAAATCAAGGGTTACTCGATTTATTCCGCGAATGGAAAGAACTTGACCAATCTCGATGGTGAGCTGAATACGCATGTACTCTCTGACCTTCCCTGCAGGTATGCCTGGTGAGTTAAGGTACTTGTTCTCTAATTTTCTTAATTTCTTGTGGAGTGAAGCGCCAGTTTTAGGTTTCGTTGCAACGAATGTCTTTCTACGTGCTAATGCTTCCCAGAAGACCTTTCCTTGGATCATTTCTCTTCCTCAAGTTGCTTCTTAACCTCTTGAATGATCTTTCGAATCAGTGCCCGAAGTTCCTTTTTTTTTACGTGTTTCATTGTTTCAACTCAACTTTCTGAAATTGGAGTGACAAACCGCTCATCGAGAAGTTCTGCAGTGGAAACCTTTGTTTCCATCATTTTAATTTGAGCCTTGATAAATTCTGAAATTTTTGTTTCGTGTATCCGTGTGCCATCACTCTTGTCGATTAAATTCTTTAACACCCGCCCTCGTTCATCTCCGTTCTTGACTTGGTCAAAGAATCGGGTTCTGGATGCCTCGAATGTATATTGGTTGAGGAGTGCTGAAAGGGTGTTCAACTCATTTGCAATCTTCATAGCAGGGAAGGTGAATTCATTTTGGGAAACTACATCTCTCTGGCCTATTGTTCCTTGTTCCCGAATCATGGCTAATACTTTGTCCAAGCGCTTGTTCAGGGAACGTATCTCTGCTTGAACATCAAGGATTTTTGCATCGATCTCATTTTTTTTCTCCACAGATCTGCTGTGTTCGGTTTTAGCTTGACTCATTCTTTTGTCCTTCTTCAGAGTGAATATGTGAGTTACTTCTGGTCCGCAGCCTTCTAAGCCGAGCTCTTCTTGGGTAACGTTGTGAATAATCATGTCAGATTTACTTGGCCGGGTAGCCAAATAAACTAGGCCTCCAGTGGTGATTGCGGATACGGCTGAAGAGATTGCTATTAGTTGAATCGGGTCCATAGACGAACTATTCGAAACTAGTATTAGAAAGTAACTCAAATGACTGAAACAGCGAATCTTCACCTCTTGCGGAAGTTCTTATATCGTTTTTTGATCCACGCAATCCTCTCAGCATCGAGGATCACAAACGATATGACGATTGGTATGGTCACACCTAGAATTAAGATTGCAATTAATGCCCAAAACCAATCCCCTGAGGGTGTTTCAAATTGGAGGTTCTGAGTTTCAACTGAAAATCCTTCGAGTGTGCTTGCGTGATCTATGTACTTTGGCTGGATATTTTCCTCTGCAGCAATCTTCTCTGCGCTAATTTTACATCTCAAGTCACAGACGATGATTTTCATCTCAATTTTAAGATATTCACGGTCTGTTACAGCTCGATCGATTTCTAGTTGTTCACATTTTTCATTCTGTTTTAAATCGCTAGCATCCAACCATTCGTTCATAAAATTGCCAGGTAAGACCCCTCTGCATAGAGCGCGAATTGTTGTCTCATCTGAACTTGTGGTGAAAACCACTTCGACACCTAACATAAATATTCCATCGTTCGATGTGATTGACATTAGGCAATTTTGGAGGTCAGTTGAATCTAATTTCTTATCAAGATGTTTTTCTTTTGAATCCATGATTTTAGAACATATATTCAATGAGAACTTAGCATCGTCATGATATTCTTCTGGACTCGTAACTTCGATATATTCTCCTTTGAGTTGAATGGGAATTGCATTCAATTCAACGATTGGTTGAACGTAGTCTATCTGGAAAATCTCGCTTTGGAAGAGATGGAATATACCGGAGTTCCCTGATGGCGATAAGCCACTAATGTTTGACCAGTCAAGGTTTGAAGTCAGGAGGAACGTATTTTGATCGACCTGACGTACGGTTAATTTACAATCAACTTTTGCCGTATTCACCATGATAAGTTCAGCTGGATGAAGTGTTTTATTCGTTATGTCATAGGAATTTCCAGACAATTGGCATGTCCCAGTTTCCATGCTATCCACGAGTTGGTCAAGATAACTTTGTGTGTCCAAATCCTCATGGCCAGCGAATGACGCGTCGATATTAAGCGTGATGTTGACTTCAACTCTCCCACTTTCTTGAACAATAACAGATGACTTCTCTAGGTCAACATTTACTGTTGAATCAAATGCCTCGCGATCTAAAAATGCTACAGTTATGCTGCGCGGTTTCACTTCCTTATCCAAATATATCGTGATCTCATATTCCATCCAAATTCCCTTGGATTCTTGTTTCAGTTTCATGTCATGGAATGAACTCATTTGGCTGAATGGGCCACGGCTTGAATTTGTACAGGCATCATTACTGCTCCTGAAGCATTCAGTAAAGTCGAAAGAATAGGTTAGATTGTGGCTTGAATCAACCCTTATTTCCAAATTGATGCTTGTTGTTTCAGCGTTTATTTCATTCGTTGCGTAAGTGCATAAATAATCCGGACTTTTTGATGAGCGAAGGAGCGCAGCAGGGTTATCGTTACATCGCAACCCACTTACGAATGGTTCAAAATTTACTTCACCTACATATTCAAATTGACGCTCTAAGATAGTGCTCATCCCTGAGGCGGTTCGTATGTTGAGAACAATTGTAGGATCGCTCCTTGGTGTGCTTCCATTATCAAGGAATAGCACCAATTCCCATTTGTATTGATTAAGTTGAGTTAATGAGAAATTGCGGATATTTGTCTCAATAACAGGTTTATGCTCTACCATTAGTTCATATGTGACGTTGCAAGTTTCGCATATCAATAAATCCCCATCGTTTGAATAATGATTCGGAATCTCGGATAGAACTCCCACTTTGTCGGTGTCAACTAGCAAGGTGAGATAACCTTGGTACATACGGCTCAATGAATCACGGCCACTGTACCTAAGGCTCCAGTAGCCATCTACTTGGAGGTCAAGAGTTGTTGGGAAGGTATTCAATTCAATGCATTCTGTTGATTGATCGATCGGACAAGCATAAACCAATTTATTGGACAAGGCTTGTTGTTTTCTTTCGCCTGGAATACTTATATCGATAAATATTTGTCCCATCACGAGGGCATCATAGCCTAAGTCACTGTTTTCAATGCATGATAGATTTGTTTGGAGGCAAGATTCCTGAGATAATCCCAACACAAGATCTGGTTGTATCATTACGCGAATAATTGTAGCGGTCTGGTGACCAACCGCGTCAGTCAAAGTTACGATGATGGATATTTCCTCATCAGGAGGCAAATCCCCCAAATCAAATTCAAAAATATCGGCCACAGTGCCGTAATTGGCCTCACTCGTTATCACGGAGATCATGACTTCTTCTGGACTGTCATCCGAAGCAATGAAACTTAGAGGGCATGTATGGAGGAGAATGGTTAGGTTTCCAATGTCTAAAGGACATAATTCGTTACTCGTGACTGAGAGAACTGGGTGATCTGAATCAAGGTAGACAGTAAATTGTTCATCCATGTGGTTTCCTGCTTGGTCCTGTGAGGTAACGTTGACCAAGGCGTACGATCCACAAGATAGCACCTCATCATAATTGGAAAAAATATCCACTGTGGTATGGAATGATGTATTCGTGATGGAACCAAGTTCGCAGGAGATCTTTACGATTGTGTTGACTTGCAATGTATCCGTTACATGAAGTCGATAAGTTCCATTTGTGGCAAAAATCTCACGCGATTCAATTAAGACTCCCAAGTGATTCATGTTGGTAACTTCTAAAGTCGGGAGGATTGTGTCATATTCAATGTCAAACGATTGAACCTGGCTTGTTCCTAATTCATCTGTAACATACACAACGATTCGAATTTGAGTCTCATGACTTCTGAGTGGCAGGTGAAAGTTGATGTCATCCGAGAAGGAACTTTCATTTGCCAGCGGTTGGGACGTGTTATTTGTGAGTAAAATCGTTGAAAATTCCATCGAGTAGCGAACTTCATCCTCTGCCTCACAGTGAACATTGGCTGATTCGCTTAGGTACATTACTTCATTTTGTGAGAGTTCAGATTGTCCGATGGAACATGATAGTTCTGGTGCAGAATCATCAATTGTAACATCGTACACATGTGTATAGACGTTTCCTAATTTATCTATGGAGTATATTGTCAATGGGGTGCTATGCTGCAACGCAATTGATAAGTTCTGCCCAGAACTTCCAGTGATGTTTACAGCACCGTGTCCAACATTGAAGAAATCAAGTCCTGCCACAAAATCATCACACTGAATGGTGATGGAGGTTGAAGATGTTCCATATATGATTCCGTTGAAGAGATACGCGTTTGTAGAGCACTGTGGTTGCTCTAAATCCACATTGATTTGATACTCGAGGATTGTATTCATCCCGATAGAATTTTCAATTTCTACCAGTAAGGTTGCATTTGTATTGATCATGGTAAGTTCAACTGACCATACATTCTCCCTCACTTCATTACAGGCGACACCCCCGACATCAACTGAGCATGTGATATCGTGAATGAGTGGTGAGGTGAATCCAAAATCAAATGTGCCATTATTTGCTATCAAAAGTGTAGTGTTTGACAACCCTATGATCGAGGAGATATTGGAAATAACAGGAATTCTTACTGAATTCACGCGATGTATAGTGAATGTTTTCACACGCTCCCATCCAACGCAATCACTCACAGTTATGGAGATTTGAGTTGAATTTGATGGAATCAAAACCAACGTTGTCTGTTGAGATGTTGAAAGTATCGAACCACCCATCGCGTTCAAAACAGTTTGATTCCCACATATTGCATCAGCATGCTGAAATGAAGCAGTAACTGACTTATGTGGTACGTATAATAATCCCGAAGAAAAATCAACTGTGTAATCGCTGCCGTTATTTCCATCAATGGTCGGGCTTTGACTGTCGAGCCACAAATCCATTGATGTGTTAAGTGTGTATCCAAGTTGGGAAATTATCATTATCGAGACGGAATGATACCCATCTGATTCATTAAGCGATATCTTTCCATTATTTTGGTAGATCCTACTTGCGTATTGCCCATCGATATGTAAAGACACATTTCCAATAGCCCCAGTTCCACCGATTTGGAATTGGATGTTCTCTTCACCATATTTCGTTATGTTGCCCGAAGAGTTCAGCAGTGTGTAATTCGTTGTCAAATCATTGTCGATAAAGGTAATTGCCCATGTTTGGTTTTTTGTGTTTCCAAGAATATCGACATAATCACATCGAATGACTCCGTTACCTGATATCCATTGAATTTGGCCCAAATTATTGACTGTAGAATTCCCCCCAATTGCTTGTTGGTTGAGGGATGTCGGTACTGGGTGACTGTTTTCGCACCAAACGGAGGTAAAGCTGGATGCGTAAACTTGATTATTCGCGGTCACCATGAAATTACTACCTGCCAAAACGCTCATCTGATGCGTTCCGAAGTATGGGATCGTACTATTGTGAATTGCAAATCGACCGACTTCATTCTGTATAGAGATCATGATACTGGCTTGAAAGTTGGCTAATTTGCTAATTTGGCAGGCTGGATGGAATATTTCTTCAATTTCAATGGTGAGGTTGATTGTCATATCATTTGCCGTGTTTGTTGTGCTGCAGTTGTATTGGCCATCTGCTAATGTTAACACGATTGTAGAAATATTCGAATAAGTTCCTATTGCTGTGAGATTTATTTCTGACATAAATCCAAGATATTGTTTTGTCGATAAGTCTGTTGTGTACAACGGTGCATTTGTATCCAGAATAATGGAAATGCTTTGAGTCCGACTGTATCCTATCGCATCATAAATTGTCGCATTAACGACGAATCGTCCCTCTTGGTTGATGAAAAAGGTCTGATTGTTAGTGGTCTGGTTAAACAAACCGTCGAGATGAATTGTGATTGGCACTTCTGATGAAGTGTTGAGGTGAATTGCACCTGGAGCGCTTAGTTTAAAGCTTAAATTCTCGATTGATCCTGATTGATGGACATACCTCAGAGGTATGAAGGATACAGCAGAATTACCGTGTTGATCGGTGGCATTGATGAACAAAGTGATGTTGTGAGTCAACGAGTAATAGGGGGGCGTCCAGTCAAGATAACTCGTGTTGGTGGTGCAAGTCAAAGCCGTCTGTCCGAGTAAATTTGCACAAATCCGACTCATATTCTCATCAGCCTGCACTCTGATTTGTGAGTGGAATCCAATATATGTCCCGCTTATGTTCAATGATTGAGCGGAATCCACAACTGGGGCACTGGTATGATCATCGACTACAAAAGTTATGTTTTCGAACGCTGTTTGTCCTGATGCAGTGGTCACCTTAACCAATAAAGTTCCAATGTCATTGTGTGCGAACATCAAGGACGTGGGGATGTAAAACGAACACGTCGCAGTGCACATGGTCATCGTTGTATTGTTCTTTGTGATTTTCAATTCGAAGCTCTCAAAGGAACTGTCGTCAGTTGCAGTGAACAAAATTGACCGATCTGATGTGGCGACACCACTTTCAATACCACTGATGGAAATCGTTGGTTCGGTGATGTCCCTAGACAAGTTGTACCATTCGATGTTAGTGTTGCCTACACAATCACTAATATTTATTGAGTATACCTGCCATGCACTACTTCCAAATGGCATTGTTATTTCGAAGTTCCGAGATACACTTTGAGTTGGTTCACTGAGAATTTGATTGCCGCCCGAACCGTTCATGAACGCAGATACAATTACGTCATTTTGAGGACAAATTGACCATTCTATACTTGCATTAGCCTTTGTTCCGTTGGCCAAGTGGCTACGATTCATCGATTGCACCTGTGGGGCTACTATCATTTTGAAAGATCCAAGTTGTGTTGTTGCAGTAAGATTTGAACCGTTTATGTACTGTACTATCGAGATAGATAACATCTCTCCTTCTGACAAATTTACAAACATTTCTTGGAACTCTAAACTTGAAATGTAATCTTTCGATGCCGACGTGTGGGATGTTGTATAAACAAGATTGCCTGACTTGTATCCATTTATTCTTACCAAACCGACTTGCTCTTCGTATGTGAGTTGCATCTCTGATAAATTACCTAGGTGGGAAACTGAATTAGTGTTGTAGATATATGTTGAGCTTGTGGTGATGTTCCCGAGTGTTGAATAATAATCATACCAGACCAACTGAGATGAATTGCTGTTGCCATGAGCATCGACACAAGTCCCTCTAAATCCTATGTTCTGATTGGTTTGGTTGAAAGAGGAAAGAGCCGATAATTTGTAGCTATCGCCTTCGAAAACCGGGTATTGAATGGCTGATGTCTGTGCCGTATCGATCGTAATTGAAGCCATTATACTTGGATTAGAGTCACTACAGGATACACGAATCATTGAATCATGGGCTGTTATGCCTGCAAAAGTTACCAAGGTAAAATTGACTTGGGGTCTTGTGAAATCGCTTAGCAATGAATAATTGCTCCATGCAGATGGGTTGTTGACCAGGTCAAAAGTTCTACACGACATCTGGGCAGTTGTTTGGTCCAAGGTGAGGCCAAGCAAAAACGGCGACCATGTCGCTGGGTTGCTAGCGTTGCCCGTGTATGTTCCTCGGCTTGTGTTACACTTCATCACGCCCAGTCCAGAGGATGAATCACTCCCTCCAGAACCGTACAATTTACTATTGATCCCAATTCGATGGATCGATGAATTCTGTAGCAATGTGTCATTAACGTCCCAGTATAGTGTTGGTGTTGTTGGGCTTGACAGGTCAACAATGAATAGGTTTTGTGCAGTAGTGCACAGGATTTGTGAGCATGCCACGGTCTGTAAACGGTAACTTCCCGATTGGAGATTGGATAGGTTCATCGTCAATGTACCCGTTGTATTTTGGCTCACCATCACTGATTGTCCAGCAAAAATGGTAGCGTTGACTGTACCATTGCCATTGTTATTAGATTTGTATTCAGCGATGATTTCACTTCCATGGCCGAGGTAAGTTTGGCCAGCATTTGAGTTGTAAATATTTGATCCTTGGAAATTCACTTCCGAATAAGGTGCCAGTTCCGTGTACCATAATCCCGAGATGTTCTTACTTCCAATATTACCCATCGAATCAGAACAATAGTACGTCAATGTAAGACTCCCTTCCTGTAATAGATTCATGTCTGACAATCTCGGCTGCGAGCCGTTCAGCCAAAGAAGCCCACTATTTTGAGTGGATTGAATTTGGTGTATATATGCAACATTTGTTTTGATCGCTGATAGATTGTCACTACATGAATACTCGATTGAGGAATTTAATCCAAGAACGGTGCCCGTGGGGATTGTATTTACTGGAAGGGGGGCGATTCCATCGTGCACGACAGTCAAGTTTCTGAGCGGGCCCAAGTTACCAAGCAAATCCACATTGCGACACTCCAATTTAAGCAAAACCTCTTGCCCCGGCTGGCCAGTAATGTTAGTTATTTGTGTAGGTAATGTCCAGAACCCACCACTACCTTGTTTACACTCTGTGCGTAAAATTCCAACTCCCCCTTGGTCATCACTAGAATTACTGATGTATATTTGACTGTTAATTGGGACATAGGTGACTCCATTCAATGATGTATTGGTACCTAATACCGATAGCAGTGGGAGTGTGTTAACCATCTGGTCAGAAAGGTAAGAATAGGACGAAACTACAACCCTCCCAAATTTATCGGTAGTCGTAACATTGAACCAAACCTCTCCCTCGGTGAGGTTTGTAAAACCAAGTGATTGAGGCGATGAGAACCCAGTCGAGCCATTGCTGATATTCGTTGAGTTACCATTCTTGAAAGAATAAGTAAATGACCCACCTTCTGGTGGTGCGGCAGTGAAATGCACTTCGTCTCGAATAAAATTTCCGTAATGAATGAAACCTTGACTCGTATCGAGGGTCACCAGTGTTTGGACAATTGTAGTATTTACAACCCAATTTATCTGTACTGGAGTTGCCGTGTTGCCTAACCAGTCCCTTGGATTAAGCGTGACATTAACACTTCCTGGTTGTATATTTGAACTCAAATTGCTCAAACTACCGGTCCAAGTTCCATTGAATGTGATAGTATAGTTCCAAGAATGTGTTCCATTCGTCCAATGGATCAAGGCATTAGACGTCCCGTTTAGTATAGAATCGTCAGACTGGATAATAAATTGCGTTTGTGGCGTTATTGTGGAGAGAGTCGTTGGAGTAATTGAACCAGCAGGAGCTGTGTAATCCATACTTCCGTTTAGGAATGTGAACACGCCCCGGTTTGCGAGTAGATCCACTACCCGGCACCTCAAGCTAAAATTACTTTGCATATTGGTGTTCGTTGGGGGGCTGAGGGTGCCATTTGTGGACGGATTTACGGAACTATTTCCTCCATTCCAGAAGCATTCACTAACATCGTGACCAACTCCGCCTGCATCTGCTAAACCTGTAATGCTAAGACTGGCCCCTGGACCGAGGTAAAGAGTGTCGTTGATTTCGATATGAGGACCAATCGGTTGTATCGAAAGTACTGACAGTACTTCTGAATCTATCTCAAATCTTTGCGTTGTCGAAATCGAACGACTAAATCTATCAATTGTTGAAATATTGACCCAAAGCACGCCAGAATCCAAATTTGAGTAACCATATTCGGTTGTGGTTGTTTTTCGATTGGTCGAGTTTTCTAACACCGTTCCATTTGAATGGGATATGTTGACTTCGAAGGACCCATCCACTGGAGGGGTTATCGAAAAATTGACCAAACTACCGTAATAGGAGCCATGGGACATCATGCCTCCTGAGTAATCAAGTGACAATCGTGCAGAAGTTATTGTAGTGTTTAGTTGCCAGGAGGTGTTGGTAGATTGTTGTGTGTTCCCCATCCAATCTCTTCCGGTGACGTAAGCAACCACTGTTCCGCTATTCAAATTTGGATTAAGACTCGATAAATTCCCGCTCCATGATCCATTGAATACTATGGTTCCAGTCCAATTAGATGTGCCGTTGTACCAGTGCAGAACCAAACTTGAAGTACCATTCTCCACAAGGTCGGTCGAGAAAACTTGCAGTATTGTATTGGGTGCAATGCTCCCCACGACGGTTGGGGCTACGGACACTTGCGGGGGGGTGTAATCAACGGTACCGTTTAGATAAGAAATGGGCCCAATATTTCCAACCAAATCCACCAATCGGCAACGAAGTTGGAAGTTATGACTTCCATTGGTCTCCAAGACTGGATTAAGCATAGTAGTGTTTTGGATGGTTAACGAGTTCGTGTTATTACCCCACCAACACTCCGTGAAGCCGATACCTACTCCTGTGGGTTCTGTCGCTGTTACCACATTTACTTGTGCTCCAGGCCCAAGGTATAATGTTCCATTCTTGATCCCGTTAATGCCCTGGATGGCGAGAGTGGGACTTGAGGTGACCTCAGCATCGATGATGTATGAATATACATCAAGTCGACTCCGACTGTACTGATCAGTCGTTGTCACA
>Ga0206677_10001092_pt1 | contig 25517 bp, 22 predicted proteins | sample M130m12015metaG_FD_155475 | JGI IMG/M metagenome (GOLD analysis project Ga0206677, IMG submission 155475) | Ammonia-oxidizing marine archaeal communities from Monterey Bay, California, United States - M1 30m 12015 | ecosystem: Environmental > Aquatic > Marine > Intertidal zone | place: USA...
CATGCAGCCTTAAAAAAATGAAATATTATATCATTGCGGGTGAAGCATCTGGTGATCTTCACGGGTCAAAGCTCATTGAAGCTTTGAAAGAAAAAGATGACAAAGCCCAAATTCGCTTTTGGGGAGGAGACCTTATGCAAGAAGCTGGTGGTGTATTGGTAAAGCACTATAAAATGCTCGCCTTTATGGGTTTTTGGGAAGTCATTACCCACTTGGGAACCATATTGAAAAATATCAAATTTTGCAAAAAAGACATTATACGATTTCAACCCGATGTAATCATCTACATTGACTATCCCGGATTCAATCTCAGAATTGCAAAATGGGCCAAACAACAGGGGTTTAAAAATCACTTTTACATCAGTCCACAAGTTTGGGCATGGAAAGAAAACAGAGTACATCAAATGAAAAAAGATTTAGATGCCCTCTATGTCATTCTTCCTTTTGAAAAAGATTTTTTTGAAAACAAACACCAATTCAATGTTCAATTCGTGGGCCATCCGCTTTTAGATACCTTGACCCAAAGAAAAAAATCAGCTGCTTTCATCAATAAACATGGACTGTCTAAAGAAAAAAAACTCATCGCACTCTTACCTGGCAGCAGAAAGCAAGAAATCAAAAAAATGCTCCCCGTTTTTCTAAAAATCGTACCCCTATTCCCTAAATATGAATTTGTCCTTGCCGGTGCTCCTGGAATTAACCCACAATGGTATCAAAAATTCTTAGAGGGGAGTAATCTCAAAGTTATTCAAAATAAAACCCATGATTTGCTTTTACATGCTGAGGCCGCGTTGGTGTCTAGTGGAACTGCAACACTAGAAACAGGGATTCTCAATGTGCCACAAGTAGTTTGCTACCGAAGTAGTTTTCTTAGCTATCAAATCGCCAAGCTACTGGTTAAACTAAAATATATTTCCTTGATCAATCTTATACTAGATCGAGAAGTCGTTAAGGAACTCATCCAAAGAGACTTCAATGTCAAAAAGCTTGCACAACAGTTGGAATTCATCCTATCCGATTCGGGACAAAAAAAATTAAAGAACGATTATAAAGAACTCCGAACCGTTCTTGGAACAGGAGGGGCCAGTAAAAAAACAGCCCAACTAATCATCGACGCTCTTCAATAATTTTTTTTAGCATTAAATTTAGGGGATGAAAGGCCCCAAATTTCCCATCTATACCGTTACACTCTTTTTTGTGGGTGGCATGATTTTCTCTCCTTTCATGAAAAATAAGGGATTCAGTATTGCTCTCGTCGTTTTACCGCTTTTGGCATCACTCTCTAAAAAATACCGCAACTTGGTTTACCTGAGTTTCTTTCCAATGGGTGCAATCCACCACCAGCAATTCTACAATCTTCCCAATTCACATTACAGTCATTTTATCGACAAAGAATATAACCTACTAATTAACTTGACCCATGCCTTAAAACCCATTCACTTTCAATTTCGGTTTTATGGAAAGGTAGCACAAGTGAGCCAGCATAATTCAAAAGGTAAAATCCTTTAGCAATACATTCATTTCCAAAAGTTTACAACTTTTGGTTTTGGACAAAAAAGCAATCTATAAAATCCCTTCAATTAAAGCCACTCATCTTTTGATAACCAATGATCCAAAAGTGAATATGGATCAAGTTTTGGAATACCTCCATCCCAAAATGGTCTTTGCCGATGGTAGCAACAAACATTGGAATATAGAAAGGTGGAAACAAACTTGTCAGAAGAGGAATATACCTTTTGTAAACCTAAGAACAAATGGAACCTATAAGATTATCCTCTAAATCTGGGTCTAAAATTCTTTCGGTATTTTTCGAAATCCTCAGGCTTACTGAAAATCATATAATCCCCTTGCTTAATCATTTTGAGATAAAGTTCAATTTGTTGTGGCTTTTGATAACCCACCAAAGGTGTAATCAAGTCAGCAGTTTCACTGATAAAAATGACAGTGGGATAGCCTTTTACTCCCAAGAATTGGGTGAACTGATGCGTTGAATTCCTTCCCTTTCTATTCGGGTCATAATTGGGGTTGGTAAAGGTCTTTTCAAAATATTTGATGGTTTCCTGCCCCTCGGCATTAAACTTAACGGCATAGTAATGTTCTGAAATATAGGCTGCGACATCACGGTTTTGAAAGGTTTTTTTATCCATCAATTTACATGGACCACACCAATCGGTATACACATCAATAAGAATTTTTTTAGGGTTTTCTTTCTGAGCTTCCAAAGCCTCTTCAAAAGTCATCCATTCAATAGTCTGAGAATTGACCCATGAGACACTCAGGCTAAAAACAAAAATTAATAATTTCATATTCATAACACCCATCGTTTTTATTGATTCAAATCTTCCGCTCCGTGAGCCAAACGTTTCAGGGGTTTTAAAATGGCCATAATTAACATAGCAAATAAAGTACAGAAAATAAAAATACCAGTAAAAGTGACTTTTTCCCCAGCCGCTCCAGCGTTTTCTCCAATGGTCGCAGCCAACTTATTACCCAATCCCGTTGCGGCCCAAAAAACCCCCATGATTAAAGAAGCATATTTTACAGGAGCCAACTTTGTAATATAGGACAAAGATACGGGAGAAGCACAGAGTTCACCAAGCGTATGAAATAAATAGGCCAATACCAACCAATACATGGAGGAATATCCCATCAACTCGTATTCTGACGCGGCAAAACGCATAAACATAAATCCAAATCCCATAACCAAAATACCTACAGCAATTTTAAAAATAGAAGACGCTTCCTTTCCTTTGGCTTTGATTCTCATCCAAATTCCTCCCACCACCACTGCTAGTGTAACAATAAAAAATGCATTTAACGACTGGAACCATGAAGCTGGAATTTCAAAACCCATCAGCATACGATCCGTCTTTTGTTTAGCATATAGATTCATCAATCCACCTGCTTGTTCAAAAGCTCCCCAAAAAATGATGATCATTAAAAATGAAATCAAAAGTACCTTTACCCGATCTTTTTCAATGGGTGTTAGTTTTTTTTCTTTAAGCTGTTTTTTTTCTTCACTATTGGAAAAAGCAAGATCACCCACACCCTCCAAATAGGGTTGTCCATAATAATAAGTAATTTGACCTATAGCCATACCGATGGCTGCCAAACCAAAGCCATAGTGCCAATTATAGGTCTCTCCAACCCATCCGCAAAGTAAGGGTGCAAAAAAAGCTCCTAAATTGATCCCCAAATAAAAAATATAAAACCCTAAATCTCTTCTTTCGTCTCCCTTTGGATAAAGTCCCCCCACCATACTGGAAATATTAGGTTTCAGTCCTCCCACACCCAAAATAATAAAAGCACAACCAATATAAAAACTCACTTCACTATCAAAAGCCAATATTCCATGACCCAAACAAAGTAATAGCCCCCCGAGCATAACCGTCTTTTTTTGCCCAAGCAAATTATCTGCAACCCATCCTCCAGGAATCGCAGCCACATAGACAAGCATGGTATACCAACCGTACAACCAAATGGCTTCTTCATTTGTCCATCCAAAACCTGGATTTTTATCATTGGTCTCTGCTACCAAAAAAATGGTAAATAAAGCCCGCATTCCATAATAAGAAAAACGCTCCCATAGTTCGGTAAAAAATAATACGAATAAACCAACAGGATGGCCGAAAAGGGTTTTTTGAGAGCTCAATTTGGGATAAGAAGTGGTGGTCATATCTTTCTTTGTAAAACGTAAAGTTAATTAATTTAGGGGCACCACATCATATACAAATTCTTGGAGAAAAGTTAAATATTGAAATAATGTATCTTTACATCCTACCGAAACGGTCAATATGTCAAAGAAAATTGAGGGTTTTTCCAAATTGTCCAAAGCAGAAAAAATAAATTGGATCACCGAAATGCATTTTGAAGAAGCTACAAAAGCCCGAGAAATCCTTTCCGTCTATAATCATCCCAATGAAGAAGTACAACAACGTCACGACGAGTTCATTGAAAATTCCGTTGCCAATTATTACTTACCGCTGGGGGTAGCTCCCAATTTCATTATCAACGGGGAAGCCTATACCCTACCCATGGCCATAGAGGAAAGCTCTGTAGTGGCTGCCGCCTGTAAGGCTGCCAAATTTTGGAGCTCCAGAGGAGGGTTTAAAACCCATATTATAGGAACCCAAAAAATTGGACAAGTTCATTTTTTATTCCATGGGAAAATAGCTGCATTAAAATCATTTTTTAACGCCAAGAAACAAGACCTTATTGACAGCACTGCCTCTCTCACTGCCAACATGAAAAAAAGAGGTGGAGGAATAATAGATATTGAACTCAAAGACAAGACCGATTTAATCGAAAGCTACTATCAATTGCACCTCACCTTTGACACAGTAGATTCTATGGGTGCCAATTTCATCAATTCTTGCCTTGAACAGGTTGCAAAAACCTTGCAATCACTGGCCGAGAATGATGAGGTCTTTTTGAAAGAACAACATGCTACTGAGGTAATCATGAGTATTCTCTCTAATTTTGTTCCACAGTGTTTGGTTCAAGCCGAGGCAAGGTGTCCTGTAGAACAACTGAAAACCTCAGGCGGAATGTCGGGTATGGCGTTTGCTCAAAAATTCATACAAGCCGTGGAAATCGCTCAGAAAGAACCTTACCGCGCCGTTACCCATAACAAGGGAATAATGAACGGTGTAGATGCCGTGGTCATCGCAACAGGGAACGATTTTAGGGCCGTGGAAGCTGGAGTTCATGCCTATGCTGCCAGAAGTGGAAATTATTCCAGTTTAAGTCATGCTTTTTTGGAAGGAACAGAATTTGTCTTTCAACTAAAACTACCCCTATCCCTTGGCACAGTTGGAGGGCTAACCCAATTGCATCCTATGGTCAAATGGTCTATGGAATTGCTCGGAAAGCCCAATGCCAAAAATTTGATGGAAATCATTGCAGTAGCGGGCTTGGCACAAAACTTTGCCGCTGTTAGATCACTTATTACCTCTGGAATCCAGAAAGGCCATATGAAAATGCACTTATTCAACATACTTAATCAAAATAATGCTTCGGACAGTCAAAAAGAAAAAGCATTAGAGCATTTTAAAGACCACACTGTAAGTTTTAGTGCCGTAAGTGATTTTTTAAAATCTAATCCTTAACAACATCATGAAGTACTTCAGTCATGGCAAACTATTGTTGTCGGGAGAGTATATGGTCTTAAGAGGAGCCGAGGCCTTGGCCATTCCTTGTAGCAAAGGACAATCTTTAAAATTCACCCCCAACGATTCAAAAATATTAGACTGGGAAAGTTGGGACCATAAAAACCAACTCTGGTTCAGTGCGTCTTTAAATCGATCACAATTCGACATTCTTAAAACCAGTGACGTCAAAATTGCAGATCGTCTGGTTCAAGTCCTAAAAGCCATACGAATCCAAAAAAATGACTTTCTAAGTGAAACAGGAGGAAAAGTAGACACCCAACTGGAATTTGACCGTAATTGGGGACTGGGAAGTTCTTCTACTTTGATATCGAATCTTGCCCAGTGGTCCAAAACCGATCCCTATAGCCTACTCCAAAACAGTTTTGGAGGCAGTGGTTATGATATTGCCTGTGCCACATCGAAATACCCATTAATTTACAAAAAAGACATAGCAGGGCCTCATATTGAAAATTGCAAAATTGATCCCCCATTCAAATCCCATTTATACTTCATTTATCTCAACCAAAAAAAGAACAGTAGGGAAGCCATTATTCAGTTTAAAAAAGAAAATATTAACCCTAATCAAATTGCACAAGCCTCAGCATTGACGCGAGCCATGATAAAAGCGAAAACATTGAAAGCATTTGAAGAAATACTCAGTGAACACGAGTATTTTATCGGACAAATCTTGGGTATTAGGCCAGTAAAAGAAAAACTATTTTCCGATTTTCAAGGAGCCATAAAAAGTTTAGGTGCTTGGGGAGGAGATTTTGTTTTGGCCACTGGAGACTCTAATACTCCTAACTACTTTAAGCAAAAAGGTTTCCCTGTAGCAATACCCTATTCACAAATGATTTTCTAATAATATAAATGACGGTTGTCTTCTATCTCAGCACTTGAACGTAGTGCCTCATAAATAGAAGCATTTATTCTAATATTCTCCTCATTCTGCAGTGCGTTGGCATAAGCCCTGTAGCTTTCCATCTCTTTGGCAATTTCTTTGGAGGTCACTTCAATCATGTACACTCCATTGTTACCATTAATCAAGCCAGAAGGTTCATTGATCTCCAACGCGAAGGCAATACCAATTAAATAGGGCTCTGTTCCTGCACCTGCCAAAATTGTATTTTCTTGAGTCACTGCAGAAGCCGTTTCAACTTCCTTATCGGTAGCAGTAGCCAAGTCAGATAAAGATTTTTGATCGGCATGCAACTTAAGTAAATGAGTCGCCTTTTTTTCTTTTAATAGCTCTTGGGTTATTTCAGCTCTAACCGACTCAATATTTACTGTTCCTTCGGGAGTTATTCCTGACAATTGGGCCACTACATAGCCTCCGTCGGTTATGCTGAATCGTTTCACATCACCCAATTGAGTGTCTTCGTTAAACAACCACTGCACTAAATTTCTTTGACGGGCTAAATCGGGAAGATTTTCATCCAAAAGATTCACCTTTTGTAGAGATTTAAGATCGTAGTCATATTGTTTGGCTACCGAATCTAACTGTCCGTTTTTGATGCTCTCCATCTCAAACTGTGTTGTTTTTTGAAATACCCCGTTGGAAGTTTCTTCTGAAGGAATAATTTCTTTGGCCACGTCAGCAGTCAATACTACATCTTCTTTGTCAGTAACTTTAATGACATGAAATCCAAATTCTGTTTCCACTAGTCCGATCCTTCCAACTCTTGAACGATTGCAGAAATTGAAAAATTTATCGGTCATGGTACCTTCTTGAAAGAAACCTAAATCTCCTCCCAGGGATTTGGAAGGGCCATCGGAATTTTCAGAGGCCAATTCAGCAAAATCATCTGGATTTCTCCTTGCTTTTCGGTACAACTCCTGCGCCAATTTATTTGCCTCCTCTTTACTTCTAATCTCATCGGGATTAGCTCTTGCTGCCCCCTTGTAAGTAACTAAAATATGACTTGCTCTAATTGAACCATCATCTTTACGATCAAGAAAACGAGAAATTTTTAATTGATTTCCATCTTTGTAGGGTCCAAAAACATCTCCTTTACTAAGTCCAAAAAGAATATCGGCATATTCACTCGCCAAGTTTCCTTTAGTTTTGTATATCGAATCAAAGGGAGTTTCAGAATATTGCTCAACAAAATCTGTAAAATTCAGGGTAGTATCCAAACCTTCAATCGTGTCCGTTAATTTTGACACATCATTATATTCAATCCTACGAGACTTCAGTTTTTCCAATTCAGCTCTGATTCGTTTTTCATCGGCTTCAGAAGCTTCCTCCGGAAAGACTAGATATTGAACACTTCTGCTTTCTTCAGTTCCATATTCCTCTTTATTGTTGTTAATGTATCGTTTTATGTCTGCATCTGAAATCTCAAACAGACTGTCAGGCACCTCTCCAAAGGGAAGCCTTACAAACTTTATATTGACTTTATCGTTTTCGCTGTGGTAGGCGGTTTTTCCTTCCAACTCAGTAAAACCAGTACTGGACTTGATCAAATCATAATAGATATTTTCCTTAGCCAATCCTACGATATTCTCCTCCTGCATTTTCCAGCTATCATAGGCTTGAGGATTTTCGACACGCAATTGGTTAATATAGTCAGTAAAAACTCCAAAATCGAAGAATCCTCTTTCGTTTTGGAATCTAGGATCTTGCACAATTCTTTCATCTTGTGTCAAAATCATTTCTATCTGTTCTTTTCCTGCATCAATTCCCAAACGTTCAAACTCCTGTCTGAAAATAGTCACCCTGATCAATTGATCCCATACAGAACCAACGGCTTGCATGGTTGAAAAGTTGTAGCTTCTCTCCATATTTTCGACCAATTGCCTGTAATAGGTCAATTCAATCTCTTCATCATTTACAATTGCTATAGGATCACTGGGGCCGCTATTGGAAGAGCTTCCATCGAAAACTCCCGAAATCACAAAAGCAAATAATGCCATACCAATGACCAGAATAAGGAATACAGAACGTTGTCTAATTTGACCTAAAACTGCCATATCATTTTTTTGAGTCGGATGCGAAAATACAATTTCCTTTTTGATTATAAAAAAGAATCGGTCTGTTATTTAGAGGGTTAGACCTTCTAAAAAAACAGTGCTAACTGGAAATAAAACCTCTAGTTTTCGTCCTTGAACCTAAGGACAACCCTTTCGACTTTGGTTGAAGAGACTTCTTTGATTTCAAACTGATAATTCTCAACATGTATCAGATCACCTTGGGCAGGAATTTCCTCCTTGAAATAAACAATCAATCCCCCTAAAGTTTCATAAAACTCATTTTCAGGCAATTCAATATCATAATTCTGATTGATATAGTCCACCTCCAATCGGGCTGAAAACTCGAATACTCCCTCTTCTATTTCTTGCTCGTGTAGAGCGATGTGATCGTGTTCATCCTCGATTTCTCCAAAAAGTTCTTCAATGATATCCTCCACTGTAATGATACCCGAAGTTCCCCCATATTCATCCAATACTACCGCAATACTTTTGCGTTGTTTGGTCAAGAGTTTTAATACTTCACTGATCTTCATTGTTTCTGGCACAAAAGCTACTGGAAGTAATATTTTTTTTAGGTCAGTAGGTTTTGTGAACATTTCAAACGCATGAACATACCCCTGAATATCATCTATTGACTCCTCAAAAATTGGAATTTTTGACAAACCACTTGAAGTGAAAAGTTTTTTTATTTCAGCTAATGAAGCAGAGTTTTCGATAGAGACAATTTCCGTTCTGGGAACCATGGCCTCACGGGCCTTGACCTCTGAAAAGTCGAGAGCATTTTGAAATATTTGTATCTCACTGTCCACCTTATCAATGTCTTTGGTAGATTCTAATTGCTCCTCAATGTAGTTACCCAATTCAATTTTGGAAAAAGTCAACTGAACTTGATCTCCTTTGGTTTTAAAAAACTTCATCAAAATGAAGTCAGACAATCTGATGATCATCGAAGTTATTGGTGCAAAGAGTGCATAAAAAATAGCGGTAGGAAAGGCGAGAATTTTCATCAAAATATTGGAGAATTGTTGAAAAAAAACTTTGGGAAGGAACTCCGCAGTAAGCAAAATAATAATCGTAGAAATGACCGTTTGCATAAAAACAATTCGGATGCTGATAGACTCATCCAAAAGGGTCTCAGGAAAAAATAATTGTAAAATTCTATCTCCCATGAATATGCCGTAAATGACCAACGATATATTATTCCCCACCAACATAGTAGCAATAAAACGAGATGGATTTTTAGTGATGAAATTCAAAAGCTTAGCATTCAACCCCGTTTGTTGCTTTTCTATCTCCAGATAAATTCTATTGGCGGAAACAAAAGCAATTTCCATTCCGGAAAAAAAAGCGGAGAGGACTAGGCAAATAAAAATGATAAGGTCAGAGATGATCATTGAGAGGTGTTTCCTCTGTTTTTAAACTTCTTACGGTAATACCTTCTGAACAGCGCCATAGAGACAGAAAGCAAGGTAAATCCAATAAAAATATAGGCCTTTTGTCTGTTACCATTCCATTGGTTAAAACTTTCGTAAGTGGCCACTAAAGCAATTACCCAGTATAGGATTTCAGATATTTTATAACTTTTCATCGACGGTTAAAGAGTCTTGTTGTTCTTCTACAGCTATGGTGCCCGATAGCTTTCCTGTTTGAAATTTACTAAATTCTTTGTTGGTATCCAATTGAGTCGCCGCTAGATTGTAATCAATATTTTCAAAAGTAAAAGGCTGCTCTGTAAAAAGCCACTCCTTTTCGGCGTCCCAATACATTTGATCGGTTTCCAATCGAGAACCGTCGTGGGACAAGAGCACTACATTCCCTACAAGATCGACAATTTTTGTTTGATTGTAAAGTATACCATAGTCAGCAACCACTGTGTTTTCTTGACTTTGATCGTTGTAAAAAATAATTTCCAAACCCTCAGGAAATTCAGAGTATTTAAAACTGAGATGAGTATAATCTAAATGCAAAGGTGCGGTCAATATTGCTTTGACCTTGGAAGAGTCGGTATAAGTCATCCGGATGTTGTGGGCTACACCCACAGGGTTCTCATCGAATTTATTGATCTGATTGAGGGTTGAAGTGGTGTCTTCACAAGAAAAAAAGAGGGTCACAGCCAAAGCCATCACCCCGTTTTTAAAAAATTTATAGTTCGAAAGTAGCATCTATAATTCAGGAACTTTCACACTACTTTTTATCCAGCAGTCAAATTCAATGGTAGCACCTTGATTGCCTTCCGTAAATATTTCGGTTTTCGAGGGAGCTCTTCCTTCGTAGCTTCTAGCTGTTTTTAGGGCCAGTTTTTTGATAGAAGCATCTACTTCTCCAGCTTTAAAAGCCATTTGAGCTGCCAACCAGTAAACTGCTCTTTTGTTGAATTGTGTTTCTCCACAATCGTTGGCACTGCCAGCATATAGATTTGAAATCATCAAATAGGCACGGCCCATAGAAGGCTGAAATCGCAAAGCCTTGAGCGCATAGCTTCGTGCAGAGGACTTTCTTCCCGCACTTTTAAACTTAATGGCAATTTTGTAAAGTATTTTAGCTTTTTTGTAGGGATCTGTTTGAAGCGAAATAGACTCTTCGTAATATTTTAGTGCTTCCTGACTGTCTCCCGCTTTGTCTTTTAAGATTCCTAAATAATAAGCAGAATCTGCAGAAGGATCTAGAGTATGTAGTGCTTCTACTAGAGTAACAAAAAAGGGATCATCGGAACATTCCTTGCTGTCCATTCGGGAAGCAGCTCGCTTCAACCAAACAGCATCAGATTTAAATTCTTCAAAATTTCTTTTGTACAAAGGAACCAAATTAACACAAGTAGCTTCCTTGGAAATGATAGCGTCTAAATTTGAAAGAAAAGTTCCAATAGCATTACTGTTGATCCCATAAACACGTTTGCTCCTCACCTCACGACTGCTTAAGGGGGTACCTTCTTCTTGTTTTTTGAGTATCACATCCAACTTTTTAGCCAAGTTGATAGATTCTATCTCAAATTTTTCTGAGACCTCTTCATATTTATTAAACAATTGCTCCATGGTTACCCCTTGATTGCCCTCCTTGTAAAGGTCATATAAGGTTTTGAAATAATTGTAAAGTTCTTTAGGATTATTAAAACTCTTGGCATCGGTCTGGTAGGCCAAATCAAAAGTCTTGTAAACCTCCATTTTATCTGCCGTTTTATAGTCTAACATTGCCTGAGCTTTGCTACTGATGATGTCGCCACTAACGCTTACGTTTCTTCGGGTAGGAAAATTTTCCAGCCATTGATCATAGAGTTTTATCAGGTCTGCTGTTTCAGCATCCCGAGTCTCTGGAGTGGCTTTTTTTATTCTATCCTTCAATATACGCTCTCCGTATGAAAAAATGGCTACGTTGAGTGATGGACAGGCTTCTCTTACTTTCAACCATGGCCCGTAGGCTTCGTCGTAATTTTTAACTTTGGCATATTCGGCGAAAATGGACAAATCCTGTAAACACTCTTCGCTATTTTGTGCGGACACGGGCAATATAATCATCAGCCCAATCCAAAAAACAAATATTTTAAATAACTTCATTACTAGATGTTTTAGTTAAATTTTCTTTTAATAAACCACTTGTCGTTTAAAGAAAAGCCAATCCTAAAAGACCAGAAATTTTCTTTAAACTTACTGGCATCGCCGCCGCCTCTGTTTCCATACTCAAATCCTATATTAGCGTTGGAGAAGCCTGCTAATGGCAAACCTACTCCAAAATTAATGCCAGTTTCTTTTAATCCAAAATTATTCACAATAATCCCCGTCAACTCGTGCCTGAAGCCCATTCTGAACACAATTCTTTTCCAATAGCTGGTGATGGAACTGTAATCAGGAATGTAAAACCCTCCCAAAGAAATCTGATAGGCGTCTTGATAATCAACAGTGGAGATACTCATGAATTTATGGCTAAAATCGCCCATAGCGTTAAGGGTATATTGCCCTCCCACAAACCATTTTCGCACTTTACCTACTCCCAATCCAAAAGTAATCACATGGGGAATCCTTACATTGGTTTTATCCAATCCACTTTCCGTCAGATTGATTTCCAAATTTTCACCAAAACTAGAGGTTGAATTAAAACCACGTGTCATAAAAATTTGGGAATTAGTCGAAGTCAAGTTGGCTTGTGGAGCGTATGAGAATAGTGCTTGTAATTCCATGGTTTCAAAAACAGGAATTTCCAAGTGGGTGGAAAATTTAAAGTCAACACCAGAAATACTAGATTTATTTTCCAGAATGGTTCCCAAAGAAATATCATCTTGGTACCTCCCAGTTTCATGGATAATTTGACCAAAATTATAGTTTAAAGTCGCTCCGAAACTAAAATACTTTAGGGCCTTGAAGCCGACGGAGAAAAAAGCTTTATTAACACCACCCTCACCATCAAAAACATTTAAAATACTAATATCTCCTTCGGTCTCAACATCCGATAATCTATATCCCACCGAAGTAAAAGGAATGATGCCAAAACCAAAACCAAATCGTTTAGTCGGCAACGCTACCCCAATGTAATCCAATGAAGCAGAAGCCAGTCTTTTGTGAACATTGGCTCCAGACAAATTATTTAATCTATAGTTCAAGCCCAAAGAATAATTAGTCAATTTAAGCTTTCCATAAGAGCTAGGATTGGTAAGGTTTGCATGGATGGAATCATTATAGACTTCCAATCCACCCATAAACCGATTGATCTGGGTTCCTCTGAAATTTATTTCTCCCAAACCAGTAAAGGAATAAGGTGAAATGGTTCCCGCCTGCGAGAACAAAAACGACCCCGTGAGCAGTGCAAAAACTTTTAATGTTGTCCTGATCATAAATTAATATTCAATTTTAGCAAGTGGAGCATACCTTCAGAAATAAAATTTGAATGGGCAAATATGCTATTTTTTAATGTTTTAGGCAACTTATTAGCATCTCCTCCTGTTAAAATAACCGTTAAAGAATCATAATTGCGCTCATAAAAGTCAATTCTGGCTTTTATTTCGTCTACAATACCCCAATATACCCCTGAATGAATCGACCCTTTAGTGGTTTCCCCTTCAGGATTTTCAACTACATCAGGCTCCAAAAGAGGAAGACTACCCGTGAAGTGTTGGAGTGCTTTATACCTCATCTCAAATCCAGGGGAGATGGCCCCTCCGCAATATATACGATCCGATGACAAAAAATCATAGGTAATACAAGTTCCCAAATCAATAATTAAAACATTGGTATTGGAATATATTTGGGAAGCTGCAGCTAGCAGTACAATACGATCCGATCCTAGCGTATCAGGCGTTTTATAGTCATTTGTAAATGGAAGTCGCATTTCAGAACCAACCTTAATCACTGGAAAATGATTTGAATATTTTTCGAAAAAAAATCCCGCTCTATGACTCACATCGGAGTATATAACTCCCTGAAGACCCGCATAATTTCCAATAAGAGTTTCGATTTTTTCAAAACACAAATCAAGACCTACCTTTTCCTGAACAACCCACTGACCCTCATTGTACAAGAAAAATTTGGCTAACGTATTACCAAGATCAACTATCAAATACAATTCACCATTAATTTGATCATAAATTTAAACAAAGATTTTTAGAGTGAATCCTTTGGGGGGGATGAAAAAGCATTTTATATTTGCACTCTTTCAAAAGGTACCTTAGCTCAGTTGGTAGAGCAAAGGACTGAAAATCCTTGTGTCCCTGGTTCGATTCCTGGAGGTACCACTTCAAATTCCCGTAATATCCTTTACTATAAGGTTTTACGGGTTTTTTCTTTTTAGGGGTGTGCTTAAAGGTGTGCGCAGTTTGTAACATTACACAACGATTATACTCTTATACTACAATAACTCCTTTTCTTTTTCTAAGAATTCTTTAAACTTCTTATTATATGTTTCCTTATCAACTGACAATCGATACTTATCAATCTTATGATAGAAATTCTTAACCAAATCTGATTTCTTCACTTCTTCTAAACATTCATTTAAATATAATTTTTTACTATCTTGTTTTTAAACTTGAAAGACATGAATCGTTTCGCCAAACAGTTTATAGTTATTAGCCTTCTTAGCATTCAACTGTTATTTTCACAAGGCTACAAAATAGAAACTGATCAAGGAACAAAGTACATTACAAATAAAATAATTTGCAATGGACGTTTTTGGACAGAAGTCGAAGGGAAAGCAAAAATGGAGGACTTTTCCCAACTTTGGGGCAATGCCGAATCGTGGAGAAAAAGATCACAAACCATAAGAAAAAACATCCTAAATGGCATGCAATGGGATAAAATCTCCTCTTATGACGGCGACATCAACGTGATAAAACACTCTAAAAAAATAATGGACGGATATACAGTGGAAAATATTGCCATCGAAAGTTTTCCAGGGTTCTATGTTACAGGAAACCTTTATCGCCCCATAAAAAAACAAAAACATTATGCTGCTATATTGAGTCCACATGGACATCTCAAAGACAAGCGTTTTACAGATTACGTTCAACTCCGCAGTGCCTATTTGGCTAGTAAAGGAGCCATTGTTTTTGCCTACGACATGGTAGGCTTTGGAGAAAGTGATCAAGTAAGGCACAAAATGCCCATCAGCTTACTGTTGCAAACCTGGAACAGCAAAAGGGTTTTAGATTATCTACTGAGTTTACCCCAAGTCGACCCCAACCGAATAGGTATGACTGGTGGATCGGGTGGAGGAACCCAAACCTTCATTCTGACTGCAATCGATCAAAGAATTAAAGTATCCGTCCCTGTGGTACAAGTATCAGCACATTTTTTTGGAGGCTGTGTTTGCGAGAGCGGAATGCCCATTCATAAAACGGCCAATTTACAAACCAACAATGTTGAGATTGCTGCCCTCGCTGCCCCCCGTCCCATGCTTCTAATATCCAACGGAGACGATTGGACCCGAAATACTCCCAAAGTCGAATTTCCCTACATCCAAAAAGTTTACCAAGCCATGGGAAAAAGCGATAGCGTTGAAAATATGCACCTTGCCAACGAAAAGCATGATTATGGTTACTCCAAACGAATTGCTGCCTATCAATTTTTAACCCAACATCTGCAACTCGATGATCATGACTTATCCAATAATAAGGAAGTAGACGAAAGCTTTATCAAAATTCTTCCTCCCGAAAAACTTAAGGTATTTTCCTCCAAATACACCAGATCCAATTCCATTCTTAAAAATGAATTTGAAGTGCTCAAATTTTTAGAATTTCCCACGGATCAATATCCATATACTTTCTACAAAAATTAAGTATCTTAGTGGCAAACCATTTGACTACCCATTCACGATGTAATGATTATGAAAAAGATTTATGTGCTTATTTTTTTTTCAGTACTACTACTCTCCTGCTCTATTGAAGTACCTAAGGAAATTACTGAGCAATACAGTGCTTTACCAGAGGTTGTGGATTTTAACTACCACGTCAAACCCATACTATCAGATCGTTGCTATCAATGTCACGGACCCGACGAAAAAACACGTAAAGCTGGACTGAGACTTGACGTAGAATCCATCGCATTTTCCAAATTGGAAAGTGGGAAAAGAGCCTTTAGCCCTGGAAGCCTGTACAAAAGTGAAAGCGCAAGAAGAATTTTACATGATGATCCTGACATCGTAATGCCTCCTCCTGAGGCCAATCTGGCACTTACTAACAGGGAAAAAGCCATTATTTTTAAATGGATAGAACAAGGGGCAGAGTGGAAGGAACATTGGGCATTCCTACCTCCCAAAAGTCAAATCCCCATATCCGAAACAAAGGGACTAACACATCCCATAGACCAATTCATAAAAAAAAGACTCGAACAAGAAGGATTGGACTTCTCACCCAAAGCTCCCAAAGCCCTTTTAGCCAGAAGAGTCTATTTGGACCTAACAGGGCTTCCTCCCTCCACTGAAGAATTAGATGCTTTTTTAAATGATAAAAACGAAAAAGCCTTTGAAAACCTCGTCGATCGTTTACTCGATACCGATGCCTATGCCGAACGTTTGGCCTTGGATTGGCTTGACATAGCCCGCTACGCAGACTCCCACGGCTTGCATGCCGATGGCGTCCGTACCATGTGGCCATGGAGGGATTGGGTACTCAAAGCCTTTAAAGAAAATATGTCCTACGACCAGTTTGTAACATGGCAACTAGCAGGAGACCTCCTGCCCAACGCCACCCAAGAACAGAAGCTGGCCACCGCATTCAACAGAAACAGTCCGATGACCGCCGAAGGAGGCGTTATTGACGAAGAATGGCGTTTGCATTATGTCTTTGACCGAACCGAAACCCTTTCTACCGCTTTTATGGGGCTCACCGTGGCCTGTGCCAAATGCCACGATCACAAATTCGATCCTATTTCTCAAAAAGACTATTTCCAACTTACTGCCTTTTTTAATAACATTCGAGAGCTCGGTATGACCGGCGACGATGGAGACTATGGCCCCCTTTTACCATTGTCCGATGTGGAAACCCAAGCCAAATTAGACCAACTCAACCAAGGGTTGAATGCCATCAAAAAAGATATGGCCATCACCAGTCAGCAGTTGGAAGATGTTTACCAATATTCAGATGAGTTGGCCGCAAAAACCAAAGCAAAACCGCAACTCGTCTTTCACGGTGCCTTTGAGAAAATGTCCGATATCGGGAAAAACAAACACAGCGTAGATGATAAAAAAGACTTCTATGGTCGAAGTGAGCAAACCCCTAAAGTCGTCACAGGAATCCTTGGCAATGCTTTTGATTTTAGTCTTGACCACGACCATCTTCATATTAGCAATAAATTGATTCCAAACTTGGAATGGACTGAGCCTTTCTCCATATCCATTTGGTTGAATACTACAAAAAGAAAAGAGGGATCTTCCCAAACCTTGATCGCCAATTCAGGAGGCAAAAATGACCTCTGGCGCGGATGGGAATACTATTTGGACGACCAAAACAGGGTCAACCTTCGGCTCATCAATGTAACCCCCTCCAACCTCATACATGTCAGGTCCGTTGACTCCCTTCAACGCAATGAATGGCAGCATCTCTCCGTCACTGTTGATGGTAGTGGAAAAGCCGAGGGCGTGCGTTTATACAACAATGGAAAAGAAATTGAAAAAGTAGGTGTCATTGACAACCTATACAAAACCATGATCCCCACCCGCAGAGACCGAGAAAAAGGATTTGTCACGACCAAAAGAGATTTGGTAGTTGGCCGATCCTATGAAGGCTCAACGGGCGACTATGGACTTTTCACTGGACAACTCGATGAATTGAAGTTTTTCAAAGGCGTATTGACCCCCTTCGAAATCCAATCCATTCATTCCGAAACCCTTGGAAAAGAGGAAGCCATTGCATGGCCAATAGTCAGAAAACACCTGATCGAAAAAGACCCCAAAATCGTTCAACTCAAAAAACAACTCAAAGAAAATAGAGAAGAATACCTCAAAACCTATGCCCCGATTGAGGAAATCATGGTCATGAGAGAAATGGAGACTCCACGCCCTACCTATCTCTACAACCGGGGTAGCTATAGCGAACCCCTCTACACGGTTGAGGCAAAAGTGCCAGAAGTTCTCCCTGCCATGGACAAAGATTTACCCAAAAACCGATTGGGACTCAGCCAATGGCTTTTCGATCCTAAAAACCCACTAACCGCTAGAGTAGCTGTCAACCGCTATTGGCAAATGATTTTTGGCAAAGGACTGGTAGCGACCCCCAACGATTTTGGGGTTCAAGGACAGTTACCCTCCCATCCCGAATTACTAGATTGGTTGGCTCAGAGTTTTAGTGAAAATTGGGATGTCAAAGCATTACTCAAAAAAATGATCCTCTCACAAACCTACCAACAACAATCCGTAAGCAACGAACTCCTCGATCAGAAAGATCCCAACAATCTTCTTATGGCTAGGGCCAATGCCACCCGATTGCCTGCCGAAATTATTCGGGACAATGCCCTAAAAGTAAGCGGTCTATTAAACCCTAAAGTTGGAGGAGAAAGTGTAAGACCCTACCAACCCAAAGGATTGTGGAAAGAAAAAAACAACTTCTCCACCTTTCTCTTCGAATACGAAGAATCCGAAGGAGAAGACCTCTACCGCAGAGGACTCTATACCTTTATTCGAAGGACTTCACCACCCCCCAATATGCTCACTTTTGACGCTACCTCTAGAGAAATCTGTACCGTCAAAAGAGACATTACCTCCACCCCCCTTCAAGCATTGGTATTACTCAACGACCCTCAGTTTTTTGAGGCCTCCAGAGTATTTGCAGAACGCATGATCAAAAGCAAAGACACCCTCGAAGAACAAATCAGTTACGGCTTCCGTTTGGCCACTGCGCGTCATCCAAAAGAAGAGGAACTAAACATTCTCGTGGACCTGTTCAATAGCCAATACAAGTTTTTCAGACAAAACAGGGACAAAGCCTATCAAGTCATTAGTGTAGGCCAAAAACCCAGAGATACCAATATCTACAGTGTAAAAACCGCTGCCATGACCATGGTCGCCAACACACTACTCAACCACAATGAAACTTATACCAAACGTTAGAATGCATTGTAACGACCTTCATCATCACGAAAACAAGAACTATTCTCATAGGGACTTTCTGACCAAAACATCTCTTGGACTGGGAGCACTTTCCTTGGGTTCCTTGATCAGTCCTGTCAATGCCTATGGCAACAGTGATTTTTTAAACCTTTTGGACAGTAAAAAGATGAAACTGCCCCACTTTGTTCCCAAAGCCAAAAGGGTCATCTATCTGTTTCAAAGTGGAGCACCTTCTCAATTAGACCTCTTTGACTACAAACCCAAGCTCAACGAAATGTTTGGTAAAGAAGTTCCCAAAAGCATCATTGGAGAACAACGCTTGACCGGCATGTCCTCGGGACAAAACTCCTTTCCTATGGCAGGCTCTTTGTTCAAGTTCAACCAACACGGTCAAAGCGGCGCATGGATGAGCGAACTCATGCCCCATACCTCAAAAATTGTCGATGAACTTTGTTTTATCAAATCCATGTATACCGATGCCATCAACCATGACCCAGCCATGACCATGATCCAAACCGGATCAGAACTTCCTGGCAGACCCTCCATGGGTTCATGGTTAAGCTACGGTTTGGGAACCGACAACAAAAACCTACCCGAATTTGTCGTTTTGGTCACCAAGGGCAAAAATGGACAACCTCTCTACTCTAGACTCTGGGGTAACGGCTTTCTCCCTTCCCAACACCAAGGAGTTCAATTTCGTTCTGGAAAAGACGCTGTACTCTATCTCGACAATCCCCCGGGAGTAACCAGTGGTATCAGAGAAGAACAACTTAAATCTCTCAAAAAACTACAAAACATCCAGCACGCAGACATAGGCGATCCCGAAATTTTAACCAAAATTTCAAACTACGAAATGGCCTATCGCATGCAAACCTCAGTACCCGAGGTCATGGATGTGTCCGACGAACCCGATTATGTTTTTGATCTCTACGGCGAGGATAGCAAAAACCCAGGTACCTTTGCTGCCAATTGTTTGCTCGCCCGAAAGCTCGCAGAAAAAGACGTTAAATTCATTCAACTCTACCACCGCGGATGGGACCAGCACGGCAACCTGCCAAACGACATAAAAAAACAAGCCAAAGAAACCGATCAAGCCACTGCGGGGCTCATCCAAGACCTCAAACAAAGAGGCTTATTGGAAGACACCCTTGTCATCTGGGGTGGTGAATTTGGAAGAACCAACTATTCCCAAGGAATGCTCAAACCCGACAACTATGGTCGAGATCACCACCCAAGATGCTTTACCATATTCATGGCAGGGGCAGGTGTCAAAAAAGGGATCACCATCGGTGCAACCGACGAATTTGGCTACAACATTGCCGAAAAACCCGTTCACATTCACGATTTTCAAGCCACCCTTATGCATCTTTTGGGGATAGATCACGAAAAATTAACCTTTAAATTCCAAGGCAGACGCTACCGATTGACCGACGTTCATGGCAACGTAGTCAAAGAAGTTTTAGCCTAAAAAACATATGCTCTCTGAACTTATTGATTTCCTCGCCAGTCTCCACCCTTTAGTCGTTCACCTACCCATTGGTATCATTCTCTTGACCATTGCCATCGATGTTTTTATGAAAAATAAAAACAACAGTGTGCAACGGGTCATTACCATGGGCTGGTTCTTTTCCTTTTTCACAGGACTCTTAGCCGCACTTTTTGGATGGTTTTTGGGAGACAACGGCTACTATTTCGAATCACAAATTAACATCCACCGTTGGAGTGGAGTCGCCTTTGTCAGCCTCTGTTTTTTCATTTGGTTACTGCGCTACATCAACTTTAGATTTTCAAGGGCCTTCAACCGATCCATCAATATTACGACGGTCATACTACTCACCGTTACGGGGCATTTTGGAGGGGAGATGACTCACGGTCAAAACTACCTTGTCGAAAACCTTCCTTTTGTCAAAAAGGAAATTTCAAGCCTAAAAATTACCGAAGCAAAAAAGACAGAAACAGATTCCCTATTTGTGTATGAAGATCTGGTATATCCCGTTTTGGAGGAAAAATGTATGGCCTGTCACAATCAAAACAAGGCCTATGGGGGATTGAACATGAGCGCTTTTGAAAGCTTGGTAAAAGGAGGCAACAGCGGTGCTGGGATACAAAAAGGCAACCCCTATAAAAGTTTGATCTACAAAAGGGTGAGTTTTCCCCACGATCATCCCAAATTCATGCCCCCCGCAGGAGTACCCCTCAGCTATGACCAAATTGCTACCCTAGAGTGGTGGATCGACAACGGTGCCGAAAAACAAATGCCTGTTACCCTTGTTCGTAAAGACCCCAAAGTCCAACGTATGATGGAACTCCAATACGGCCTCGATCTCAGAGAAAAAACTTATTTGGAAACCCTCCAACTGGCTTCAATTGCTTCCAGCGATTTAAAAGTTTTGGAAGATGAAAAATACATGTGGCGATTCCTCAACCCCGAAGAAAGTTTTTTGGATGTAAAATTTACCGCCAAAAAAATTGAAACAGCAGATTTATTAACTCTTCAAAAAATCAAAAAAAACATTACATGGCTCAACCTGTCCGACTGCAAACTCTCCGACGAACAATTGGGCTACCTCTCAGAATTTCCCAATCTGACCCGTCTTAAAATTCAGAAAAATCCAATGGTGACCAATAAAGGAATCGAAGCCCTACAAGAGTTGGAAAACTTAAGTCAACTGAATCTATATGGCACTCGAATAAACGATGCTGCTTTTACAACACTAGGGCAAATGAAAAGTCTTGAGAAGCTGTTCCTTTGGAACACAAGGGTAACCGCTAAGGGCATTGCTGCTTTTAAAGCCCAGTATCCCGATATTGAAGTTATCGCAGGGCTCTAGCTATTGCAGTTTAAAGAGGTCATCCTCTTCTTTTTCCTGCTCTGGTTCCGTCGGTTCAATCTGTTCCACCTTTCGCAATTTAGACAACATCATACGGGTACGTGTGGTGACCATTTTTTCGATCTCATTGTCCGCCTCTTTGATCTTGCGTTGCGCCTTTTCCAAAACAGTACCAAAGGTGGAAAATTCTTTTTTCACACTGGCCAAAATCTCCCAAACCTCACTGCTGTGCTTTTGTATCGCCAAGGTCTTAAAGCCCATTTGTAAACTGTTGAGCATGGCGGCCAAAGTAGTAGGCCCTGTCAATATGATTTTGTATTCTCTCTGCAACTGAGCGATCACCTCAGGATGACGGGTCACCTCAGCATACAAACCTTCAAAAGGCAAAAACATAATCCCAAAATCAGTAGTATGCGGTGGATCGATATAGCGTTGGGAAATATCTTTTGCGAATTTTTTAACCGACCCCAACAAAGCACGCAAAGAGGTTTCTGTAGCCACTGGATCCCCCACTTCATAAGCCGATTGCAGACGGGCATAATCCTCCTGAGGGAACTTCGCATCTACAGGCAGATAGACCGGTCCGCTGCTGTGGCTTTTTCCAGGCAACTTAATGGCGAATTCCACCAAAGCGTCAGAACCTTTTTTAGTTTTTACGTTGGCGTCGTATTGTTCTGGAGCCAAGATTTGCTCCAAGATATTCCCCAACTGTATCTCGCCCAAAACTCCACTGGTTTTGACATTACTCAACACCTTTTTGAGGTCTCCTACACCAGAGGCAAGTGTTTGCATTTCTCCCAAGCCTTTTTGAACCTTAAGCAATTGCTCAGTCACCACTTCAAAGGACTTGCCCAAACGCTCTTCTAGGGTTTTATGTAATTTTTCGTCCACCGTTTCCCGCATCTTCTCTAGCTTTAGCTCTGTGGTTTTGACCATCTCCTCTTGCTTTTGATTTAGACGTTCAAAATTTTGCTTTTGCAGCTCGTTAAATGCGGTGACATTCTTGGAAAAAGCCTCTTGAAAATCCTTAAGGGTGGTTCGCAACTCCTCCCGATCCTCTTTGGCTTTTTTGGCCAATACCTCATTGAGGCGTTCCATACTTTGAGTGATCTCCAAACGGGTCTCCCGAAGGCTTTTGGTCATCTCCTCACGGTTTTGGTAAAACTCTCCTTTAATCAACTCCCGTAACTCCCTCGATAGGCCACTGCTCCCTTGCTTTCTAAATAGTAAATACAACAGCAAAACCAAGGTCAATACCGATAAAATCAATAATCCAAATTCCATCAAAACGATTTACCGCAAATTAAAAAGAATTGTGCAGGCAGGACAAGAGAATGGGGAAAAGTAATAAACAAGAAAAGGGGAATGGAAAAAAGCTAGAAGTTCCTGCCAAAAAAATGATTAAGGGTTTCCTCTCCTTCTTGTTCTCCTGCTTTTGGTGTAAACATTTTTCCACTACCTTTAAAAGGTCTTACAGAAAAAGTTTCTTCATTGTCAAGCAAAAAATTATGAGGACACCTTGTAATATATGATTATGTAAATTTTTAGAAGTAGTTAAATATTCAATTGGTTTTGGTTTCCCTCTAAATATTTTGTTTATTTTTTTAGAGTCAATGAAAGATTTTAGTAAACCTTTATCTATTCGGCTAATAGAAATGTCATTTTCAATTTTAAAATGCAAACAAATTGAATATTGAAAAGTCATTCCAAAAGTTTCGTTATTCATTTTTTGTTTTTCTCAAATCTACGGGTTTTCGTAATTGTGCCTAACTATTGTATACATATACCCCAAGGTGTGTTTATATCCGTTATATTTTAAGTTTTGTTCAATAATACTTTCCTTATTGGCGAGTATTGTTGAATTTTTATTTGGTATAAAACTCATCTAAAGGGTTTTTTATTTTTCCAATTTCTTATGAAGAAATATGGGTATAGCGTTCGCTTGTTTTTGTCGACTATGTCCTATTAACTCCTTAGTAAATCGAATATTGATACCATTATCCATCAGAAGTGTTGTGGAAAAATAAAAAGGAGAACATATGTTTTTCACGGCTGTAGTAGGATTGGGCATTTAAAAATATAAACTTTTTAAGGAGATTAAAAAGCAAATAAGGTATTTAAATTATTGATTTACAGTAATTTAAAACGTTTACTTACTATATTTATTAATACTTATTATTCTTTAAAAATAATTTTAGAAGCTTCCAAAAAATACGGCATTATTGCTTGTTGGTGATTCATTCCCTCCAAGGGGACATAGCGGATGTCTCCCCCTTGGGTTTGGATATGGGCAAAGGCGGATTCCGAATTGGAAGGATATACATAATCGTCCGTTGTTCCATGAAACAGGGTAATGGGTGCTGTGGGTTTCCAATCGAACACATCATTTTGAGCCATGACATCCAACAGTACTTTATCTGTCCCATTTAGAATATTGTCAATGAGGTCTTTTTTAAATAATTTTTGTGGGTTGGGATCGATCAGGTAGAGGTTCACAGGTTTATCGATCTCCTCTAACTGTGACAATTGGCTGGCATAAGGCTCGTTAAAATAAAAATCCAAAGGTCTTTGTAGTGACGTATACATTTGGTTATACACCTCTATCACCCAAACGTAAGATCCTATAAATTCCAAATCTTCATCTTTGGATAAAATTTCTTGGGTAAATTGAGTGATATTGTAAGCCCCAGCAGCAGGCATAGAGTGGGTGACGGTCAATTGACTTTCTTCTTCAATCTTTTCGTGTAAAGCCATTGTAGCTTGACCCCCCTGAGAGTAGCCCATTAAAAAAAGCTCCTCGTTAGTTGGGATATTTTCTCGCTCCAAATATTCGAAAACCGCTAAAAGAAAATCATAGGTAGATTGGGCAGTATTTTCCTTGTGTTGGTAGGGGTGTTTTTGGTCTGCTGAATGTCCATAGCCTACATAGTCAGAAATGGCGACCACAGACCCAATACTGGAAAATAAACAACTTAGCGTAAATTCATTGGTACCCAACACACTATTGGTAGGAGCCTGACTTTTTTCACTAAGGGTTCCGTGTTGAATTGAAATTAGTGGTTCATTACCTTCGATGGACTCTGGGATCATCAGCATACCCGATGCTTCAATGGGTTCATTATCTTGATCCACAGTTTTGTAAATGATTTTTATGGTTCGTACTCCTTGAAAATTTTTATCTTCCCATGTATCGGAAATAATACTACCAAAAAATTGTAACAGCCCTCCAGTGTATGTTGTTTTTTGCTCATCACTGACAATAAGCGTTGGCTTTTCTGTGGTAAGCTCATCCTGACTGGAATCCTTTTGGCAAGAAATTAAGGCGATGAGCACTAAGAGAACGAAATAGGTTTTTTTCATGATTATAAATTATATTTTAGGGCACGGTTTACTTTAGGTCAATTGTCTGATCAATCCCTCTTGAGCGGTGGAAGCCACCAAAAGACCGTCACGGTCAAAAATAGAGCCACGGGAAAACCCACGGGAGTTGGAAGCACTGGGGCTGTCCATGGCATAGAGCAACCAATTTTCCAAAGAAAAGGGACGGTGAAACCACAGGGCATGGTCAAGACTGGTATAGAAAGTGGGGGATTTGCTCAACTCTTTTTTATGGGGTAAGGTGGCGGTACGCAACAGCCCATAGTCAGAAATATAGGCCAATAATTGGTGCTGTAGGGCCAACCCAAAAGGGGTCGCTTCTTTGGAGCGAAACCAATAATTACTTTCGGCGGGTGCATCGACGTCATCCCTAAGGGTCAGTTTTTCCACTGGTCGGAATTCGATGACCTCGGGTTTGATTTTCTTAAAACGATCATAGGCTTTGGGATCAGTATTCTGGACTTCCAACTGTTCAAGGTCGCTTAACAGTTTTTCGGGTGGGATAAAATTGGGCATGGAAAACTGATGAGCCACACCGTTCTGTTCCAATTGAAAGGAGGCAGACATATTAAAAATGGCCCGACCTTCCTGAAAGGCAACTACCCGACGGGTGGTAAAGCTTTTTCCATTGCGGATGATGTCTACCTCATAGGTGATGGGC
>Ga0206677_10001093_pt1 | contig 25494 bp, 7 predicted proteins | sample M130m12015metaG_FD_155475 | JGI IMG/M metagenome (GOLD analysis project Ga0206677, IMG submission 155475) | Ammonia-oxidizing marine archaeal communities from Monterey Bay, California, United States - M1 30m 12015 | ecosystem: Environmental > Aquatic > Marine > Intertidal zone | place: USA...
GACTATCAAACAATGGAGTTAAGTTCCAACTAATAACACCTGCGTCAGTTAGGAAGTTTGGAGTATAATCTGCTCCTGCGCCTCTTGCCACTCGTTGTAGTGTCGGTAATCCTTCGTGCCAAGTTCCTGCATCACCACTTAATGTTTTAATTAAGTTTCTTTGGAATGCTTCGTTAATACCTGCGCCATTTGGATCTAAGAATAATTCAAACATACGTGCTACTTTTTCTAGCCACGCATCTGGAACTGCTGTTTGTCCGCCTACTGTGCCGGCGCCCATAATTCTTACACCGTTAGTTGTAACTTCACGTTTGAAGAAATCACTACCATCGCCGGTAACATTACTAATTGCTCCGTTGTTGTATTCTGGATCTGCCGGTACCCCAGCAACTTCTGGTGTTCCTCCTGATTGGAAATAATCTTCCCATTCGTCAACATTTTCAATGTTAATTTTGTAAACAGGTAACCCGCTTGCATCTGTAGTTACTTCGTATTCGTCGCTCTCAGTACTAAGTGATTTCATTATTGCATTAGGATTGCCTAATGCTAATATTGTCGAGCCGTCATCTGCTAGATAAGTTTTTGTACTTCCGTCATAATTTATATCGTCAACTCTTGTAGCATTTAGATATACGTTATAAGTTGTATCTACTTCTAAAGGTTTAGACAAAGTAAACGAAGTTTGTAATTCTGTAGTAGGAAAGCTCTCATCATCAAAGTTTTCATCATAATTATCCCATTCAGTAGTGTACCAAGGACGACTGTCGTAACCTAAATCTTGACCAAATTCAAACGAACGTACTTCTACGCCGCCGTAATCAACTCCGTCCATTAACTGTCCTAAGTCCTTACCGTACTGTCCTGTTTCAGGATTATATAGTAAATTAATTCTATCAGCAGCTGAAAGAAGTTCATAACTCTTATTATATGTTACTGCAATAGTGGTGCCAGTAACACGAGATCTTTCAAGAATTATGTAACCATATTCACTTGTATGCGTTTCTCCAGCAGCCTTTATGCTTTCATTATTATACGAATATTCACTATCAAGTGCTTCAACACCATCAATAACGACACTTACATTTGCTTTAGTTAAGTCTAACGGCCACTTCAATTGGATTTTTAATTCAGTACCAGTGCTTATGAATGTTTCAGTTTCTTTTAGATTTAGAGTTTCAAAATTAGGAGTAATTCTATCAAACTTTTGTTTAACATTAATTGTTCTAATTTTCTTATTGCCTAATACAATACTAACTCTTGGCTGTTCGCCGTCTTCTGCTTGTGTTCCTTCGATATTAACAGTAGGAATACTAGTATATCCGCTTCCTTGATTGTCTACTCGAATACTTTTTACTTGTCCGCTGCCAATAAATGCTGAAGCAGTTGCACCAGTGCCGCCGCCGCCTGAAATTATTACTGACGGAACTTCAGTATATCCACTTCCGCCGCTTTCAATTAATATTTCAGTAACACTATATGTAAAATTATCAATCCAATTCTTTTGCGGGAATTCATTTACATCAAAATTAATATCTGATAGCACTCCGTCATTGATTGTAACTTTTGGTGAAATAATTTCTCCACGCTGCGGATCGTAAAATGGTGATAAATCAAAATCTGTTACAACACTTTGAGTATTATCTAATTTATCGTATGCTGACAAATATTCTCTAATTTTAGTTTTGTAAGGTTTAACTTCTTCAACATACGCTTCAAAACTAGGTAAATTGTCATTCTGGAATGTGGTTTTTTCTTTTAGCTCGCCAACGTTATGTTTTGCTTTTATAAAACTTGTTTTAAATATCCAATCAGCATAATTTTGTTCTGATAATACATAACGCAAACTTGCAAATAATAATTGATTATATTCATTTGCTAATTCGTCTACAAATAATTCATCTCTAACTGTTTCTAATATTTTACGCAATTCAGTTGACGAGTTTTGATCAGTATTGTAAAGTTTATCTGAAAACTCAACCGTTCCATTTTCTCTACCTATAGTTTTGTAACCCGTAGTATAATCTGGTGTGTCAATGTTTACTATTTTTTCTAATAGTATCCAGCCGCCGCTTCCAACGTCACTAACTTTAGATATATCACCAATATTATCATCAATAATATTTAACTGGTAAAAATCATCAATTAAGAAATCAATTGCAGTAAGAGAACTAAACCCATCAGCATACCAGTCTACATAATTCCAATAATCTTGTACATTGTATGATCGCTGACTCGATATTGACCAAGTTCTAGTAACATCATTCCAAGCGTAAATTGACCATGCTCCGCCTATTGTACTATCAGCACGTACTAGTGTACTGAGAGGCCTAACAGAAAGTGTTAAATCATCTTTATAATAAGTGCCACCGTTAACTACATCAACACTCGTAATAATACCAAGTGTATTAATATTAGCACGTAGTTCTAATCCACTGCCAGTACCGGTAGCTACGATTTTTGGTGGTGTTTTATATCCACGCCCTGGATTTACTAAAGTTACACTTGTTACTGATCCATCAACTACTACCGGTTCTAGTATTGCTTGTGTTGCTCTAACTGTTCCAACTAAACGCAATTCTTCATCAGTATCTATTACGCTATCGTATAGTCCAGATAATGTCGACGGTAAAGGATCTGACTCAGTTAACTTTGTAAGATTAAGATTGTCAACAGCAAGTTCATTTATAAGAACTCGATTTACTCTTTCAATAAATTGTTTTAATGCTTCTTGTCTATTAATAAACCAACTTTGTCTAGGTCTGTTTTGATTGCCATACTTCTGTTTTACACTCAAACTTGAATCAGGAACTTCTCTATTATACTTGTCTGCTCCGATCAAACTGTCAAACCATTTTTCTTCAATTACATCTTTAGGTCGACTTGTTTCTAGCCCGTCAGTAATAATCTGATATTCAGTATGAATATTATTGTCTTGATTATTAATAGTCCAATAACGGAAGTTTATTGCAACATCATTATCATTAGTTAATTTATTTGAGTTATGTACTACAAATCTATCATTGCCAAGAATAGTTACAAACTTTAATTTTTGTCCTGCAGGATCTTGTATTATATTAGCAATATCAAATCCTGTTCTATTTCTTCCTTCAATGTTTGGTACTACTTTAGTATCTTTAACCCAAAAGTAATATCGTTTACTGAAGCTCTGAGAAATATTATCATATATATCTTTTTCTACATATTGTGCATCGCCATATTTTGTTTGGCCGCTATAACCGTCAGCTATTCCCTGATTAGTATTAGCTCTCTGATCCCATTGTGACGGAATTACTCTTGACTCAACCCATTCATAAATATCAACACTTGCGCCTTGTGCAAGATTTCCCCAAATATTATTTGAATATATAATATCGCCTTGATGATAATCAACAAATTTTACTGTGCTTAAATCCCACCATAACTTACCAACATTTTTACTATTCCAAGAAGTTAGTGCTTCTTTGCTTGAACTGTTGCCAATATTATAGTTTGCAGGATCAAAATAAGTCTTGTAAGATAATTCTTGTTCTGCAATTCCAGCAATTTTTCCTAGTACAGGATCAATTATATCCAAACGAGAAAGCATTACATTTTTATTAGTATCATATATAAAGGCTCCTCTCATTTTATTAATATCAACAGGAATAACTGGGCTTCTATGTACAGCCCAAACTCTTGCTTCACTATCTTTTATATAAACAGCAACTTTGCCGCCTTCTAGTGCCGGAAGTCCTACTAATATTGTATTGTCTTGAACAATAGCGTTTTTGCCAAAGTTTTTAACATTAAAATTATTATACTTTAATCTTTGACCAAATACTAACGTATCATTTATATTCTCATATAGGTATACAATTCCACTGTCTTGAACAGAACTTACATGAGTTGTAAATCCGTTATCAAATGTAGTTTGCCCTACTGATAATTCACGTTGCGGATCATTAACATATTTGCTATTAAATGTAGCTTCTGAATTAGTATCTCTATTTAAATATCTGTCAAATGTAGTTTCTAAAATAATATCACTTGTACTACCTGTAACAATTAATTGATCACCATCAAAATCTAACCTCAATCCAAACTCTTCAGCAAGTTCTTTATTTGGACTTTCTAATGTTTGATGTAAATTAAATGTTCCGCTTGTATTTTTGTAAACGTATACTTTACCTTGTAATAAATTTTCTCCTGTTGTACTAGGAGCACTAACTGCAACAAGGTTACCATTATTTGAAACTGAAACTCTTGCTCCAAATCCTAGACTATCTTGAGGAGCTGCAAATTCTGTTAGATATTCAAAGTGGTTATCTTTTAAAGTATAAATTATAAGTTTATTGCCAGTTGAATATTCAGCAACAGTAGCTAATGTGTTGCCACGTTTACTAATATCAAATGTTTTTCCAAACGTACTTGTGTTTAAATTAATAATACTAGAATCGTCTCCTGGAAAAACATATCCAGATGTATTAGGCAAGTACCCTACAAAGTCAATATGATCACTTAACAATCTCCATTTGGTATCATCAAATTCTTCATCGCCTAGGTTAGTAAGAGCCTTGTAAAATATATCGTTGTATATAACAATTTGATTTTCATAGTAAGAATCAGTATTACTATACACTCCTTTAAAGTTTTGATTTTTTCCTAACTGCCAATTATACTCGCCAAATTCGTTTGATCCATGTATAACAAAATAAACTCTGCCAGCACCGCCGACAGCGTCAGTATCATTAATATGATTTTCTTCACTGTTTAATACTAGTCTGTAGAAATTATCGTTATTAATTAACTTAACATCAGCTGCAAGTTTTCTATTATTTTCTCTGTTAGGAAGAATATATCCGTTAACTAAATCATAATTATCTGTTTCAGTATTATAAGAATATACAAAGAATGCACCTTCTTTTATAAAGGAACTTGCATCTCTACCAACGTTAATAGGAATATTACTAACTTCTTGCCAATCATTATTTTCAGTACTTGGTACTAACGGATTTCTTGGTAAGCCAGGTTTAAACTCTTCAATCCAAGTTTGATATTCTATACCTGAAATAAATTTAGTTTCATAATCTGCAATTTCATCTGTTTGACTACTAATTGCATATGTAAGTTTTGGTGGAATAACAAAATTTTCTGTATGCTGAAATACTGCTAGTTTACCAATATCTTCGTCGGCTAGTTGTCTAGACTCTGTTGAACCTATAAATGTTTGCTGTATACCAACTTCTTTGTATAGGAACATTGCTTCTGTAACTGTTCCGCTATAACGTTCACCAAATGTAAATATTCCTGCAACGTCTTTAACATATATTCTACATTTGTTTAAATCTCTTTGGTAATATGTAACTGTTGCAGTAGCCCCAGTTTTTCCTTCACGTACAGTATCGCCTACTTGAAAATCAATAAGACTATTATGAGTAAAGTCAATATATCCGTCCCACAAATCATACGGTGTTTGAACTGTATTAATAATACTATATGGATCATCACCAAATCCTGTGTCGCTTATATCAGGTAAGTTTCCAGATACATCTCTAATGTCATTTAAGAATACTCCAACTTTAGTAGTTGGGTCAGACACTACTTTATCTGAAACATTTTTAGGCATTCGAACAACCCATCGAGAATCTAAAACATCAACTTCTGTTGCGTCTCCGGCAATACCCTGACTTTTGTGACTTAAAACTCTAATTAGATCAACTTCTTTTTGGAAAGGCTGATCAATTGCTCCTAAAACTTGTACTGGATTATCTAATGCGTTTTGTGTACTAGAATTATAAGGAAGTCTTGTAGTACTTTCTCTCCAAGTAGCATCAGGATTAGTAAATGCATTAGGATTATAACTGTTTTTAACATCTGATATAACTAAACCGTATGCATTATCGGATGTAGTGTTTCCAGGAATATAAGAATTATCTGTTGCAATTTCCCAGAAGCCGCCTAATACATCACTTCGATCAATTGCATCATGTAACGGACGGTTGTATGTGCCGATTAAGAACTGATCATTAATATAAAGTTCTCCGTCTTCGTCAAATACTCCGTTTTTGTCGTTAGCGTAAATTACTAATCTGCCTAATTCTTTTCTAGTATATATAACTGTAGCATTACCAGTAGGAGTAGTAACTCTTGCACCTGTTTCAATTAATGTAGAAATATCAGTTGGCACTGTATTTGAACCTAAGTCTGTCCATTCAAGTGCTGTTTGACTTGTTTTGTTAATTAAGTTGCCGTCTGTTTTAAATATACCAGATACATTAATTACTTCTATTGTGTTATTATTAATTTTATTTACTGTACCAATTACAGTATTGTTATCTTGACCAATTAAATCGCCAACACTAATATTTACTGTAGAAATTACACCTGTAGTTGTAAGTGTTACAGGAATATTTGGTGTATTTACTGGATCTATAATATAAAATACATCTTCAACCTTACGTCTAATAGTATGTACTGTTTCAGTTAAAAATGCTTTAGTTATTTCTGGCTGAGTATTATTAAAAGGAGAATTAACTTTACGAATAACACCTTGAATTGTGCCATCACCTAAATTGAAGTTGCTCGGGTCTGCTCCGATTGGCTCTCCGGTAAATCCAACTGTGCCGTTTAGCTTAACTGTTAAATCTGGATCTCTATACAATTCAACTTGTTGATCAAGAAGTTTTTTAACATAATATGTAGTACCTTCTAGTCCCTTAACACCCTCTTGTCTTATAGTATCAAAAGGAATATTAACATCACTATTATCAAAAGTATCTGATCTAAAAGTTAAGTTATCATTAGCAAAATCTGTTAATATTATTGCATCACCGTCTTGTAACCCATGATCAGTACGTGTTGTAAGTGTTACAGGCTTAATAACTCCATCTTCTTCAATTTGCATACCAAGACCAACAATGTCAATACCTGGTTGATTAATATATGCATTAGATAGATCGTTCCAATCAAAGTAAACTCTATCTCCTACATTACTTCCTTCAAATGCATCTGCTGATGCTCGAACAAGCATATGATCTGTTGTTACATCTTTTAACGGATAATCACCTGTAGTAAGTATAGGAAGATCTAGATAATTATTATACGTTTTATATAATTCTGAACGCCATCTGCTAACACTATCAAATGTACCAAATACAACATTATCAGTTCTTCCAAAAACACGTCTACGTGATTTATATAATCCGCCGTTATATTGTACAATAGAACCTAATTTATAATCACTTGTAAAACTAAAGTTATCTTTAAATGCACTTTTTACATAAGTTGCTTCTGGTGCTCCAACAACAATATGTTTTCCATCTGGACTCATTGCAACGCTATCACCATAACGGCTTGAACCGTTATCAAAATTTGCAATAGGTTCTAATGTTTGATGTGGTTGTAAAGTACCAAACACCGTACTTCCATCTTGCTCTCTTTTGTAAACGTGTACTTTACCTTCGCCGTCTGTTGGAGATCCAACAGCAACAAACGTATTATCTGCATCAGTTGCAATACTATCGCCAAACGCATCAGCAGTATTGTTAGGGTTAGTTATATCTTCATCAAAATTGTAAGCATTTGATGCTTTCAATACATTCCATGTATTTTTATCATCAACACTATCAACCCATATTAATTCGTCTTTGCTAATATCTGTTTCGGCATACTTGTTTGCATCTTCAAGTTTTCCTACACGATTTGATATCAGTGTTGAAACTATACCTGCTAAATTAGTTTCTTCTTCAGTGAGTACACTTTCACCTAAATTAATAGTAACTCTATTTAAATTTACATTTACTACTTCATAAAATCCGTCAATATCTGCTACATTTCTAAGTCCAATATAACTACCTATAGCAAAATTAGATATTCTATCTAAAATAATTTCTGCTTGATTTGATTCTAACGGAACTGCACCAGTAGCCGTAAATACTGTATCAACGTGTTTATACACATTCCATTCTTGACCTTCAAATGTTACCCAAATGTAGTCTCCTTCAGATACAGTTTCGATATCTAAATTAAGTATATCTGCTTTGTTTCTTACTACGTATCTTACATCAGTTTCTCTAACATATCCAGCAGTCTTAATTGGTGTTTCAGACAAATATGTTGTTGGAAACGGAGTATGTGTATATTCGTTTGGTTTTACATATACATCACTTGATCGCTGACGATAAACTAAGTCAGTTTCGTCACCAGTAATTGTATCTGTTAACAATACAGGCTGAGGACTTAGTTTCATATTTTCTTCGTCTAAAATAAATTCAATTTCATCAAACCCGTCAGCAGCCCCGTACTGACCTGCACGTATTGCCCATTCTTCGTAAAATTCTAAACTTTCTTTATCTGCTGCTCCTAATGCATCAAACAATTTAGTTAACGCATTTCGAGTACCTTTATCTTGTATCATACCTTGATAAAATTTATACTGCGAAACATCATCATTAATAATATTTGCAAGGTAATCTCTTTTTTGGTAACCAATTAAATGCTGTGCTACTTCTTGTTGTCCTACATCAAAATTATCAGTATCTAGATCGTAAAAGTCTGCAAACTGATTTGTTTTATATTCTAAGTTTGTTAACAATTTTGGTGTAGGCTTTTCTGCTAATCTATACCAATTTGTTGCTACGAAGTCTTTTGTTCCGCCTACTTTAGTAGTAGCAGTATAGTAAAATTCTTTAAACTTAACTACGTCTCCAATAGCATAATCTCTATACGGCGTCCATTCTGTTGTTACTGCTTGGTCATAAACAAACCCTGGGATATTTAACCCGCCTGTCCAGTCAGCAGTTCTGTACCCTAGTACACGAATACGCTCTTGTCTATATCCTGCTTCAGGATCGTAAATTACATCTTTGAATTCAGTTACATTATCTAATAGTACAACGTGCTCTTTTTGAACTAATGGAAGTTTCAATGAATATATTCCATCAGCTGTATTTTTTAAAGATAATACAAAAGTATTATCATCTTGCCTAAATATATTACAAAATTCTTGTTTTAATTTAGATCCGTCAGCTTTAACTAGTCCGTAATCATAAAAAGTATCAAATACATTATCAACTACTAGACTATCTCTTTTAAATTGTATTTTTCCTGCCGACGGACTTACTGTTATTAATGCTCCACTATCCCAGTTCTGTAATGTCCAAAACATAAATTCTTTTGAACTTAGTTTCCAGTTTTCAACAGTTTCAAGTTCGTTATTAAAACTATCAAATACAAATCCAAGGTCTTTTAAGTGTTCGCCGTAACCTATTAAAAAATCAACAACTTCTTGTGTAGTTTTTAATAGTGTACCATATGGTAATTCTTGTGGGAAAACTTTGTCAAACTTTGTTCTAAATATTGCAGAGCGGCCGCCCACTTGCGGTAAACTAGACAATTTAACAAATTTACTAACATCAAATACTTGTGTACTAGTATGTCCTGCTGTTGTTTTATAAAATTGTCCGTTGTTTCTAACTACTGAACCTTCAATGTAACGTTGATTAGAATCCCATTCAACATAGCTATCACTTATTCCACCAACATTAACTATAGGGTCTTTTTCGTTTGGTTGGAAATTATAATATGTAAATGACGGCCTTGTTGAATCATAACCTCTTAGTATGTACCCACTAGAGGCTTTTTCAATAACAACTCCACTATATGTAACTAGCTCTACAGGACTACTTGTTTGAAGTATTACTTCATAATTCTCATCTGGAACAAAAACATTACCTTCACTAAGTGGTGTGCGTGAATCTAAAATTAAATTAAATTTACTCTTGTCAGTAAATCCACCAATTTTAAATGCCATTTGATTAGTTATACTTTTTACGTTATCTTGGTATTCTTGATAATTTACAAGAATATTACTTGCAAGATAATTAGCAATAAGATTAACAAATCCCGATGTATATATTCTTGTTCTAGTTTCTAATGTAGAGTTATTTGGAAAGACTAAATCTTGTAATCTAATACGTTTGCCTGTTTCTGAATAAACAATCTGATCAGCACTATTCCTTTGTACACGTAATCTATCAAATCCTAATCCAATAATTTTTGCAGGTTGTAATAATACCCAGGCTTTAAATAACGAAAATGCATATTCTGAGCTTCTGCGCCAGGCTGTTTCAACCGGAGCTTCGTCACCAAATACAAATGTACTTCGTGTTAATCTATTAACATAATTTTGTGCATATCCGCTATCTAACGGACTTAGTAAATTACCTTGTTCGTCAACTGGAATATAAGTTGTAAGATTTGGACGTTTATACTTGTCAACTATTTGTTTTACAACATTAGGTTGTGCTATAATTCCTTTTTCTAAATCTTGCCACATTAATAAATTGTTACTAGTATAAGGAGCAGGACCGTACTGTGTTTCCCACCAAGTAGGCTTAATGCTAAATCCTAACATTTCCCACGGATGAGTATGCGGACGATCAGTATCAAATGCTTGTTTATATATTGCTCTCCAATAACCTGGTAATTGTTGACCTGTTGGAGAAGCCATGCTACTATAGTTGTATGTAAATTTGTTTGCTCTTTCGTAAAAACTAAAATCAGTATAATCAACATCACCAACTACACTCAACCAAGACGCAAAGTCTTTAAGCATAACTGTATCTATCTGGTCTTTAGAAATTGATGTATTTCTGTTCGCTCCTGGAATAAAATCATTTATATCAATAACAGTTTCGTCATAGGATACTTTTAAATTATTATAGATTCTTTTTTCAAATTCTAATAATAAATCGTCTCGATAATCACCATATGCTCTTGTTATAGACCCGTCATGACCTTGTATAACTTCTGTAGGTTCTAAGTAACTATTATCAATAAACTTTTGAGGAACAAACTTTGGATACATTCCTAATTTTGTAGGAGTAGGAGGCACAAACGAACCGTCTGTATTTTCGTACTCATATATAGTTATTTGGTCATCTTCAGTTAATGGTACTTCAATTTCGCAAAATCCGTCTGTGTTAAAAGAATATTGCTCACCGTATATTAATTGTTCGTCATTAACATATACTGTTACTGCTTTAATATCTGATTTTGTAATATCGTATGCTTCTGATAATGCATAAAATTTATTGTTAGGAATTCCAGTGTATGTAAATAATCTAGCGCCGCCAGTTGGAACCATATCACTAAAATAAAATGGTAACGAACTAGTTTTATTTTTGTTTAATTCTTTAAAAATTAAATCAACATGTGCTTTTGGTGTTCCGTCAAATCCTAGCTGTGTAGATGTCTGTAAAAATAATCTTTTAAACTTTGCATATTCTCGTCTTGCAAAATCAATAGACTTAACAATATTGGCACTTTTATCTGTAAGATGGTATAACGCTAAATTTATAGGACCTGTATGCTGTAAGAATCTTCGACCATATTGTGAAGGATTAGCAATATCTCGTAAGTTTCCAACGCCCGGAAAATTACCAAAGAAACTGTCAGCTTCTTGTACTATACTAGATACATGCTCATTTACTTCACCTAAAGTAAACGAAGTAACATCGTTGTTTAACGGATTTCTTTCTAAGTTGCCTGCAATTTCATAAACACCGTTTTCATTTTTAGTTGCTGCAGAACGTGATCTTAAAACTACAATGTCGTTGGTCTGTAATTCTGAATTAAATTGTACAACTGCATTATTATCAATATTTACAATACTAAAATCAACACCTTCAAATTTAAAGTCGTTGTTAACTGTAACTCGGATATTTAGATCTGTTAAAAAAGCACTATCATTATATACATCTACAATAAAATTCTTTTGATTACGAGTTGCAGTATATTGTCTTAGAACTCTTTGTGTGCTTTCGCTACTTGCTTTTGTCCAGCCGTTAACACTAACAAAGTTTTCTCTACTACTATGTTTATGTAAAAAGCCGTTGTCAGTACCAAGTGATACTGTTTCTAAATTAGTATCAGTATATGTAAATGTTCTTTTTAACAAATCAAAGTTAAACACAACGTCGCCAACATTTTCAATACTTCTATATGTTAACGGAAATCCAAGTTGTGCATCATCTGTGCCGGTTCCTATAGCATATGAAAAAATCATATTACCTGTAAATGTACTATCAGTATAATCAGCATAACTTACACCGGTATTATCAAATAATTCAAATAATGGTTGTTGATTAGCTAGTGTTTTTTCTTGTGTTAGATTCCAGGTTGTTCCGTTGTAATAAAACATACGTCCTTGATAATCTTGGCCGTTTAGTGCTAACACTGTTTCATTTTCTAAAGGATTAGAATCTTCTTCCTCTATTAAACTTATTTGTCTACGACCTTTATGAGTAAGAAATTTTATTTTAAATATTTTTCCTGCTTCGCGAATATCTTCTTCAGCAGTAAATAATACTCTCATGCCATCAACTAAATCAATACCATCTATGTTATAGCCTACTGATCCTTCAATTGTTGAGAAAATATCCTTTGTAAATGTATCAATTAAGTCAACATTTGTTTTATTAACTATACCAAAGTTCATTAACTTTAAATCTGCATTAAATTCGATAATTGGTCTAGTAGCACGTTGTGCTTGGTCAATACTAATAGTTTGTCCGTTTGCTAATGCACTTTGTTCAATTACATCTTTATGGAACCATCGATTATAACGACTCCACATATTTCTGTCTAAGCTACCTCTATTAATAATAATATAATCTTTAGATGCAGGATAACCATTTGCATTAGCAAACGGTAGTCTATCAAATGCGTTTATATCAAAAGGAACATCTTTATTTTCTGAATATGCTCCAGGTATTTCTAAATCTGTTTCTTTAATTAAGCGAATAGAACTGCCTACACCTTCTACATAAAAGTCGCCTTGACTGTAAATTTCAGGAGTCACAAATCCTGCAAATGATATTTTCATACCATTAGATAAACTTAATCCGTCTTTTGTAGTGTAACTAGTTTTTCCAATTACTTCTCGACTAACATCAATCTCGGTATTTTCTTCAATGTCTCGAATTTGTATTAATCCAGTATTATTAATATCGTCATCTGCAACATAATATAATATTTCCGGAGTATCATTTCTCACAGTAATTGTAATAGTGCCTTTTTCAACTGCTTGGTCACTAACACCGTCATTATAATTAAAACTAGATTCTAATGTACGCTTTGTTTTGAATGTTAAAGGTGCGCCAGGAGTTTCTATATCAAATGTGTATGTTTGTCCTCTATATAAAATTAATGTTGGATTATTTACTAAATCATCTGTGCTGAAACTATAAGTGTTATTATCGACATTATTAATTAAACTTACAGCAATAGTACTTTCAACGCCTCGACTTTGTCCTGCAATCCTTACTGTTTGAGGACCATAAGGAAGCCAATAATATTCACGGAAGTTTGTAAATTTATCCCAATCAATATTTGGGTTCCAAGCGTAATATTCCTGTGAGTTTAATACTTCTTGATTGTTAACGTCTCCGCCAAAACTGTTAATTTGGTTTAAATAATCGTTATAGTCTTTGTAAAAAGTTGTATTATCTAAATTATCTTTAATTAATGTAACTGGTTCAAATTGATAGTTTTCTCTTTGTACTGATACATCACCTACATAGTTGTCATCGGCGTTGTATGCTTTTGATACCTTCTTACCATAATATCCGTTAAGTTTTTCAGCTACACCAGGTTGTGTAAGCTGATCTAATGTAGATTGTAAAAACTTTTTGTTAGCGTCAGTTCTAAAAAACTTAGGAAGAAATTTTTCACTTTTTCTATTAGTATTACCATCAGCCGGTAATGGATATTCGCTTTGGTCGTTTTCGTAAGCCATTAGTAACTATAGCCTCCACTTGATGAACTAGATGATCCAGAGGAACTACTTGAATTATTTGATCCTGCTGAACTTGAATTAGACACACTACTTGAGCTGCCTGAATATGATGCTGGTGTTGATACTGCTACTCCTGGAGAGCTTACAATATTTGACTGTACTGTTGTTGTTTCGTCTGCATATATTGCGCCATTGGCTTTTAATTTTGACGCAGTAAGCGATGTTACAACTTCAATATTTTCTACTGTAGCAGAACTTACAAATATTTCATCCGCTTCTGATTTAACTTCAAACATGCTTCCAAAAGTTAAACCTTCTTGCAAAGGAACAATTACAAAAGCAGACAAATTAGGTGCTATTTTACTCATTACATATGTACTAAGTTCAGTAAAATAAAATGTGTCTCCGAACTCCCAATTTTCAATTGCAAAAAACTCATTAATAGCACCTATTACAGATGCTTTAATTTCGTTATCGTTTACAACACGATTAGGATTTTTAACTATTTTAAATGTTGCTTTCAAATCTTCAGACGAGTCCTTTCCAAATAATACTTTGTACTTAACCGGATGATAAATTACTTCGTCACTGATTGACTTTATTGAATTAATATCTTCGCCAAAGTTTACAAAAAGTGCATCACTACTTGGTGCTAGTGGTTTTATAGTCGAACTACTCTGTAAATATTGTCTAAATGCAGTATCATACTGTTTTGTTAGCATATAGACATCGATTATATTTGAACTACTAGGATCTATTCTATTGCTTTCGTCCGCAGCATGTTCGTATTGGAAAATAATATCGTCTCTACCTTCGTATGCACGATAATTTACAACTAGTTCTAATAATTCGGTAGTTGTATTATATACTTTAAATATGTCTTTATCAATTATATAAAATACACTGTTGTCAGGATAAGTTGTTACACCATTATCTATAATTTCTTGCTCATTTAAAACTGGTTTTATTAATTCGCTTGTAGAATTAACATATCTAAAGTCGTCGATGTTATCAGTTGTTATGTACTCTTTTAAAAATATAAATTTATTTTTATCGTTAGTAGTAACAAACTTTGTAAAAATTTCTGGATCATCAACTACGCCATCGTCATCTGAATCAAAAAAACCAATTTCTACTTTTTTACTATCTACATATCCTTCTGCATCTCTGTATTCTTTTATAATTTCCCAATTAAAAGGTACAGTAAACGGAGTAAGTGCATACCCACTTGCAATTGGTTGCGTATTAATACTCATCAAACTAATTTTATCTTTTACAATTTGATTAGTTATTGGATCATAAACTTTGTCCGAACTATCATAATAAAATCTTATTTCTTTATCACTTTCGAATACGTATCTCTGTCCTCTGGAAGTAATAGTGTAGGTTTCTCCGTCAGTTTCAAATAATAATAACCAACTTGAATCAAGATTTTGATTTGTTAGATCTCCTGTTTTACCTGTACTAAACAAAGACTGAGTATCAAGATTTGGTTCTAATACTACACGCCAAGTTGTAGTATTGAAATCATATCGTAGACCAAAAGTTTTATATGTAAACACTTGATCAATAATTTGTGTTTGAATCTGAGTTTCAATACCTGTCACAAATACTGGTTTAATTTCTGTAAGTAATGGAGCAGTATTTAAGTCACCGTTAATTGCACCAGGTATTATATCGTTAAGAATAATGGCGCCTAGGCCTTCGTTTGTATTATCAACACCAGGGCCGTTAACACTTACAACCTTAGTCCATTTATAAGTAGTAGAGCCTGGATGATCAGCAGGTCCAGCCATTATAGTGCCATCTGGCATAAAATGATAACCTTGCGGCGCAGTAAATTTTAACATTGATCCTGGTTCTAAAAATTGTAATGTTGAACCAGTAAACGACCCTGTTCTTAATTTAGACAAATCTGTATCTGTTAAGTATCCAGTTGAAATATTTTGTGCTTTAGTTACTTGATTCCAACGTGCGCCTAAATCGCTTACTAATATTTTAGAAAACTTTGCATAGTAAAAATTCTTAGTTTTATAATCACTTATAATTCTTTCAATTTGATTTTTTATTACGCCTTCAATATCTGTTCGTGTATTAAATGTAAAATTTTCTTTACTAGTAAGATTTTGTGTGTAAATTACGCCATCTTTACCGTATAAGTTTGTTTTACTATATTTTCCGGTTGCATCAAGTAAGTCATAATATCTACTAATACCGCTTGATGTTCTGTTCACACTTTTTACTTTTATAATTTCTTGACTAACTGCTAACGGCGCAATATTATAATCTTCACCTGTAACCATTCTATTTTGTGTATAGTATGTTGCAGGAGCGTTTGCTTTTATTTCTTCATTTGTTTCTGAAGTAGTGCCGTTGTCAATTGTATATTTTAATTCTAAACCAATAGTAAGTTTTTCGCTAGTACCTGATTTACTTTGATACGGTATACTAATTGTAATATTAATTAATTCATCTGGTGTAATTACATAGCTTTTATTTTCACTAACTCTATAATAAACTTTAAAGTTACCTTTAGGAAGTTCACCGAATGTTCCGTCACTAAAAATTAAACTAATTCTATCTTCAACTCTAGTTAGCACTGAATAAATGTTTCTTATGTTTTTACTTAAACTGTTATAAACAATATTATTGCCTTCAATTGCATCAACTTTTGTCCACAATTCTGATTCATTGCCTATACTATCTAACTTGTATAGCCAAGTGTCAGTGTTGTTTACATCTATTGCATCAAGTGCAACTACTTGGTTAGTAGAAGGATTAGAAACATTAAAGTTTCCTTGATCTAATCTACCTTGTCTAAAGTGTGCAAAAAATCCTGTATTTGAGCTTCCTGCGCCTTGGCCGTCATCTCTATATAAAAAAGCAAAGTTATTGCCTGGCAACGGTGCTTCTTCTGTAATTTCTGTGTTTTCTAAACCAGTCGATACTATTTCAAAATTTGTATTTCTTCCGTCAACACTTTTACTAAATGCAAATACAGGAATATCTGTATTTGTTCCGTTTACTCTATATTGTTCTGCACTTACTCCATTTACTGTTGCTGTTTTTACAGGACGACCATATACTGAGTTTGCAGGAAGTGACGAATTTAAAACTTTAATAAATTGTTCGTACCAATCTTGATTTGAAATGTCGTTCCAGAGTACAGTTTGTCCTGATAAGTTAGTGCCATTAGAATCATATAATTCTTCAGTAGTGCTTACAGTTTCAAATTTTAGTAATCCATTAGCTGCTTGGTTACGTTTAGGATTATAGGAAAGCAATCTTGCTAAACGTAATACACTTTCGCGGCGTTCTGCTAATTCTAAGAAATTTTCACGAGCATTTAAATCAATACGATAGCTAATATTTTGACCTAGGAAAGCTATAAGGTCAATTAATGCTAAGTATTCACTTGATTCAATATAGTCATTAAAATCCTCTGGATAATTTTGACGTATATAGTTAATCATAGTTCTACGCAAATTGTCAAAGTCATAGCTTTGGAAATCTGCGTTACGGAATGATTGGTAGACTCGCTTCCAATCTTCCGCTAGTAATAATCTGTTCTGTCTGTCTGTGCTTGACATACTTGCTTTCCTTTATTTGATACAGTATTTATTAAGATTAGAAAAGTACGTATTTAATTCTCTAGACAAGAATTGCATTGTCTTCATCAAATTTTAAACGCATACTTTCTGATATATTATATGGCAAATATGTTAATGTACACTCTATCATTATACCACTTTCATAAGTATCTACTGTAACTTGATCTACTTGTACTCTTGGATCATAGTTAATAACTTCTGTAACATTATCAGCTATTGCATTTCTTAATGCAGCAGTCATTGGTTCAAATAATACGTCCCATATAATAGTACCAAAAGCAGGATTTTCTAATTTTTCGCCTACTCGTATATGAAAGTGGTTGATAATGTCTTGTTTTATTAGAGCAATGTCGTAAAGATTAAAACTACCGCTTTCGCTGTTTACAGTAGAAATGCCTTTGTATGCTCTACTTTCAATCGGAGCCGAAGGCCGTTTATTAGTTTTTACTTGTATTTCTTTATATAATTTTTTCTCTTGTGTGCTCATAACGTATTTACCCTATTATTGTGGACCGGCTGCTGGAGAAGCATCAGTATCGACTCTGTTACCTGCTTCAATATTTGTACCTGCTGGTTCTGTTGTAATGCTTGATACAGGAGTTAAGTCTCCAGTAATAATTTTACTTGCAAACCCTCTACCAAGTCCAATACGATTGTTTGTTTCTGCACCGCCTTGATCAGCATAGCCAACTGCTCTGCGGAATTGTTGTCCTAAGGCGCCAAAGTCATAACTATCCCAACTAACAGATTTAGACTGAATATATGCACACGCAATTCTTACTGCGATTTCTGGATCATTAACTAAGTCGGGATTTTGTACAATTTCTGGGTGTCCTGCTTTAGGTCCGTAAGTTTCATAATTGCTTTTAAATGTTAACTGTATAAGCCCTCTACCACGATACTTGTAACCTTCATTTTGAGCATTACCATAACGTCCGCCATACATTGTATTAGCAATTGCTGCTGGTCCTGCTGCAACTAGCTCGTTAGCAAATGCTAAACTTCTAACACGAGTTGGAAATACTCTGCGCAGTGTAGCAGCTCTATAATTTAAGTTTTCGCTTCTTGGTTTAAATCCGCACTCTGCTTGTATCTGTGCCATTGCCATACCAAGTGCTTCTGCATTACCCGGAGTTTCCCCAGGTGCAAGTCTGTTTGGATCTGCTGTTTTAAGTGCGTTTGCAGGATCAAGACCAATTTTCTTTATAAGTTCGCCTAAGAAGAATTGTTGCAATAATGTAACTTCAACAGGTTTAGCAGGTTGATTTCCTGTTGGGCCTACTTCCCCCGGAATAACTGTTTGTGGACCATTTAAGTTTGCTGCACTAACTGTTGCGCCTGTTGCTGCACCACTACCTGCTAAGTCTGCATCACTGCCTAACTGAGGCGAAGTTTCTCGTAATGCTGGACTTGGATTTGGTGCTGCTTGTGTATATTGCGGCGTGAATGTGCCTGGGTCTAAATGTTCATGTGCATTCCAAGGCTCATGAACAGGAACTCTAACAGGCCATAATGCAGATGCTGCTGTATCTGCAACTGAAGCACTTCCTGCCGCTGCTGCTTCGGCTGCTGCTGGACCATTCATATGAATTTCGGTAGCTGTTTCGTTATGATTGCCGCCACTAAGAATGTCTGTGTTTCCGCCTGCTGTTAGATAATTATATCCCCCAGTGTTTAAGTCTAAATTTGCTTGTGTATCTTTTCTATCGCCAGTTGTGTTAACATCAAATGTTGCTTGATTAGTAACAGTATGAGCACCAGTTACTACTAAGTCTCCTGTTGCACCAACAAATATTTTTTGCGATGCACCTACATAATGATTTTCGTCAGCGCCGATTTCCATATTATGTTTAGCACCAACTTTATAGTCACTATTTTGACCAACTGTTAATTTATAATCTCTACCTGCATTATAATTAATATCTCTAGCAGCAGTCATGTTAATATCTCTATCAGCACTAATATTGAGATCAACATTTGTTCTAATACTAATACTATCTTGTGCGTAGATATCAATTTTGCCGTTACCTGTTAGTTCGACCCACGACGATCCATTAGCATTACCAATATAAATTAAATCTTCTGAATTATGCATCAATATCTGATGCCCTGTACGAGTTCTAAATCTCATACATTCGCCTTTAGGAATAGTTTTTATACCTGTAGTTGCATCTCTATCATCTACTAAGTTTGTATATTCTTTAGCACCTTGTGTGGCATAGCTATTTCTTATTTCTCTTTCGTCGCCATCGTCCATTACAATGCTAGAACCACCAAGTACACTGCTAAAAGTTTGTGTTCTTGCTTCTTGTGGACCAACTGGACCTTTAGGTGCACCTTCTCTTTTATCTCGAGGTCCTGGAGTACTCATTCCAAATATATGAGACGGAACTTCTCGACGACTGGACGAGTTTGCAGGTCCTCTAACTGGATCATCAACTAAACCTTGCTTTGCAAGAGTTGTATAAAAATCTGTATTGACTGGCTTAATATATACATTTGGATCTGTTCCAACTGTGGAAGTAGTTCGTTTGTTATATTCTCCTACAGGTAATGGACGTCCTTGTTCTTGATTGTTATATTCTGAACCTGCCCACGGATCAGGAGTCATCCAATTCATGTAAGTATCATGTATACAACTTATCCAATAACCTCTTGCAATATTACCTTCAGCAAACATTACAAGAACTCTTGTACCAGGAGTCGGTGGCACCATCCACATACCATAAGACTTTTGTGTTCCTGCAAAATCTTCTTTAGTACTATTTCCACTTATAGGCGTTACTCCGGCAAACGGACTTGTATATTTTACAGTAACAATTTGTCCTGAACGTTCTGGTTGATTACCTGCTGTGCTATTTCTTAATAATTCAACTTGTAATGTACCCATACGTTTTGGATCAAGATGCGAGACTACAATAGCTTCGTATGGCCCTGGATTTCTTACTATGTTCTGCTGTCTTGGACGTCCGTCAATTGCCATTTACTTTCCTATGTTCTATTCTGAAAACCCCAAACATCAACATTTGATCTACTTGCTGTTGCTGTTGGTGTTGCCGCTGGTGTTGCCGCTGGTGTTGCCGCTGGTTCTGTTCCTGATGCTGCTGGTGCTGTTCCTGTTCCTGGTGGCGGCGTATTTGCTGTTGTTGGCGGATTTGCAGTATCTGTGTTGCTAGTATTATCGCTTTCTGTTGGTGCAATTGCACTTGTATTATCTGGAGTGCCTGATCCTTCGTTTTCGTCTTGATTATTTCTTCTAAGTAAGGATAATACTTGTGTAAATTTACCTCCAGTAAAACTGTTTTCTACAGTAATAACTTTATACAATCCGCTAAACGCACCAATTGTAACATTCTTGTCTACACTTGGAAAAATTATCTCTCCGTTTTGATAATCTATCGGAGTTCTAAAATTAACGTTAACTTCGACTTCTCCTCGTTGATGATCCATTGTTCCATCTACTGTATAGGCTTGTGCTAATGGAGGACTACTGTAATTTCCTACGCCGCTATCTGCTAGATAATATGGATCTCCCATTATTGTAATATCCATAGTAAGCATATCTACACCATTATTTACAATTGCTTCGTTAAACATTCTTGCAACCTGGACTTCGGGACTATTACTATCACTGCCCCCTGTTTGTCCAGTACTTAATCCATCATGTGTTTCTTTAACTGGAGCATCGCCGCCATATGAAGGAGCATCAACTCCGTCTGCTGCGTCAAAGTTTGCATTATTAGGATTAGATGCGCCGTCTCTTGATGCATTTCTAGAGTCGCCGCTACCATTTATATTTGAGCCTAATGCTTTATAAAATGAATTATTAAATTTAATTTCAAAGTCAAGTATATCGTCATTTTGACCAGTGTAAATGTAGTCATACGTTTTTGCAGCTTGTGCTTTTCGTTTTTTAATTCCTACTGACGGTTGTGTGGTATTGGAGAACACACTAGAGTGTACTTTATAAGGAACTACAGCATACACATAAACTTTAGGATTTTCTCCAGTACGTCTGCGTACTTCAGGATCAGGTACTAAAAATGTTTGTGTTTGTACTCTATACCAAGGAATCATACCGTCACTGTCAGGTTGTGCTTGTGCTGCTGCTCTACCATAAGAACTTAAAATTAAAAGTTCTTCAATAATTTGCTCAATACTTGTTCCTTGTTGGAATTGGAATGTCTTAAATTCATTTGAAATTTGAATTTTATCAGTTCGATAAACTCCAGTCTTACCATCAACTGCGAATACTTCTCTACCAAAAGGAGTTGTGCCTCCTTCTGCCATAGATTTTGCTGGGGTTGATTTTCCTATATCATTTACTGCTGATTCATTTTCAGCAACTCGACGTATGGCTGCAACAATGTTATTATTCGAAACTGTAGTTAACAAATACTTTTGATATTGCTCTTCACCTTGTTCAAGTAATTCATTGAAATCATCTTCGGTACCTGATTGTCCTAAAGATGTGAAATATTCTTCAATAGTCATTGCAGGCTTCTCTGCACTACCAGTACCGGCTATGTTTGCTAATCCTAAACTAGAAGTTAATTCTTTTGGAAACATAATTACTATTTCATCTTTATTAATCGGCGCTTGACTATCTTGTGCATTTTCTTGTACACGTTTGTTTAATATTGCTGATAAACTTTCAGGTCCAGTTTGTAAAATTTCTAATAAATTACTTCCACTTATTTTTTCGTCTGCTGGTATAGTTTGTGTGTTAATTGTTTGGGCTTGCTCGTTCCAAGCAAATGCTTCAACAGCATAAGCACTTCCGCCAGCATTAACATCAAATTCAACATTTGCTAATTTTAAAGGAAAAACTCTTCTAACATTTGCTCCAAGAGCTAACTTATTACCTGCATCGTCCCAACCTACAAAATCAATTATCATAGCCCAGGGAGCTTTTAAATAATCTTGGTGTCCTGCTTTGTTTGCGGCAATCATTAATGTTTGTAAAAACAATCCCATACTATAAGGTTCGTGTACAGTAAAGCTGAAACTAGTTGCATTTGAACTTCTAGTTTCAGTAGTAGGAGCAATAACAGATCCAACTGTAAAGTCATCAATAAAATATTCTAATTGAGCAGTTTCACTTTCGTAAGCTGTCATTGCTTTGCCTGGGGCGCCGCCGCCTGAACGTAATACTGTTACTTGTGGATCTCTTACTCTATATGTGCTATCAGGAAAATTAAGTTCGTTAACTGTTAAACATGCAAAAGTAAGATTGTAATTATAACTTGCAAAAGATTTTAGTAAATTTTCTGTCGAGCCTAAAGGACTGTCAGGCGTTAAACTTTGTGCAAGTGCTTCTACACCTTGTTTGGAAACTATACTTTCAATTCCTGCTTTTATGCCGTTGACATCTAAATCCGGTATTAAACTTCCAACATCAAGATCGGCGCCTGATGTAAACTTGTCAACAACATTAATTCCAGTGTTTACAAGATCTGAGGCATTTTGTAATCCTGTTTGTGAAACTACATCATTCAAAAGGTCTTCGCCTTGTCCTCGTACAAGATCTAAACTCTGTTGTGCAAGTTTTGTGGGTCTAAAATTACCAAATGCCATTTAATTAATATCCTAAAAATTTCTGTAATTGATTTTGTTGTGGTAAAAATATTTTAATCCCGGCTTCTAAATCAAATACAGGATCTTTTAATACATCCATATTTCTTTGTGCAAACACCCACCAAAGTTTAGGTGTTCCATAAACTGAGAATGCTAATAAATCAGGCCTGTGTGTAAATTGTGGCTGTACTTCGTATAATACATCAGAATCACTTTTAGGAATTGGACGTATTTGTAATACATTTAAACTTCCTCTAGTAATTCTTGTCTTGCCATATGGGCTTGTAGCTCCGTAAGATGCCATTAGATAAATCCTCCATTACCAAGATAATCACCTTTAACAAACTTATCAAGACTAAACTGTGATGTTTTTGCTCTTGAGTATATTGGTGTACATGTTATCATAACTTGACTTTGTACTGGTGCCCACCCTTCACTAAGTCCACTTACTGTTGTACCTTCGTTATCAACTTCTACAGTGCCGTCAACTTGAGTTTTGATATAATCAACATCCGAAGGTAAATCAACACTAAACGTTTTAATAATAACCGGAACATTTGGAAATACAAAATCTCCGTATCCGTTTAAGAATACTATAGGCGGTGGTGAACCAGCATTTGAACTTTTTCCGTATGCCATTTTGGTAACACTTCTTAGATAATGAAGTGTAGCTGCCCAATACTGTGCATCTACTGCATTTTCGCAAAAGAAATCGCCTGTAATAACAATATCGTCAATTTGGCTGTTCTGATACTGTGGGAAAGGATAATTACTATGTGTAGGATGCATTGCATCGTAATTAGCTGAATGCTGAATTAATATTGTAGGAGTATATGGAAAAACTAATCCGTCAGTTTCGTCAAGTGGTTTAAGTATACCATCTTTAGGCATTGTTGACGGTATGCTTAATCGGACTCGCCAATCGCTACTAGTGCCAGGAGGCTGTGCAGCAGTTTCTGTTTTTAATGTTGGGTTAGATGATGGTCCTCCAAGTAATGACTTTAATATACTTGCAGCGCCGCCGCCCAAAGCATTATCAAGAGCATTGTTAACAAGATTATTGCCAAATTTTGAAGCCTTGTTTTCAATGTCGCTTGTAAAGTTCTTAACATTAGATTGAACAACGCTTTTGAGTTTGTCGCCGAATGCCATAATTAGTTCTCCTATTATACTATTATTTAGTTGACAAAATTATATACGTAGTTTATAATAGAGTAATAACTTGGAGAAATTAATGCGAAGAAAAAATTATCTTAACAATAAAGACATGTTAAAGGAAATACATAAGTCAAAAAGTTCGTTTTGTAGTTTTATAGAGCCGACATACAATCAATATGACATCATATTGCTCGATACTGCTAAAATTAATATACGAACTATTGCAGAAGCAAAGCGAAATAAAGCAAAAAGATTAACATTGGCAGACTTTGAGGCTAGAAAATTAGCCGGAGAAAAAGTAAAACAAGCACAATGTGAAGTAGATTACAGAAAAATTACAAAAGAAGAACTAATTTTCCGTATTATGACATTTGATCATATTCCAGAAGAGCCAGGACGTAAAAAGAACCCTAAAACAATAGCAGATACTAAAGTTAAACTAAATTTCCCTCCATTTCAGCATTACAAGTTTAACGACGAAGGAGAATTAGTTTTAGTTGGTAAAAGTCATTGGGAAGGCGGCATGGAAAACGGACACTTTAGTATGAAACATGCTAAAGCAACAAACGAACTTGCTCGTATGTGGATTAAATTATGTGAACGTTATGCAACAAGAGGAAATGTACGTGGATATACATACAACGACGAAATGCGAGGACAGGCAATCTTACAATTGGCACAAATTGGTCTACAGTTTGATGAATCAAAGTCCAACAATCCATTCGCTTATTATACAGCCGCCGTTACAAACTCATTTGTACGAGTTATTAACCTTGAAAAACGAAATCAAAACATTAGAGACGACATCTTAGAAATGAATGACATGAATCCAAGTTATACTAGACAGCATAACGCAGAATGGGAAGCTGCCATGAAGCGAGAGCATGATATAGCAAACAAAGCTACCAAAAAAACTTGACATTAGGCTAAAAAGATAGTAATATATTGTTAATAGTATGGAGAACTTAATTTGTTTAAGAAAGCAGCCGTCTTTACTGACATCCACTTTGGATTAAAAGGTAATAGTAAAGTTCACAATAACGATTGTGAAGAATTTGTAGACTGGTACATCGAACAAGCACAAAAGAACGGTTGTGAAACCGGTATCTTCTGCGGCGATTGGCATCATAATAGGAACAGTCTTAATCTAACTACTATGGACGCAACTATTCGTAGTTTAGAAAAACTAGGTAAAGCATTTGATAAGTTTTATATGTTTGTAGGCAATCACGACCTGTACTATAAAGACAAACGTGACGTGAGTTCTACTATATTTGGTAAACATATCGACGGCATTACATTTATTGATGAAATGTATACTGAAGATGATGTTACACTAGTGCCTTGGTTAGTTGGCGATGAGTGGAAAAA
>Ga0206677_10001094_pt1 | contig 25491 bp, 24 predicted proteins | sample M130m12015metaG_FD_155475 | JGI IMG/M metagenome (GOLD analysis project Ga0206677, IMG submission 155475) | Ammonia-oxidizing marine archaeal communities from Monterey Bay, California, United States - M1 30m 12015 | ecosystem: Environmental > Aquatic > Marine > Intertidal zone | place: USA...
TATAAGATTTCAAAATCAGATACTTCAAGAATATTACCATTAAGAAATCCTGTTATTTCACTCTCCATAGGGAAATATTCCATTTCACAAACAGCTAGGTATAGTTCAACTAATTCTTCCATATTCTCATTTGGAAAAATCATATCGTATTCTACCAATGTTGCTTCATCTTTAAAAATATGTTGTCCTTCACCATATACCCACCATCCAGTTAATGTGTCAACTCTTGATTTATACCCTGGATGAACAGTCTTAGTTATTTCTCCTAATAAGCCCGTCTCTTCTGAAGTTATTGATGTGATTTCATCTTTTGTATTTTCTTGTAAAACTCCGCAAGAAGCCATTACTATTATAAAAGAAAAAGTATAAATATTTAAGATAGTCTTCATCATATTTCTATTTATAAAAATTCATTTCATCCGTGTATTTCCAAGCTTTTTCTGTCATTAGGTACGAAACATCTTTCCCTTCTTTAATTGAGTTTCTGATGAATGAAGCTGATATTTCCATTTGTGGAACTCCATCAATAAGGTGAATATTTTCATGAGAACCTTCCACTTCATACCCATGCCTTGGATATACATACACAGAATAATTAGCTAATATCTCCTCATAATTCTTCCACTTATGAAAGTTCTGTAAATTATCTGCTCCCATAATTATTGCATATTCATGCTCAGGATATTTTTCTTTTAAGCGCACTAAAGTATCAATAGTGTAAGAGGGTTGTGGCATGCTAAATTCAACATCCGAAACTGCTAATTTAGGATTATCCTCTACCTCTGCTCTAATAATTTGTAACCTATGATTTTGATCTAATAAAGTCTTTTTTTGTTTCAAAGGATTTTGAGGAGAAACTACAAACAATACCTTTTCCAAATCAGAAAACTCTGCCAAATAAGAAGCAATAATTTTATGCCCCACATGCATGGGGTTAAAACTTCCAAAAAACAGACCAATTTTCATGTCTTACGAATTTATAAAATTAGTGATTAGATCAGCAGTTTCTTCACAAGCAATTTCCAAATCATCATTTAATATTATTGCATCAAACTCCTGATTTTGTGCTATTTCCTCTTCTGCTTTATCCAACCTTTTTTGTAAACTTTCATCTGATTCTGATCCTCTTCCAATTAAGCGTTCTGCCAAAACCTCAAGGGATGGCGGCATAATAAAAAGTGATAAACATTCTTTAGGATATTGCTTTTTTATATTCAACCCTCCTAATACATCTACATCAAAAATTACAGTTTTACCTTCACTCCAAATTCTTTCAATCTCTGATTTTAAAGTTCCGTAATATTGATTTGCATATACCTGCTCCCACTCCAAGAACGCATTTTCATTTATTTTATTTTGAAAATCCTCAACTCCTAAAAAGTGGTAATCCTTACCATCTATTTCATTCTCTCTTTTATCTCTACTGCAAGCAGAAATTGAAAAAGAAAGTTCATTCATTTCTTTTAGCAAATGATGTACAATTGAGGTTTTTCCTGCCCCAGATGGTGCTGATATAACAATAAGTTTTCCCACTTACAGAATATTTAATAATTGTTCCTTAATTTTCTCCAACTCATCTTTCATTTGAACTACAATTTTCTGCATTCCTGCATCTGATGATTTTGAACCAATTGTATTTATCTCTCTACCTATTTCTTGTCCGATAAATCCAAGTTTCTTCCCAACAGGAGAATCTGTTTGCATAGTTTCAATAAAATAATTCAGGTGTGCATCTAAGCGAACTTGCTCTTCAGTAATATCTTGTTTTTCTAAGTAATAAATTAACTCCTGTTCAAACCTGTTTTCATCAATATTTTTAGTGTCAATTTCAGCTAATTTATCCGCTAAACTTTGTTTTACCTTTGCTATTCTTGCCTGTGCAAAAGGAGCAACCTCAACCAATAAAGTGGCTAATTTATTAATCCTAGCAGTAATATCAACTTCTAATTTTTTCCCTTCATACATTCTGAATTGTAGGATATTTGCAATAGCAGTATCTACTCCTTTAGCTATTTCATCCCACTCATTATCATCTGCTTTCTCCTCTCCCTTCACCAACACTTCTGGCATTTTCAAAAGGCTTGGCATTATCTCCTTGGCATTTATATTTAAATCATTTGTTATGGTATCAATCTGAGAAAAATACTCTTTTATAAGTTCTGTATTCAAAGTATATTTTGCATTGGATTCTGAGGACTCTCTCCAAATAGACAATTCAATTTTACCTCTTTTTAATTTTTCAGAAAGTAGTTTTCTAAGCCCAATTTCTTTATCTCTATAAATAGAAGACATCTTTACATTGGCATCTATTTGTTTTGAATTAAGCGACCTTACTTCAATAGTAAAGTTAGCATTTGTTAGGTTTAATTCGGCTTTTCCATAGCCTGTCATTGATTGAATCATCAGAGAAATATTTTTTGCAAATTTAAGAAAGTTTATTCTTCCTTTCCTCTAAGGGACGAACACTTACCAAATACACACCAATAAAAATAATAATTGCCGAAACAATCTTCATTTCATCTAAGGCGTCCGAACCCCTAAATATGGCAAAAAGGGTAGCCAATACGGGTTGCAAATAAATATAAATACTTACTGTTGATGGGTTAAGCAACTTTAATGCTGATGAGTTAAGCAGATAAGCAATTACAGTAGTACATACTACCACAAACAACACTTCCCAAATAATTATTGGCGGGAAACTAAGCCAATCAACAGCCTTTAGTTCAGTATAACCAAAGGGCAATACATACAATAGCCCAAATCCAAATACATAAAACATAACAGTTATCGGGTGATATTTCTGCATCAAAGGTTTTACCAATACCAAGTACAAACCATAACTTGCTGCATTAATAAACACAAACACATTCCCCAACATATAATTAGTATTGCCACTTACATTTCCACCATTTAGGATTAAAGTACTAGCACCTACCAAGCCCAATGCTATCCCTATTCCTTTTCTGATATTTATTTTTTCAAACAGAATAAGGGCTGACATTATGATTACTAATACAGGATTAATCGTCATAATAATAGCCGCATTAATTGGAGTAGTTAAGTTCAGCCCTTCAAAAAACAATATTTGATTTATGGCAACACCAAATACACCACATATTGCCAAACGGAGGATATCTTTCTTGGCCACCTTTTCATTCACAAACAAAAAATAGAAGATTGAAAATAAAGTAACTGCCCCAGTTACTCTCAATAAAATAAAGCCTGAAGGCTGAATAAAATCAGGCATTACATCTTTAGCAAAAGTATAATTGATAGCATAAATTAAGTTCGCTACAAATAAAGAAATATGAGCTAATACTATTTTATTCAAGGGATTAATTTTTAGCAAAAGTAAAATTAATTACTCCAAATTTAATACATTTGTTAAGCAAATAAAACCTAAAAATTACAATGAAATTCGGAACCAAAACTATACATGCAGGACAAGAGGCTGACCCAACTACAGGGGCAATAATGACTCCTATTTACCAAACCTCTACTTATATACAAGCCTCTCCTGGCGATCATAAAGGATATGAATATTCTCGTACAGGAAACCCAACAAGAAGTGCTTTGGAAAAAAACTTAGCGGCTTTGGAAAACGGTACCCATGGTTTATGTTTTGGTTCAGGACTTGGAGCAATTGATGCTATCATCAAATTATTATCTCCTGGTGATGAAGTAATTTCAACTAATGATTTATACGGAGGTACATATCGTATTTTTACTAAGATTTTCGAATTCTATGGTATTAAATTCCACTTTGTTGGAATGGAAAATGCAGATAAAGTAGAATCCTACATCAATGAAAATACTAAAATGATTTGGGCAGAAACACCAACCAACCCAATGCTAAATATTATTGATATTGAAAGTTTAGGTACTATATCCAAAAAGCACGACCTTATTTTTGTGGTGGATAACACCTTTGCTACTCCTTATTTACAAAGACCTTTGGATTTAGGGGCTGATATCGTTATGCACTCACTTACAAAATACATGGGAGGACATTCGGATGTAGTAATGGGAGCTGCAATCTGTAAGGATGATTCTTTAGCGGAAAGATTATATTTTATTCAAAACTCTTGTGGTGCTGTTCCTGGCCCTATGGATTCTTTCCTAGTATTAAGAGGAATAAAAACCTTACACCTTAGGATGCAAAGACATTGTGAAAACGGAAAAGTGATTGCTAACTTCTTGAAAGATCATCCTAAAGTAGGAGATGTATATTGGCCAGGCTTTGAATCGCATCCTAACCATGATGTTGCTAAAAGACAAATGGATGACTTTGGAGGAATGATATCATTTAATATAGTAGGTAATAAATTAGAAGATGCTGTAACTGTAGTATCTAATACGCATTACTTTACTTTAGCTGAAAGTTTAGGGGGAGTAGAATCATTATGTGGTCACCCTGCAAGTATGACCCATGCTGCAATTCCTAAAGAAGAAAGAGAAAAAACTGGAGTTGTTGATTCTTTAATCCGTTTATCAGTAGGTATTGAGGATATTGAGGACTTAATTGCTGATCTGGATCAAGCCCTAGCAAAACTATAAGTGAATAAAGTTGCTCTCATAACAGGTACAGGTGGTGGAATCGGCAAAGCTACAGCTGAGCTTTTACTTAAAGAAGGATATCTTGTATATGGCTATTCCCGAACAAATAAGATTAATCATCCTAACTTTACCTTTACCAAAATTGATTTAAGTGACTTAGCTCAGGTCAATGATTTAACATTTCCTACTATTAATACTGATGATGTGCTGCTAATAAATAATGCGGCCACCATTGGTACTATTGTTCCTTTTGATAAAAAGCAATCAATCGATATCATTAAGGAGTACAATCTCAACTTAGTTGCACCTACTATATTATGTAGGAAATTCATTACTACTTATCCTGATGATAAAAAGCTACTCATTAATATAGGGTCTGGTGCAGCCAATAGTCCTATTCAATCTTGGAGTACTTACTGTGCAACTAAATCTGCATTAGATATGCTCACAGAGGTAATTGCTACTGAGCAACATGATAATTTAGAAGTTTTTTCTGTACACCCTGGAGTAGTAGATACTAATATGCAAAAGGAAATCAGGAATTCTGACCCAAAATCATTCCCACTTTTGAGCAAATTCACAGCCTATCACAACAACAATGAGCTAGAAACAACCACAATTGCTGCCCAAAAGCTGTATTATATTATACAAAATTTTGATGAATTCAAGAAAAATATACTCTCAATTCGTGATGTTAACTTAAATTAGGGGTTTTCTTCCTTTTTTATGCAAAAACACACACTTTACAACTGTATATCAGTAAGTTATACGGTTTTGTAATTTTTAACAAGTTTGTGTTTAAAACCATAGGATTTTACATATCTAAAAAACATTAAAAACCAATTTAATATTTTGTTTATCAGTAGGTTATGTTTTTTATTAGTTGTTAAAAAGTAAAATTTCCTAAAAACAGCATTCTAAAAGAAAAAAGTAGCAAATCATTCAAAACAAAGCAATTATGTTCTAAGTTTGGCATCAGTATTAACCAAATTATTTTTTATTATGGACAATGTATTTAAGTATTTCAATGGCTTTTTTAAAGGCTTAACAGGTTTAATCATGACAGTTTTAGGACTAGGTGTAGCAGTAGAAATCCTTTTTGGAGGAGGCGCTATGTTTGGAATGACTGTGATTGACAATGTGATGGCAGTTATTAACGGACTAGGAGGAGCTGGGTTCGGAGGATTAGTTGGATTATTAGTTTTATTCTCGCTTTTAACTAGCAAGTAGGATTAATTAGATGTACTATATAAAATAGCCCTGCTTAACCGTAGGGCTATTTTGTTTTAATAACTTATATTTGACCACATCAAACTAATCAGATGAAAAAATTATTTACTAAAATAACAGAAGCCATTAAGGATTTAACTGCAACAGCCCTAACATTTTTATGTTTAGGAGTAGTTGTTCAACTTCTTTTAGGCGAAAAAATATTAGGATGGGATCCTGTAGGAAACATTCAAGATGCAGGAAGTTCCTTTATAGGAGTTATTGCCCTAGTAGTATTGTACTTACTCTTTATTGATAAGAAAGCAGAATAGATTAATGGGCTTCTAGCCAATTTACTCCTTCACCAATATCAACTATTAAAGGGACTTTAAGTGTAACTGCTTGCTCCATTTTCTCTTTTACAAGCGATTTCAATTCTTCTGATTCGCTATTATGCATATCAAAAACTAATTCATCATGAACTTGCAATAACATTTTAGATTGCATTCCTCTTTTATCCATTTCTACTTGTACATCAATCATAGCTTTTTTCACAATATCAGCAGCTGAACCTTGTATAGGTGCATTAATTGCATTTCGTTCAGCCACTGATCGCATTACAGCATTACGGGAATTAATATCGTTTAAATACCTTCTCCTTCCCATTACAGTTTCAACATATTCTTTTTCTCGTGCCTGCTCAATTGACCAATCCATATACTCCTTCACTTTTGGGAACTGCTCAAAATAATTATCAATAATCTCTTTTGCTTCAGTTCTACTGACTCCAATATTTTGCGAGAGTCCAAAAGCTGAAATGCCATAGATAATTCCAAAATTTACTGCCTTTGCTTTTGAACGCATTTCTCTATCCACATCCTCTACTGGCACTTTATATACTTTAGCTGCTGTGGCTGAATGAATATCAACCCCATTATTAAAGGCCGTAAGCATACCCTCATCTTTACTTAAACTTGCCATAATCCTAAGCTCAATTTGGGAATAATCAGCAGCCATTAAAGTATAATTTTTATCTCTAGGAATAAATGCCTCACGCACTTTCATTCCTCTTTTAGTACGGATTGGAATATTCTGTAAGTTAGGATTTACAGATGACAAACGACCTGTTGCAGCAACCGATTGATTAAAGGTAGTGTGTATTCTTTTAGTAGTTGAATTTACTATTTCCGGCAGGGCATCAACATAAGTTGATAATAATTTCTTTACTGCTCTAAAATTTAATATCTCTTCAATTATAGGATGACTATCTTTCAGTTTTGCAAGTGTTTCTTCTGAAGTAGAAAATTGTCCAGACTTTGTTTTTTTAGGCTTTTTACTCAATTCCATCTTTGAAAATAAAATCTCTCCCATTTGCTTTGGTGATGCAATATTAAATTCTTCACCAGCAAAGTCATGAATTTTTTTTGTTTGAAGTTCCAGCTCATTTGTCAATTCAATACTGTATTTATTAAGCATTTCAACATCCAAAGCAATTCCCTCATTTTCAATTTTTGCCAAAACAACAGTCAAGGGAATTTCAACATCTGTAAATAAATTCCATACCCCAACCTCCTTCAATTCTTTTTCAAAAATAGCTGCAAGGTTAAAAATTATTGAAGCTTGCTCTGCTGCAAAATCAGTTATTAATTCAGAATTTAAAGAAGATAATTTAACTTTTGTTTTCCCTTTCCCAACAACTGATTGCTCATCAATCATTATTTTATTCAGGTAATTATCCGATATAACATCCAGAGCATGGCGCATATCAGGATGCAATAGATAATGTGCTATCTCAACATCAAAAAAAGTACCTAAAACTTCAATTTCCTCACTTGACAATACTTTAATTGCAAATTTCAAGTCATAGCCAAGTTTATCAATAGCTACATTTTCAAAAAGGGATTTTATTAATCCCTTAGTATCTTTATTAAATGGAATATAAAATCCATTATTATTTGTATGGCTCAAAGAAAAACCAACAATTTTAGTAGTTAAAGCTTCTTTCGTATCTGTAATTATTTGAAAAGAAAATTTACCTTCATTTTCAATTTCTGATTTTAACTGACTTAATTTATCAGGATCAGTTATCAATTCAAAATTAGTTTTTTCAATCTTAGCAGGGACAGATGTTGGCTGAGAAAATAAATCAAATTGAGCAGTAGGTTCTGCTCCTGGTAATTTTTCAATCGTTTTTTTCTCAACCTGCTCTGTTGGCTTATTAGGTTTCGCGCTACTCCCAAGTATTCTAGGTAATATCGTTTTAAACTCCAATTCTTCAAATAAAGAAATTATCTTTTCTTCATTTTTAGGTTCCATAAGCATAGCATCTGCATCAAATTCAATTGGTACATCAGTAATAATGGTAACTAATTTTTTACATAACAAACCAATCTCTTCTGAAAGCTCAACCTTCTCCTTCATTTTTCCTTTTAGCTCATGAGAATTGGCAAAAAGTCCCTCCATAGAACCGTATTGTTTTAAAAATTTCTGAGCTGTTTTTTTTCCTATTCCTGGAATTCCTGGAATATTATCAGCAGTATCACCCATCATTCCCAAATAATCAATCACTTGATCCACTCTTTGGATATCAAATTTTTCCAATACTTCTGGTATTCCCCAAACAGCTGTTGGCTGCCATTTATTTCCAGGACGATACATAAAAATATTCTCAGAAACTAATTGAGCAAAATCCTTATCAGAAGTCATCATGTAGGTTTGGAATCCTTCTTGCTCAGCTTTTTTGGCTAAGGTTCCAATTACATCATCTGCTTCATATCCGTCCATATATAATTTTGGAATATTAAATGCCTCCAACAAAGTGTCAATATAAGGCAATGCATCACGCAAACCATCAGGCATTGCTTCTCTGTGGGCTTTATATTCAGGATAATCAACATGCCTTTGTGTTGGTTTTTTTCTATCAAAAACAACTGCAATATGACTTGGCTTTTCTTTTTTAATTACTTCATTTAATGTATTTACAAAACCAAATACAGCTGATGTATCTAAGCCCTTTGAATTTATTCTGGGGTTTTTAGCGAATGCAAAATATGCTCTATATATTAAAGCAAATGCATCTAAAAGGAAGAGTTTTTTTTCTGATTTCATCTTTCGTAAAAATACAATTTATTGCGTTATTTAATATGTAAATGTTTACTTTTATTGCATCAAGAAACACTCATGAACAAAACAGAACGAAAAGAACTTTTTGGGATTTTATTTATCCCTTTCTTATTTTTACTTTTAATGTGGATTGTTAAAATTATTGAACTTAATTTTAATCTCTCATTCGTTAGTTATGGCGTATTCCCTAAAAGTATAAGCGGATTAAAAGGTATTTTTTTTTCTCCTTTTATACATAAAGATTTTGCCCATCTGATTAATAATAGCTATCCAATAATAATTTTAGGCGGGATGCTTTTTACTATGTATCGAAAAATTGCTCCTCAATTATTTTTGTGGTTATTTTTCATTTCAGGATTTTGGCTTTGGATAATTGGCCGTCCTTCTTTTCATATTGGGGCAAGTGGAATCATTTATGCCTTAGCCTCCTTTTTATTAGTCAGTGGATTTATTCGAAAAAATCCAAGATTATCAGCTATTTCTATGGTAGTTATTTTTCTATACGGATCAATGATTTGGGGAGTACTACCAACAAAACAAGCTATTTCATGGGAAGGACATCTAGCTGGTTTATTAGCAGGAATTTTAGTAGCTTTCTTTTATAAAAATGAAGGACCAAAACGGAAAAAATATCAATGGGAAATTGATGAAGAAATAGAGGCTGAATTATTAAAAAATAATCAGCAGGACTTTTACTACACTTTAAAAAATGAAGACAAACCTAATTAAACTTTAGGCGGCTTTATAACCCCCCAATTTGATGCAAACCATGTTCTTTCATGGAAATAATAAAACATTAATTTAGCGACTCTATCAAGAGCAACTAACCAACCTACTGAACTTTTATCAATAGGTTCAAATCCAAAATAGGGAGGTAAATATGACAAAATAAAAAATGTTGTCGTCATTGCCAATAGATTCCAGGTGATTGCTTTAAGGAAATGTCTTCTTCTTCTGATTTTTACTTTACTCATTTTTTTACTTTTCGGGTTACAAGTATACTAAAATATCTGCACAAAAATACATGCTTGTATTTGAGTGAAAAGATGTATTTTCGCACCTCATGAAAAAAATTAGAAATTTTTGCATTATTGCACACATTGACCATGGTAAATCTACTTTGGCAGACAGACTATTGGAGTTTACAGGAGCTGTTACAGAAAGGGAATCTGAAGCTCAATTGTTAGACAATATGGACCTTGAAAAAGAAAGGGGAATTACCATTAAAAGTCATGCAATACAAATGGAGTACACCTATAAAGGAGAGGAATACATCCTAAATTTAATTGATACTCCTGGACATGTTGATTTTTCTTATGAGGTTTCTCGTTCAATTGCTGCTTGTGAGGGTGCGTTATTAATAGTTGATGCAGCACAAGGAATTCAAGCTCAAACTATTTCCAATCTTTATTTAGCTTTAGAACATGATTTAGAAATCATTCCTGTTTTAAATAAGATTGATTTACCTTCAGCTGAACCTGAGGTAGTAAAAGATCAAATTATTGATTTGATTGATTGTAAAGATGAAGACATTGTTCCGGCTAGTGCAAAAACTGGAGTTGGAATTGAAGAGATATTAGCTGCAATTGTGGAAAGAGTTCCTTCTCCTGAAGGAGATACAAAAGCGCCTTTACAAGCTATGATTTTTGATTCAGTTTACAATACTTTTAGGGGGATTGAAGCTTACTTCAAAATCATAAATGGAGAAATAAAAAAAGGTCAAAAAGTAAAATTTATGGCAACAGATATGGAATACCATGCTGACGAAATTGGTGCCTTAAGATTAAAACAATTTCCAAAGAATACCATGAAGGCTGGGGAAGTAGGTTATATTATTTCTGGAATAAAAGACGCAAGAGAAGTAAAAGTAGGAGATACAATTACAACTGCTGAAAACCCTGCAACTGAAGCAGTAAAAGGATTTGAAGAAGTGAAGCCTATGGTTTTTGCAGGAATTTATCCTGTAGATACTGAGGACTTTGAGGAACTTAGAAATTCTATGGAAAAACTGCAATTAAATGATGCTTCTTTAACTTACGCACCAGAATCATCTGCAGCATTAGGCTTTGGGTTTAGGTGTGGATTCCTTGGAATGTTACACATGGAAATCATTCAAGAAAGATTGGAGCGTGAGTTCAATATGACAGTAATTACTACCGTTCCCAATGTATCTTATTACGCACACACAAGAGCTGGAAAAAAATTAGAAATACATAATCCTACTGACTATCCTGATCCAAGTATTTTGGAAAGTGTAGAGGAACCATTCATTAGAGCTCAAATCATTACTAAATCTGATTTTATTGGTGCAGTTATGACACTTTGTATTTCAAAAAGAGGAGAGCTAACCAATCAAGTTTACCTAACAACTGATAGAGTTGAACTTACATTTGAAATGCCATTAGGAGAAATTGTATTTGACTTTTATGATAAGTTAAAATCAGTATCCAAAGGATATGCTTCATTCGACTATTATCCTATTGAATATAGAACTTCAGTATTGGCAAAACTTGATATTTTATTAAATGGTGATCCTGTTGATGCACTTTCGGCCTTAGTACATAAATCTAATTCTTATACTTTAGGAAAAAAATTATGTGCAAAATTGAAAGAATTAATTCCAAGACAGCAATTTGATATTGCAATACAGTCAGCAATTGGAGCAAAAATTATATCCAGAGAAACAGTAAAAGCACTTAGGAAAGATGTTACCGCAAAATGTTATGGTGGGGATATTTCAAGGAAAAGAAAGCTATTAGAAAAACAGAAGAAAGGGAAGAAAAGAATGCGACAAGTCGGGAATGTTGAAATCCCACAAAATGCATTTATGGCTGTTTTAAAATTAGATGATTAAACAATAAATTATGGGAAGAGCATTTGAGTTCAGGAAAGCTAGAAAGATGAAAAGATGGTCAAAAATGGCCAAAACTTTTACAAGAATCGGAAAGGATATTGTAATGGCTGTAAAAGATGGAGGACCTGACCCTGATACAAACTCTAGACTAAGACAAATAATGCAAAATGCCAAGGCAGCCAATATGCCAAAGGATAATGTTTTGCGTGCCATTAAAAAAGCAAGTGATAAAGACACTGCTAACTATGAGGAAATGTCATTAGAAGGGTATGCTGTTCATGGAATTGCTGTTTTTGTAGATTGCGCAAGTAACAATAATAACCGTACAGTTGCTGATGTGCGTTCTTATTTTAGTAAGTGTGATGGTGCAATGGGAACAAATGGTTCTTTGGAATTTATTTTTGATCGTAAAGGAGTTTTCACGATTGACCCTGACAATGTAAGTATTGAAATTGAGGAGTTAGAGATGGAACTTATTGATGGCGGTTTGGAAGAACTTGAAGTTGATGAGGAAGCAGTAACTATTTACTGTGAATATGCCGACTTTAACAATATGCAAACAAAATTAGAGGAGCTTGATATTGAAATTAAGAATTCTGAATTGCAAAGAATCCCAAATAATTTTAAAACAATAAGTGCCGAACAAGCAGAAAAAGTATTGAAATTATTGGATTTACTAGAGGAAAATGATGATGTCCAACAAGTGTTCCATAACATGGAATTAACTGAGGAAATCTTAACCGCTATGGATAGCGAATAAAAATATAGAATGAACGTATTAATATTAGGAAGTGGAGGAAGAGAGCATGCATTTGCATGGAAAATCGCAAAAAGCAGTTCGTGCAATCAATTATTTATTGCACCAGGAAATGCAGGCACAGCACAAGTAGGTACCAATGTTAATATTGGAGTAAATGATTTTGCAAGCATAAAAGAATTTATTCTTGCTGAAAATATTGAGCTAGTACTAGTTGGACCAGAAGATCCATTAGTAAACGGAATCTATAACTTTTTTAAAGAAGATGAGCAGTTGAAAAACATCTCTTTAATTGGCCCTTCAAAAGAAGGTGCGCAACTAGAAGGGAGCAAGGAGTTTGCAAAAGAATTTATGTTTAGACACAATATTCCTACTGCAAAATATCAAGCCTTTACAAAGGACAACTTAGCAGATGGATATACTTTCTTGGAAAGCTTAGAAGCTCCATATGTATTAAAAGCGGATGGACTTGCGGCAGGAAAAGGAGTGTTAATCCTGAATGACTTGCAAGAAGCAAAAGATGAGTTAAAAGCTATGGTGGCTGATGCAAAATTTGGAACAGCATCATCAACAGTAGTTATTGAAGAATTTTTAAATGGAATTGAACTTTCAGTATTCGTAATAACTGATGGTGATTCCTATAAAATCCTTCCTTCAGCTAAGGATTATAAGCGTATTGGAGAAGGTGATACCGGATTAAATACTGGAGGAATGGGAGCTATTTCACCTGTACCTTTTGCTGATAGATTCTATATTGAAAAGGTAGAAAGAGAAATCATAAAACCAACAGTAGAAGGACTTAAAAAGGACAACATTGAGTACAAAGGATTTATCTTTATCGGACTAATCAATGTAAAAGGAGAACCAAAAGTAATTGAGTACAATGTACGAATGGGAGATCCAGAAACAGAAGTCGTTATTGCTAGAATAAAATCAGATTTATTGAACCTTTTAAAAGGGATTGGTGATGGAACTTTTAGTGAAAAAGATCTAAATATAACTGATGAAGCAGCAACAACTGTTATGTTAGTTTCTGGAGGTTATCCTGAGGCTTATGAAAAAGGGAAAGAAATTTCAGGAATTGAACAAGTTGAGGAAAGTATTGTTTTTCATGCCGGAACAAAAAATGATAACGGTACAATAAAAACAAATGGAGGAAGAGTTATAGCACTTACTTCTTTTGGAGAAACAATGGAAGATGCTCTAGAAAAATCGTTTAGTAGTGCTGAAAAAATATCCTTTGAAGGTAAGTATTACCGAAAAGATATTGGTTTTGATTTATGATGAAGTGTGTTCTTCTCCGTCTTTTCTGTGTTTAAGCATTTTAGCCGTCCAGATTACTAAAAAAGCAAAGATAATAACAATATAAAGATAGTTGATGCTATTCCCCACAGCTTCAACACCATTAAAAATCAGACCAAAAAAATCACCAATTGCATAAAATATATCCCTCATAATTTTTGTTTTAATTTACTGAGGCAAATTTAATTATTTTTAGAGAATACAATGTTTCTTAAACACCTTATAAATCCAAGACCTACAATAATTTTATTTTTTATTGTGTTTTGTATTGTGTTTACTTGTCTTCCATTAATCCAATTTCCCATAAAGCTTGTATTTTCACATGGTTGGATACCTCCTTTTGCAGTACTGTTATTTGGAGTAGCCATTCCTTCATTTCACGCCTTAGGACTTAATAATCTTGTTTATGAAAAAAACATTATTCGCAAGGATAACCTTGTTATTGGCTTTGTCTTTTTACTCCTTTCTACTCCTTTTACCAATATACCTTCTGAATGGTTTGCCTCTTTTTTCTTGCTTTTTTTCCTAAATTATATTTTTGAAACCTATCAAAAAGAATACCCTTTTTCTCAAATCTTTAATGCCGCATTCATTCTTTCTATCTTCAGTTTTATTTTTCCTAATTTACTTTTTTTCATCTTGCTAATTCTAATTAGCGGCATCAATTACAGCAATTTGAACTGGCGAAACTTAGCAATTGCTTGCATAGGACTTATCACTCCTTATTTCTTCTATTTTATTTACACATTCCTTTTTGACAAACCTTTTTACTTTCCAGAATTTGAAACGCTTCAATTTATTAAGTTTCCCACTCTTAATGCAATAGCACTACCAAAGTTAATTTGGCTTTTTACCCTCCTTTTAATTAGTCTGTTTTCCCTTATTGAATTATTCAAATGGCTTTATAAAAAGAGTATTCGTTCAAGAAAATCTTTTCTAATTATCTTCTTCTATTTTATACTTTGTACAGCTCTTATAATTTTTGGCAGTATCCAATCATGGTATTTTTTAATGACTCCTTTATGTATTATTATTGGAAACTATTTCACTTACACTAAGGGTAGAAAAATAGCAAATTTTTTATTTCTAATTTTAGTAATTTCTTCCTTCTATTATAAGTACAACATTGCGTTATAATGTGTAAATTTGCCGCATTAAAATTAATGATATGAAATTTGGTGTAGTTGTATTTCCTGGCTCAAACTGTGATATGGACATGGTCTATGTTCTTGAAACTATTTTAAAACAAGATGTGGTAAAGCTTTGGCATAAAGACACTGATTTGCAAGAGTGTGATTTTATTATTTTACCTGGAGGATTCTCGTTTGGAGATTATTTAAGATCAGGTGCTATTGCTAAATTCTCACCTATTATGAATGAAATAATTGGCTTTGCTAATGCAGGTGGATATGTTATGGGGATTTGTAATGGATTCCAAATTTTAACAGAAAGTGGGTTACTTCCAGGAGCTTTGCTACATAATAATAGTCATAAATTTATTTGCAAAAATACTTACTTAAAAGCTGAAACTACAAATACATTAGTTACTAACCAGTACGCTAAAACAGCCGTAAAAATTCCTATTGCTCATGGTGAAGGGAAATATTTTGCTGATAAAGAAACCTTAGAATCATTAATTAAGAACGATCAAATTCTTTTTAAATATTGTGATGAAAACGGTAATATTAATGATGATTCAAATGCTAATGGGTCTTTATTAAATATTGCAGGTGTCTGTAATGCCGATCGTAATGTTTTTGGAATGATGCCTCATCCTGAAAGAGCTGCTGACAAGGAGCTAAATAATCAAGACGGACTTATTTTATTCAAAAGCATCTTGGCTGAAATTTTAGCCTAGTTTCTTTTTATTTAATAGTAATCTAAACCCTTTTACACTTTAGCTAAACATTACTCTATCTAGTAGTTTTAGTTTATTAACTATTTGTTGAAAAAGATGTTGAGAACCAACTTTAAGACTATGTTGGAATTTTAATATTATTTTTAAACTTGTAGTCAGCAAAAAAATACTGAAAAAATAAACGCTTTAATCTGAAAACCAAATGACCACAATAACAAAGAAACCAAAAAACATCACAGCAAAAACAAAAAAACAAAAAACATACCCGTACGAGCAAGTTTTAAAAGCTGCAGTTGCATACTTTAATGGAGATGAATTAGCAGGAACTACTTGGATGAATAAGTATGCTATGAAAGATCATGATGGAGAATTTGTGGAACAAAATCCAGATGATATGCATAGAAGAATGGCAAAGGAATTTGGTAGAATTGAAGCAGATTATAAATTAAAATATAATCTTAACGGAAGTGCTAAATTCTTATCTAAGTACGGACAAGAAAGAGAAGATTTAACTGAAGAAAAAGTATATGCTTACTTTAAAGAATTTGGATACATTATTCCACAAGGGAGTGTGATGAGTTCTTTAGGTAATCATTATAAATTAGCTTCATTATCTAATTGTATAGTTGTACCTGAAATGCATGATTCTTATGGTGGTGTTTTTTATACTGATCAGCAATTAGCCCAATTATTCAAAAGAAGATGCGGTGTTGGTGTAGATATTTCAAACTTACGCCCATCAGGAGCAAGAGTTTCTAATGCTGCAGGAAGCACTTCAGGAGCGGTTTCTTTCATGAATCGTTTTTCAAACACAACTCGTGAAGTAGCACAAAATGGAAGAAGAGGAGCTTTAATGTTATCAATGGATATTGCTCATCCTGATGTTGAGGACTTTATTACTATAAAACAAGATTTACAAAAAGTAACAGGAGCAAATATCTCTATTCGTTTATCAGATGAATTTATGAATGCTGTAGAGGCTAATGCTGAGTACACACATAGGTGGCCAATTGAATCTGACACACCAAAATTCAGTAAAACAGTTAACGCAAAAGAACTTTGGGATACTATTATTGAATGTGCACACAATACAGCTGAGCCAGGATTAATTTTCTGGGACAGACAACACTGGTATTCTACTTCATCAGTATATCCAGGATATAAAAATACCTCTACAAATCCATGTTCTGAAATTGCAATGCAAGGAGGAGATAGCTGTAGATTAATTGCTTTAAATCTTTTCAATTTTGTAGAAAATCCGTTTACAAAAGATGCTAAATTCAAAATGGATGATTTCTATAAAGCAGCTTATGAAGGGCAAAGATTAATGGATGATTTAGTTGACTTGGAAACAGAAGCTATCGGAAGAATTTTAGCTAAAGTAGATGGTGATGATGAGCCAGAAAATATCAAACAAGTAGAAAGAGAGACTTGGGAATTATTACTTAAAACAGGAAAAGAAGGAAGAAGAACTGGATTAGGATTTACAGCACTAGCTGACATGGTAGCTGCACTTGGAATGTCAATTGATTCTGATGAAGCAATAGCAATGGTTGAGTCAATGATGAAAGAAAAATGTAGAGCTGAATTTGATAGTTCTATTGACATGTCTCTTTCAAGAGGAAGCTTTGTTGGTTTTGATGCTAAAATTGAAAAAACTTCAGAATTTGTACAAATGCTAGAGGTTGAACTTCCTGAAGTATATGAAAGAATGATGAAATTCGGAAGAAGAAATATCTCTATCAGTACAGTAGCTCCAACAGGAACATTAAGTATGTTGGCACAAACTTCATCAGGAATTGAGCCTGTGTTTATGACTCATTACAAAAGAAGAAGAAAATTAAACGAACAAGATAGAGAGGCAAAAGTGGACTTTATTGATGATTCAGGCGACAAATGGCAAGAGTTTACCGTTTATCATCACAACTTAAAAACTTGGATGGAAGTAACAGGAGAAACTGACATCACAAAAAGTCCTTATGCAGGAAGTACGGCACCAGAAATTAACTGGAATAAAAGAGTTGAGATGCAAGCAGTAGTTCAAAAATATGTAACGCATTCAATTAGCTCAACAATCAATTTACCTAATGATGTATCGCTTGATGAGGTAAGTAACATATACTTAGAATCATGGAAACAAGGAACTAAAGGGATTACTGTTTATAGAGATGGTTCAAGAGCAGGAGTACTAGTTTCTACTGATGATAAAGGAAAGGGAGATGTGCTTGAAAATACTGAATTTAGAGAAACAAAAGCTCCATCAAGACCAAAAAGATTAGATGCAAAAGTAGTTCGTTTTCAAAATAACAAAGAAAAATGGATTGCTGTAGTAGGGCTTATGAACGGAAGACCTTACGAGATATTTACTGGAAAAACTGAAGATGTATTTAATATGCCTGCAGCTGTTGAATACGGTTGGGTAATTAAAAACAAAAGAGAAGATGGATCTACTCAGTACGATTTTCAATATGAAGACAAAGAAGGCTATAAAGTAACAATGGGTGGTTTATCTCGTTCATTTGACAAAGAATTCTGGAATTATGCAAAATTAATCTCAGGTGTATTGCGTCATGGTATGCCATTGCATTATGTAGTTGATTTAATTGGTAAAATGAACTTATATGACGAGAACATAAACACTTGGAAAAGTGGAGTTGTAAGAGCACTTAAAACCTTTATTGCTGATGGAACAGCAGTAAGTGATCATACTTGTGGAGAGTGTGGAGATGAAGGCTTAGTGTATGAAGAAGGATGTCTTAAATGTGTGAGTTGTGGTTACAGCAAATGCGGATAAACATATCAATTTTAATATTCAAAACCCAACTATAAATAGTTGGGTTTTTTATTGCACTTATTTTTGTAAATTTCAATTATGAAATATACGCTTTCATTTCTTGAAGATTTAATTGCATTATTCTACCCGAATACTTGTATTATTTGTGCAGAAAATTTACTAAAAGAAGAGGAATGTATTTGCACACTTTGCTTGTATAAAGTTCCAAAAACTGATTGTTTTAAACACCAAGAAAATTCAGTAAGTAAGTTATTTTGGGGAAGAATACAATTACAAAATGCGGTAGCTTTATATCACTTTAAAAAAGAAGGAAGTGTACAGAAACTGATTCAAGAATTAAAGTATAGAGGAAGAAAAAGAACAGGAGTTTTCCTAGTGAAGCAGCTAGGATACGCACTGAAAGAGAGTAACTATTTTTCTGATGTTGACTATATTATTCCAATACCGTTACATCCTAAAAAAGAAAAGCTAAGAGGTTATAATCAAAGCAAATATATTGCTAAAGGGGTACATGAAATATTAGGGATTGAAGTTAATAGTCGCTTACTTACTAGCACAGAAAATACTGATTCCCAAACAAGAAAAAAACGCTTTAGCCGTTGGGAAAACATGGTAAATAGTTTTGCATTAAAAAGAAGTAATAAGTTAAAAAATACACACCTATTATTAATTGATGATGTAGTAACTACTGGCGCAACTTTAGAAGCTTGTGCTCAAAAACTATTAGAAATTGAAGGTGTTAAAGTAAGCATTGCAACTATTGCTGTTGCCTAAAACAAATAGATTATCTTTGTCCTAATGAAATTTATCTCATCCATAACCATCTTTATTTTGCTACTAAGCAGTTGTGCTAATATAGTAGCGCCAACTGGAGGAGATAAAGATGTGAACACCCCAAAACTGCTCAGTACTTTAGATGCTGAAAGTATGAAACATGTGCATACTAAAATTATAACATTTGAATTTGATGAATTTATTGTATTGAATAATTGGGAAGAAAATTTTTATATCTCACCACCTATTGCAAAGAGAATTCAAAAAGATATAAAAGGAAAAATATTAACCTTAACCCTTGAAGATACACTTGCTTTAAATACCACATATTTTATTGATTTAAATAATTGCATAAAGGATTTGAATGAGGGAAATGTGTTGGATACACTAGACTATATTTTCTCAACATCTGATGAGTTAGATACACTTACTATAAGTGGAAAATTACAAGATGCTTATACTTTAGAATCAATTGAAAATGCTTGGGTTATGCTTTTTGAAGAAAGTAAAAATGACACAATTATCTTTAAAGAAAATCCAGACTATATTGCCAAAACAAATAAAGAGGGTTACTTTAATTTTCCAAATCTGAATAGCAAAAATTATAAAATTGTAGCCCTCACTGATTTTGATTTCATCTATAATACAGAAGAGAAAATTGCGTTTAATGATACTATTATAAATGCTGAAACAGATAGCTTTATTTCATTATTGGCTTTTGATCCTTTTGTGAAAATAGATAGTACTATTGTTGATACCCTTATAACTAATACTGATAGCACAGCAACTGATTCTTTACTTGTTGAAGAAAAAACATTTGGTAATTTAACAATCATTACTGCAATAAATAATTCTTGTATTTTTCAACTCTTACAAAACAATAAAATAATAAAAGAATTTGTTTTTGTTGAGCAGCCTTTTCTCTTGGCTGACATTACACCAGGTAAATATCAACTAAAATACATTGCTGATTCCAATACTGATAGCGAGTGGACAACTGGGAATTGGAAGGCAAAAATTCAACCTGAAAAAGTAATAAACTACTCCTCTGAAATTACAATTCGTGCCAATTGGGATTTAGAATTAGAATGGTTTATTGAAGAGTAAAATCATCTCTATCCTGCAGAAAGTTCATTTGTCTTCTCTTAAGCTTTAAATCGTCTAAACTAATTTCAATTTGCAATATTTCTTCATTATTTTCGGTTGCAGAAAGCAATTCCTTACCAAAGGCGTCAAACACTTTTGAATGTCCATTAAAAGGAATTTGATTTCCATCTTCACCTACTCTATTTACTCCTATGGTATAGCATTGATTTTCTATAGATCGTGCTTTTAAAAGCGTACCCCAAGCTTCAATTCGTTTTACAGGCCAGTTTGCTAAATAGATTAAAACATCATAATCTACATCATTTCTGCTAAAAACTGGAAAACGCAAATCATAACAAATAAGAGGACAAATTTTCCAACCTTCCTCTTCTATAATCAACCTTACTTCTCCTTTACTGATATACCTTTCTTCTTTTATTAATGAAAATAAATGATGTTTATCATAAGTATGGATACTACCATTTTTGGAAACCCAAACTAGGCGATTGTAAACCTTTCTATTTTCCGAAACCATTAATGTCCCTGCAATAGTACATCCTTTATTTTTAGAAATTTCTTTCATCCAACTCACAGTTTTACCATCCATAGCCTCTGCTAAATGATTAGATTTTGGGCAAAAAGCAGTATTGAACATTTCTGGAAGCAAGATAATATCAGTAGCTGAAATTTTATCAATCAATTGTTCAAAATGAGAAAGATTTGCATCTATATCTTCCCAAAAAAGAGAGGATTGTATTAAGCTTATATTTAGGGTGTTTTTCATCTCTACAAAAATAAGCATAAAAAAAGCAATAAAAAAGCTGATTTTGATTTTAGTAGAGTTTTATTCGTCTTCTTTATTTCCTTCTTATTTTTCTGAAGTGATTGATGCGGATAAATATTCTCTATTCATTTTTGCAATGTACTCAATAGAAATACTTTTCGGGCACTCCACCTCACAAGCTCCTGTATTGGTACAATTACCAAAACCTTCTTTATCCATTTGTTCTACCATGTTTAATACTCTTTCAGTACGCTCTACTTGCCCTTGTGGTAAGTAAGCAAACTGAGATACTTTAGCTGCAACAAATAACATAGCAGAAGAGTTTTTGCAAGTAGCAACACAAGCTCCGCAACCAATACAAGCCGCAACATCAAAAGCTTTGTCTGCATTCATTTTTGGAATTGGTAAAGCATTTGCATCTTGGGTATTTCCTGAAGTATTTACCGAAACAAAACCACCAGATTGTTGTATTCTTTCAAACGAACTTCTATCCACAATTAAATCCTTAATCACTGGCATAGCTGCCGAACGCCAAGGTTCAATATAAATAGTTTCACCATCTTTAAACATACGCATATGCAACTGGCAAGTAGTTACTTTTCTATCAGGACCATGTGCCTCTCCATTAATATAAAGAGAACAAGTTCCACAAATTCCCTCACGGCAATCATGATCAAATGCAACAGGTTCTGTTCCATCCAATATCAATTGCTCATTCATCACATCAAGCATTTCTAAGAAAGAAGCGTGTTCTGAAATTCCAGTAACTTTATAAGTTTCCAAACCTCCTTTATCTTCTCTATTTTTCTGTCTCCAGACTTTTAATGTTAAATCCATAATTTTATTTGTAAGACCTTTGTTTCAATTCAATATCGTTAAACTCTAATTCCTCTTTGTGCATTACTGCATCAGCTGGTTCACCTTTATACTCCCAGGCAGCAACATAAGCGTAATTTTCATCATCTCTTTTTGCCTCTCCTTTTTGCATTCCATCTAATTCAACTGATTCCTCTCTAAAATGTCCTCCACAACTTTCGTTTCTATGCAGTGCGTCTTTAGCAAAAAGCTCTCCTAATTCTAAGAAATCAGCTACTCTTCCCGCTTTTTCTAATTCAGTATTTAAAGAATTTTTATCTCCAGGAATTCTTACATCATTCCAAAAATCAGTACGGATTTGTTTTATCTCAGCCATTGCTTTTTTCAAGCCCTCTTCATTTCTAGCCATCCCAACATATTCCCACATTGCTTTTCCTAATAATTTATGGAAATGATCAACAGATTTTGTTCCTTTAATACTCATTAACTTTTCAATTCTATCCGAAACTTCTTTTTCTGCTTCAACAAATTCTGATGAATCAGTTGATATTTTTCCAGTTCTAATATCATTAGATAAATAATCCCCAATTGTATAAGGCAATACAAAATAACCATCTGCCAAACCTTGCATTAATGCAGAAGCACCTAAACGATTTGCACCATGATCAGAGAAGTTTGCCTCTCCAATACAGTAACATCCCTCTACAGAAGTCATCAAATTATAATCTACCCAAACACCTCCCATGGTATAATGTACTGCAGGATAAATCATCATTGGAGTTTTGTATGGATTTTGCGCCACAATCTTTTCGTACATTTGGAAAAGGTTACCATATTTTGACTCAATAACTCCTTCACCTAATTTTAGGATTTCTTCAGCAGAAGGATTTTCAATTCTAGCAATTGCCGCTTCTTGTTTCCCATATCTTTGGATAGCTGACGCAAAATCTAAATATACCGCTTCTCCTGTTTCATTTACTCCAAAACCAGCATCACATCTTTCTTTTGCTGCTCTTGATGCTACATCTCTTGGTACTAAATTACCAAAAGCTGGATACCTTCTTTCTAAATAATAATCTCTTTGGTCTTCTGATAAATCAGTTGGTTTTAATTTTCCTTCACGGATAGCCAATACATCCTCCATATTTTTTGGCACCCAAATTCTACCATCATTTCTCAATGATTCTGACATTAAAGTCAGTTTAGATTGATGCTCACCACTTCTTGGAATACAAGTTGGGTGGATTTGTGTGTAACAAGGATTTGCAAAATGCGCTCCTTTTTTATGAATTTTCCAAGCTGCAGTTGCATTTGATCCCATTGCGTTAGTAGATAAGAAAAATACATTTCCGTACCCTCCACTAGCAATAACAACAGCATGTGCCGAATGTCTTTCTAATTCTCCTGTTTCTAAATTTCTAGCAATAATTCCTCTTGCTTTTCCATTCACTTTTACCAATTCAACCATCTCATGACGATTGTACATAGTAACTTTTCCTTTTGCAATTTGTCTGTTCAATGCCGAATAAGCCCCTAGCAATAATTGTTGTCCTGTTTGTCCTTTAGCGTAAAATGTTCTGGAAACTAATACTCCTCCAAACGAACGATTATCTAAAAGCCCACCATAATCTCTGCCGAAAGGAACTCCTTGCGCTACACATTGGTCAATTATATTTCCTGAAACCTCTGCCAAGCGGTGCACATTTGCTTCTCTCGATCTGTAATCTCCTCCTTTTACCGTGTCATAAAATAACCGATAAACAGAATCCCCGTCATTTTGATAATTTTTTGCTGCATTAATTCCTCCTTGTGCCGCTATTGAGTGCGCTCTTCTTGGAGAATCTTGATAGCAAAATGATTTTACATTATATCCCATTTCGGCAAGTGATGCGGCCGCAGAACCACCAGCCAAACCAGTGCCAACAACTATAATATCAATATTTCTTTTGTTAGCTGGGTTAACAAGATCAATCTTGTTTTTATGATTAGTCCATTTATCTTTTAATGGCCCATCTGGTATCTTAGAATCTAAAACTGACATAGCTTAATTTTTAATTTTGTGTAAAATAATGGAACAATGCAATAAATATAAATCCAAAAGGAATTATAATAGCATAAAGTGTTCCTAATTTCTTGATTATTGGAGTGTACTTATTATGATTAAATCCTGCTGACTGAAATGCTGATTGAAAACCATGAGATAAATGAAGTCCTAAGAAAATAAAAGCAACACAATAAATTAAAACTCTAATTATATTTTGAAATTTATGATGTAATTCTTCCCAATACCTGAATTCGCCATTATTCAATCCACTCCAATCGCCTTCAATAAATTTTGTTTTTATCTCTGGAAACCAAAAATCATAAAAGTGTAAAGCTAAAAATAGCATTACCATGATACCTGTAATAAGCATATTTCTACTCATCCAATTAGAGTTTTCTGATGGCTTGTCCATTGCGTATTTAATAGGTCGAGCGGCACTATTTTTCCTTTCTAAATACATTCCCATTGCTAAATGAAACAAAAACCCAAATATCAATATAGGCTGCAGTACAAACTGAATTAATCCATTTGTTCCCATAAAATGAGAAATCTCATTAAAAAAATCAGCACTGATTACCGAAAATAAATTGATTACAAAATGTTGCATTAAAAAAAACAACAGGAAAAAACCTGACAAGGCCATTAACACTTTTCTTCCAACTGAAGAATTTGACAATCCATTACTCATTTTATTATTTTATAATATTAATCGGCAAAGGTAAGGTAGATAGTGCAAATAAACAACCTATTTTTCTAATTCATAATAATTATAGATAAGCCTTATTTTACTACCTTTGAAATTCTTTTAAAAAAAACAGATGAAATACTTAACAATTGACAGTCAACTATTTATAAAAAATAGAACATTATTTAAAGCTAAAATAAAAGGAGATAATCTAGCCATTTTTAATGCAAATGATATAATGCCAACTAATGCAGATGGGACTATGCCATTCAGACAAAACAATGATTTATTTTGGTTAAGTGGGGTTGATCAAGAAGAGAGTGTTTTAGTTTTATTTCCAAATCATCCTGATGAGAATATGCGTGAAGTTTTATTTTTAAAAGAAACAAATGAGCATATTGCCATTTGGGAAGGTGCAAAACTCACTAAAGATGATGCTTTTAAAGCTTCAGGAATTAAAACTGTTTTTTGGTTAGATGAGTTAGAAACTAAATTGGATGAAATGGTTTCAAAATGCGATAGCATCTATCTGAATAAAAATATTCATAGCAGAACAGCATCTGATGTTCAAACAAGAGATGACAGATTCAGAAATATGATGACTGATAAATACTCTAATAAAGCAATAAAGGAAGTTGCTCCTATAATGCATGAGTTAAGAGTTATTAAGTCTGATATTGAAATTGCACTAATGCAAAATGCATGTAACATCACAGAAAAAGGTTTGAGAAGAATTCTTCCATTTATTAAGCCAGGAGTAATGGAGTATGAAATTGAAGCAGAGTTAATGCATGAGTTCTTAAGGAATCGCTCTAATGGGTTTGCTTATCAACCAATTATTGGATCTG
>Ga0206677_10001095_pt1 | contig 25460 bp, 12 predicted proteins | sample M130m12015metaG_FD_155475 | JGI IMG/M metagenome (GOLD analysis project Ga0206677, IMG submission 155475) | Ammonia-oxidizing marine archaeal communities from Monterey Bay, California, United States - M1 30m 12015 | ecosystem: Environmental > Aquatic > Marine > Intertidal zone | place: USA...
TCCCTAATTCAGTAGCGTATAAATCATTCAATATTAAGATATTTGATAGATGGGGAGGCATTATTTTTGATGAGGATGACTTAGCTTGGGATGGAAATACTAATGGTAAAATTATTGGAGGGCTATATTCCTACTCTATTAAAATCCTAGACTTTAAAGATAAGCCATTTATCTATACTGGGGTAGTTAATCTTATCAGATAATAAAAACCCACTCAAATAAGTGGGTTTCTTCTGTTTGAGGATTGTAATTCCAAATTATTCCAGCTTTCATTCTCTTTGGGTTGGCAATAATAAGGTTCAGCATCAATTTATTTTATTAGGTTTGTTATATGAAAAAGCTATTATACTTGCTACTATTTTAATTAATAGGGCAGGAGAACAAAGGCAGCCTCCTTTAATAGTTGTGTTATTATTTTTAGTAAATTTCTCATTTTCTTAAAATGTGTTTGTTCAGCTATATATGTTTCTGCAATTTGTTTATCACCAATGAATTTCATTTTATTTAGAAAGAAGTTGTAATTAAGATTATAGAAAAATTTCCTTTGGCGATTATTTAGTAGACTTCTTAGAATAATTACTAATCTAATTATGGGTTTTTTAATTTTGATTAATTACTTTTGAGGCAATACCTTCAGAATTTGTATATTTGCCTTATTAAATGAAAAATAGTTCTAAAGAAAAGAGTTGAAGACATAGAGCTTAATAACCTTGCAGATTTCAGTAATAATGATGAGGTTAATTTGCCTGACTTTATACATATTGAAGAGGTTAGAAAGTTTTTAGAAAAATAAAGAATGATATATATAATATTAAAAATTTTATTAGCTACTTATATCCTTTGGAAGATTTCTTCTAGTTTTGATTTGGCTGCAAATTACCTAACAAGAGATATTGGAGAAGGAATCAAAGGACCAACAGTTAATGCAATAGCATCATCATTGCCTGAGCTTTTCATTTCTAGTATGTTTCTTTTTTATTATGGGGATATTAGAGGTTTCTCTGCTGGTTATGCAACAATAATAGGAAGTTCGGCATTTAATATTGCAGTGATACCTGTAGTGTCTTTTTTAGTAGTTTTTTATAAAAGAAAAACAAATAATTTTAAAATTGAAAAATCGATAATTAAACAAGATGGACTTTTTTTAATTGGAGCTATTATATTATTGATGGTTGGTATGTTATATGGTATTCATTTGTATTTTACCTATGCATTAATTCTTTACTATATTGTTTACGTTAGAGCCTTATATTTAAGTAGAAAAGATAACAATTCAGATGTTGAAATGGGTAATGTTGTTAATCTAGAAGGATCAGATGGAATATTTTTAGATATTCTTAATCTCAAATTATTTAGACTATTTTCAGATGGAAAGATAAATAGTATCACGTCATTAGTTGTAATAATTCTTTCTATTCTTTTGATTGGTTATAGTTGTGATATGCTTATTACATCTACAGAGTTGATTTCCAGAAAAGTTGGAATAAATTTATTTTTTGTTTCCTTTTTTATTGCATCAATTGCCTCAAGCCTGCCAGACACATTTCTTTCTGTAAAGGACGCTTTAAATGGTAAGTTTTATGATTCTTTTTCTAATGCCTATGGTTCTAATATGTTTGATATTTGTATTGGGTTAGGGTTGCCATTATTAGTCTATACAAGTATTCATGGTACTATATACACAAACTTTCCAATTAGCCGTATTGGTAGCATTGGAGGCTATATTCTTGGAGGTAATATTTTGTTATGGTCAGTAATATTATTATTGATATTGACTATTACTACAACTTGCATATATTATTTCAAACCTCTTAGGATAAGGTATGCTGTTCTGATCATATTCCTTTATTTATTCTTCATGTTAGGATTAATTTTATTCTAAAAAATTTAAAAATTCAGTATTAAGCTGGAGGGCTAGGTCATGTCTCTATAGTTACTAATGTAACAGATTCTACTATATCAACAATTGCACAAAGCATAGGAAGAAATTGTATAGATGTTCTGTATCTTGATGGAAATGAAATTGGAGGAGGGTGTTCAGGATTTTTAAGATTGGTTATTTTCTAAAATAACTTATTACACAGATAATCCAATTAATTTATTAAGTTTGTTTTAGTAGATTGGTTAGCACTTCAAAGGATTACCAAAAAGTTAGATCTGATAGAATGATCGTAGGTGATTTTATAAGTTTGGTAGCTTCAATTACTTGCAGAGAGTGTGGAAATAATCATGATTGGTGAATTGTGGTTTATAAAAAAGCTATTGAATTTTCAGTGGTAAATAAGTACAAAGAAGGATTGAAACAAATAGCAGATTCAATTGAAGATTGGAGATGGGGGAATAATCCTTAATGGGCAGAAGAAATAAGGTCTCTTGTAATTTAATTGTAATTTTCTGTTCACCCAGAAAATTTAATTTTAAGAAGAAACATCTTTCCATATTGAGTAAAACAGATTATTTGATTTTTTGCCGTATTAGGAAAAATATTCCAAACCCCTTCAATATAATGTTTTACTAAACTTCCATTATTTAAGTCCCAAAGACAAATAATACTATCATCTCTTGAGAATGAAAGAAGCATAGTATTATTAAAGTGAACAGTTTTTGACATCCAGCTTGTTCTCCATCTATACCATTCGCTCGAATGGTTACGAAACAAATCTTTTCCATGAAATTTTTTAAATGAGTGATCTTTTATATCTAACACATAAATTCTTCCATCTGATAGCCATGATATCATTTTATTATTTCCAATCAATTTTACATTTTGAATGCTTGCTTGTGATTCTTTGATGCCTAATATAATAGTAGTGGAACCATCTTTTAAATTACAATTAGTGATAGTTTTAGCATTCCAAACTAAAACATTTGATTCGATTATTTGAGTGCCCTTACAAGGATTAAGTAAATGGAAATCAGGGATGCCAGCATAATCAGGTAGCTCAAATTCTTTTGATGATTCATCTTCAAAATTCCAGAGACTTAATGTAGTTTTATCAGACCAAAACAGAATACAATTTTTTGCAATAAAATGAATATCAAAGATTTGGTTAGACAAGTGCAGATAACATACTTCTTTTAAAACGTTAGAGCCTCCATCTTTTAAATTCCAAAGATAGAGCGCTCCAGATCTGCTCAAAGAAAGAGCCTTTTCATCATCTATTAGTTGTACTACTTTAACCCCTTTAGTATGGCCCTTAAACAATTTAGAGGAACCATCTTTTAAATCCCAAAGGCGAAGTGTAGCATCATCTGACCAAGAAAGTGCCTTTTCATCATCTATTAGATGCACTCCTTCTACTGATTTAGTATGTCCATTAAACATCTTAGAGGAACCATCTTTTAAATTCAAAAGACGAAGAGTTCCATCATTTGACCAGGAAAGAGCTCGATTATTTTCCAATATATGTACTTCACTGCATTCATGATGACCTTCAAATACTTCTGAAGACCCACTTTTCATATCCCAAAGACGAAAAGTTCCATCATCTGACCAAGATAGAGCCCTTTCATCTTCTGTCAGATGCACTCCATTTACTGATTTAGTATGGCCCTTAAACACTCTAGAGGAACCATCTTTTAAATTCCAAAGAAGAAGAGTTTCATCTCTTGACCAAGAAAGTGCTTGATTTTTACCAATTAAATGTACATCATTAACTTGATATGTATGGTCGATATAGTTAGTTTTCTTATTATTACCTCTTTTCAAATCCCATAGTCTTAAGGCTAAATCCCTGTCTGACCAAGAAAGAGCGGTATTATTATTTAATATGATTACTCCACTAGCACTATGGCCTTCAAATACTTTAGAAGATTCATCTTTTAAATCCCAAAGACGAAGAGTTCCATCACTTGAATAAGAAAGAGCTTGATTTCTACCAATCAAATTAACACCATAAATCTTACCTCTATGCCCTTTAAATACTTTGGAGGATCCATCTTTTAAATTCCAAAGGTAGAGCATTCCATCATCTGACCAAGAAAGCGCCCTTTTATCTTCTGTCAGATGTACACCATTTACTGATTTAGTATGGCCCTTAAACACTTTAAAGGAACCCTCTTTTAAATTCCAAAGGTAGAGCGTTCCATCATCTGACCAAGAAAGCGCCCTTTCATCTTCTGTCAGATGTACTCCATTTACTGATTTAGTATGACCCTTAAACACTTTAAAGGAACCCTCTTTTAAATTCCAAAGGTAGAGCGTTCCATCATCTGACCAAGAAAGCGCCCTATTATCTTCTATCAAATGTACACCATTTACTGATTTAGTATGGCCCTTAAACACTATAGAAGAACCCTCTTTTAAATCCCAAAGACGAAGAGTATTATCTCTTGACCAAGAAAGTGCTTGATTTTTACCAATTAAATAGACATCATTAACTTCATCTGTATGTCCTTTTAACAGTTTAGAAGATCCATCCTGGAAATTCCAAAGACGAATCATACCATCTTTTGAACATGCAAATGCTTTCTTGTTTTCTAGAAGATATAAAGCAATATTACCATCTCCCCATCCTTCCCTGTTTACTAAAAATTCTTTCGAATCCCCATCTTCTAGGTTCCAAATAAAGATACTTTCATATGACCATGATAAGATTTGATTATTTTTTAACAAGTATGCTCCTCTGATAGATCCTTTATGTCCCTTGAACACTTTAGAGGAGCCATCCTTTAAATCCCATAAACGTAATGTCTTATCATAAGACCATGAAATAATTTTATCTTCTGAAAGCGGTAAAACACCAGCAACCTCTTCATCATGTCCTTCGAGTTTTACATATGTCCCATCATTTAAATCCCATACAAAAATTAAAAAATCATAGGCCCATGAAATTACCTTGTTATATGTAAATAAGATAACTCCATCAATAAAAAAATGGTGTCCTTTTAGGGTTAAAATATTAGGATCTAAGTTTTGATCGACCTCTCTATTTATAAGTTTGAAATGTGTCCAATCAACCCGATTTTTATTAAGAAAATATTCAGCCTGCTTAGTTATCGGTGAGTTTTTGAAATGTTCATAAGCGAGCTGATAGAGCATTCTTTCTTTAGGCCAATTGAGATTATCTTTTAAAAGATGCTTATTAGCAACAAAGAAGTTGTAGAAAATTTTAAGTGTTTCATCATTCATCATATTTGATGTTAAAGTATTTTCTAAAAATAATTCTTTTTTTAGAACATCAAACTATTTTCTTAAGTTTGTTTTAGTAGATTGGTTAGCGGTGCAAAAAGTGGTGCAAATTTTAGTTTAAAAGCATGCTGTAATCTAGTGAAAAGGGTAGAGGTTTCAATCCTAATACGGTAGTATGATAAAATTACTGTTATTTTATATATTTGCAATATGATTAATATAGACGAAATTGATGCTGAACAAGATGATTCAAAAGAGAAGATTATAGTTGCAAGAAATAATGAAGTACCTGGTTGTCTCTCAAAATATATTGGTGTTGAAGTTGCAATTGGAACTTTAGATGATGATTTCTTTGCTTATGAGTTAGAGGCATTAGGATTAAATGAAGATCTTTTATGGCAAAGAAGAGCGACTGGAGGAGTATCTTTAGATGGTAAAATAGATTACATTCTTACTTCACAGTTCCTTGATAGCACATTCAAAAATTTTAACAACCTCTATCATAAAAAAGGGCTACTCTTTAATGAGGACCTGGATACCTTTCAAATAGATGAAAGACACGGAACGGATATAGATAGATATTCTGAATCAACAGAAAATTGGATTTTTGATCCTAGCGGAAATGGGTGGAACAATTCACCTGAAATACCTAAAGAAGGGAATGCTATTCTAAGCATCAGAATGCAAGATTTCCATTTTAATGCACAAGGAAATTTCGATAAAGCATTAAAACAAATGCCTGATAATATTGATGAAGTCTATAATCCAATATCGGGTGAATATGAAGAATTAACCCGAGAAAAATTTATTCTCAGACCATATGTAGATACTTTTACTTCAATTTTTAATCTAAATGAGAATTATTTAGTTCATCCATTTTCTATACTTCATGATGTTACGCTAATAGATGGAGAAATATACAGCACTGAAGAAAAGGAAATTAAGTTAACCCAAAATAAAGATGATGATCCCCTATGGTATTATTCAGTTCATATAATTTACAAAAACGGTAAAATTATAGGCCTTTTATCAAACTATGAGCATCCATTTACTGAGGAATCATCTTTTCCGTTCTCTATTGTAAAGCGTCTTAACGTTCGACCTGATTTATTATTTTGTATTAGTCCATGTCCAAAAGAAAATATTAAGTGCTCTTCTTGGGAAGATGAGGATGAGTATAATAAAATGCAATCATTTATCTATGAAGGTAAAGATAATGGAGACTCAAGACACTATGGAATACCAGCTAATGAAAGAGAAGTAGAGTATAGGGATACTATAAAAAAGTTAGTATCAGAATTACGGGCCTAAGCTGTAGAATATTGTCATCTTATTGATATTTCTCTCTTTATTAATTTTTGTAATATTGTTGTATGAAAAAATATACTTCAGAACTAACAGCATTTACATACATTATTACCTTCACCTTAGGTTTAGTAGGATATTTGCAAACTAATGAATTTGATTTCATTTCTTCTTGTTATAATTCATTAAGACTTTTTATATTAGAGTTTGATGGGTCTGTTGATAATATACCTTTTCTGCTAAATTTAAGTAGATTTCTATCTCCTCTTATTCTTGCTTCTTCCATCTTTTTGGCATTAAAGGAGTATTTTAATATAGCATTGTTAAACTTTAAGATAAGACACCTTAGTGGTCATACAATTGTATTTTGTAATAATGAGTCGGATATAAATTTTATTCATAAGAAGCCTAATACATTACTTGTTACAAATATTTTCTTTGATGGCTTGTCGCTTGTATCAGAAAACATAAATGATATCGAAAAAGTTAATATTGAGAAGGCTGAAAAAGTTATTTTATTAAATGATGATAGAACCAACCTATCTTATCTTAGAGAAATAAAAAAAAGGTTTCCAAATCTTAAAAATATCACTCTTTACATCAAACTAGAAGATAATGAGAATGTTAGAATGTTTAATAGATTCAAATTAAACACAAATTTTAAGAAAGAATTGCTTATAAATCCTAGGCAACTATTTAGCAGAGAAGTCTTTCTAAATAACCCTGTAGTTGATTATGTTAATTATAATAAGGTGCCGCATGCTTTAGTCTCTGGAAAGTATGAAAATATAAAATGGTTAATATTTGAAATGGCAAATATTAGTCATTATCCATCTTTAAAGAATTTACAAGTTACGCTTATAGGTAATGAGTCTGAGAATCAAAAAGAGATGTTAATAGATGAGTTTCCTAATATTGATAATGTAATTGATTTTAGCACAATTGTGAAGTCAAGTACAAGTATATCAAAAGAAGATCTTTCATTATTAGATATTACTGCTGTTTATATTTCTGAGAAAACATTGGAAGAAGGTCAAATAACAGCTTCACACCTAAAACGTATTTTTTATTTCAACAAGACTAATAGTATTAATACTTGTGTTATTAATTTTGGATTTGGATTGATTGATGATGTATATGAAACTGCAGCTTTTAATTCAGAGTTTAATATAAAATATTTCGATTACAAGATATTGAGGGACCTTAATATTATTCAGCATCTTGATGATTATGATATTATCTCTAAAAAGATTCATAATGATTATTATGAGAAAAATCCAGATCATACTGTAAAATGGGAGGATCTTCCTGAGACTATGAAAATGTCTAATAGGTATCAGGCTTATCATACAAATATTAAGTTAGGCTATTTAGGCTATAATGTTGATGTTAATTCTAAAGCAGATAAAATAAGCATCACTTATTCAGAATCACAATTAGGTTTATTAGCTCAAATGGAAAAAAGAAGATGGAATGCTGAAAGATTACTTAGTGGATGGATTTATGGGGAAGAAAGAAGTAATAAGCTAAGAATACATCCTCTTTTAGTTCCTTGGGAAAAATTAGATGAGAAACAAAAACAAAAAGACAGGGATACTGTTGCAAATATTACAAACACTATTACTACTTTAGGTTTTAGCATTACTAAAGTAGATGAGTAATAAGAATCTTGATATATTTCACAACTTTATTAGAAGTAATCAGCACCTTCTAGAGAAGGGAGGTAATACCTGGCCAGCAGAGAGAATACTTTATCAATTAAGCTATGAACATGCAGAAAACTCTCCAATAACTCAACAAGCTGAAAAGTATTTTAATGATGGAAGCATTTACTGGAGAAACTTTAAACAAATAAATAGAAAGAAATATTTTGAATTTAATCCAAATTACAAAACCTTTCCTGTCCCTTTCTTTATAGGGTTTCAGCTATTAGAAAATAATCAAGCTCTTTCTTGGTTACGTGATGGAACACTTTGTATTTGGGATTTAACAAGTGGTTCTTCAAAGGTATTTAAAGGACATACTAAAGATGTACAAGGAGTACATTTATTAGAAAATAATCACGCTCTTTCTTGGTCACATGATAATACCCTTCGTCTTTGGGACTTAAAAAGTGGTTCTTCAGAAGTGTTTGAAGGACATACAAATCAGATCAATGGGGTACATTTAATGAAAGATAATAAGGCACTTTCTTGGTCAGAGGATGGAACCCTTATTCTTTGGGATTTTAAAAGCGGTTCCTCAGAAGTGTTTGAGGGTCAGGCTAAGATTTATGATAATGATTTGAAAGAGGGATTCTCCGATTTGCCTGCTGAATCTGTATTAGGAGTGCATCTAATAGAAAATGATCAGGCGCTTTCTTGGTCACGTGATGGAACCCTTCGTCTTTGGGATTTAAAAAGCGGTATAGTTATAGAAGAGGTGGTAAATCCTGGAGTTGAAGGACATACAAATTGGGTTATAGGAGTTCATTTGATGGAAAATAATAAGGCACTTTCTTGGTCAGCAGATGGAACACTTCGTCTTTGGGATTTTAAAAGTGGTTCTTCACAAGTATTAGAGGGTCATACTGATCGGATACTAGGAGTTCATTTGATGGATGATAATAAGGCCCTTTCTTGGGGATGGGATGGAACTCTTCGTCTTTGGAATTTAAAGAGCGGCTCATCAGAAGTATTTGAAGGACATACTGATTATGTTAATGGTGTGCATATAATTGGAGATACTCAGGCACTTTCTAGATCATCAGATGGAACCCTTCGTCTTTGGGATTTAAAAAGTGGTTCTTCACAAGTATTAGAGGGTCATACTGATCGGATACTAGGAGTTCATTTGCTGGACGATAATAAGGTTCTTTCTTGGTCTGTGGATGGAACCCTTCGTCTTTGGGATTTAAAAGATGGTTTATCTAAAGTATTCGAAGGTCATGCTGGAGCTGTAAGAGTAGTGTGTTTAATGGAAGATAACAAGGCGCTTTCTTTGTCAGCAGATAGAACCCTTCGTTTTTGGGATTTAAAAATCGGTAATTATGCAAATTCTATTGAAGGGCATACTGGAGTTGTAAAAGACATATCTTTAATGGAAGATAATAAGGCTCTTTCTTGGTCAGATGATGGTTCCCTTTGTCTTTGGGATTTGAAAAGCGGTTCTTCAGAAGTATTTGAAGGACATACTAATCATATTAATGGAGTGCATTTAATGGAAGATAATAAGTTTCTTTCTTGGTCAGAGGATCATACCCTCCGTTTTTGGAATTTAAAAAGCGGTTCTTCAAAAGTATTAGAGGGTCATGCTGGAGCTGTGTTAGGAGCGCATATTACAGAAGGTAATCAGGTGCTTTCTTGGTCTGGAAGTGAGATGATATACTCAGAAGAAAAGGAAGCGTGGGGTTTCTTCTCTGATCATGGAACACTTCGCCTTTGGGACTTAAAAAGTGGTTCTTCAGAAGTATTTGAAGGACATACTGATTATGTTATTGGGGTACATTTAATGGTAGACCAGGCTCTTTCTTGGTCTTTTGATAATACCCTTCGTCTTTGGGACTTAAAAAGTGGTTCTTCAGAAGTATTTGAAGGACATACTCGTTATGTTAATGGGGTGCATTTAATGGAAAATAATAAGGCACTTTCTTGGTCTGAGGATGGTACCCTTCGTCTTTGGGACTTAAAAAGTGGTTCTTCAGAAGTGTTTGAAGGACATACTCATTATGTTAATGGGGTGCATTTAATGGAAAATAATAAGGCACTTTCTTGGTCTGAGGATGGTACCCTTCGTCTTTGGGACTTAAAAAGTGGTTCTTCAGAAGTGTTTGAAGGACATACAAGTGGCTGGACTGGAGGGGTTAGTGGCGTACATCTAATAGATGATAATCAGCCTCTTTCTTGGTCAAGAGATGGTACCCTTCGTCTTTGGAATTTCAAAAGTGGTTCTTCAGAAGTATTTGATGGTCATACTGACGATATATTAGGAATACATCTTATAGAAGATGATCAGGCACTTTCTTGGTCAGCAGATGGAACCCTTCGTCTTTGGGATTTAAAAAGTGGTTCTTCACAAGTATTAGAGGGTCATACTGATCGGATAATAGGAGTTTATTTGCTGGACGATAATAAGGCTCTTTCTTGGTCTGTGGATGGAACCCTCCTTCTTTGGGATTTAATAGATGGCTTGGTTTCCAAGTACTTTTTTGAAGGTATAAATCAAGTATTCTTAACAAATCTATCCAATAGAATTCTATGCTTTAATAACTTGGGTAGACATAGAATATTAGAGTTGTCGGAACAATTTAAGATTAATTAAATTTATAAACTATGATTAAACAAAAAACAGCAAGAGTATTCATTTCATCTACTTTTAGAGATATGCATACTGAAAGAGATTACTTAAGTAAAGTCATCTTTCCTGAGATAAGAGAAGAGTTAAAGCAAAGAGGTATCTATTTAGTAGATGTTGATCTTCGTTGGGGAATTACTGAGGAAGAAAGTGAGAAAGGTGAAACTCTTAAAATATGTTTAGATGAGATAGAGAATAGCAGACCTTTTTTTATTGGAATTTTAGGTGATAGATATGGATGGATTCCTGATGTTTCACCTTCAAAGATGCTAAATAGTACTGAGAAAAAGATAGTTCAAGGAAAAGAAACTAGTGAAGATAGATTCGTATGGGAGAATAAGTTAAAAGCTGGGGAGCATTCTGTGACAGCTTTGGAAATTTATTATGGTGTTTTGAATAATCTTGAGCAGAAAAAAAGATCTTTTTTTTACTTTAGAGATGATAAATTTATTAAGGATGTGCCAAAAGAAAAAGTAACTGATGTAAAAGATGAAGATAAAATACAACAAAAAAAGTTAGCTTTATTAAAAAAGAAAATTAGAGATGAGTATTCAGATTTACCAGAAAATTTGAATGATTATGGTGTTAAATATAAGGGGTTAAAAATCAATTGGCTTGAGATAAAAAACAGTACTGATCAAAAGAATATTGATATGGAAAAACTCCATAAAATAGCTGATGATGGTATTGTAGATAATGATGAAATTTTAGAACTGAATGCTGATGAGAAGAAATTAGTGTTTAATAACACCTTTACTTATCTTGATTTTGATTCATTAGTTGAATTTGGTGAGAAAGTAAAAGAAGATCTATTAAGATCAATTTATGATGTATTTCCAGAAGATGCTGAAGAGTTAGACCCTTTAGATCAGGAAACTATGATCCATACTAACTTTTGTAATGATAGATCTAATTTCTTTGTTGGTAGAGAAAAACAACTACAAGTTATTTCTGATTATGTTATTAAAAATTATAGTAATAAACCTTTAGCAATTGTTGGTGAGCCAGGTAGTGGAAAATCTGCATTAATGGCTAAGGCATTTTCAAATTGTAATTCTGAAGAAGATAACACCTTAATTATTCCACATTTTGTAGGATGCTCTCCTTCATCAGTAGTTTGTTTTAGGACACTAAATAGGTTTTGCACGCTTATTATTAGGAAATTCAATATTGAATTAGAAGAAGGAATACCTGACGAGTATAATAAGTTGATGGAGTGCTTTAAATCAATAGTTAAGCAAATCCCTGAAAAAGGTAAGCTAATAATATTTATAGATGCTCTTAATCAGTTAAGCTCCTCTCATAAATCACATTCTTTAAATTGGCTGCCTGAAATTTTATCAGAAAATGTTAAAATTATCATAAGTGCGCTTCCTGGAGAAGTACTTGCTAGTATTGAGGATAAAAAGTTTCCACAAGAGAAATTAGGTGCACTAAATAATAACAATAGAGAAGAAATTATTAGAGGAAGATTAAAACCTTACAGAAAAGATACTTTGACAAAAGAACAGATGGCTGTTATTTTAAAGAAAGAAGAAAGTGGTAAACCACTTTATTTGACAATAGTAGCAGAAGAATTAAGATTGTATGGGGAGTATGAAAGAGTTAATCAAAAAATAGCTGGTTTTTCTGAGAATATTGAAGGCTTATTTGATCAAATATTTAAAAGACTAGAAGATGATACAGATGACATTAATCTTGTAAGGGATGCAATGTGTCTTTTTGAATGCTCTCGATTTGGATTACTTGAAACTGAAATGTTACAATTATTAAAACCATCCGTTAAAGATGCTATAAATATGGGATTAATAGATACCGATAAAGAGTCATTCGAATTACCAAGAAAGAAATGGTCAACTTTATTTTTAAGTATAAGTACGTATTTTAGATCACCAGGAGAAGACAAGACTGGACTAATAGACTTTTTTCACAGGCAAATGTCAAAGGCTGTACGAAAAAAGTATTTAAATAAAAAACTAGAAAAATCCTACCATAAAAAACTTGCAGAATATTTTCATTATCAAGCTTTTGGTAAGGATCCGAAACTAAGCTTTAGCGGATATGACGGTAGAGGGTTTGCAGAGTTGCCATATCATAGGTTGTTGAGTGGAAATAGAAAAGAAGCAGAGAAATTATTAACTGACTTTACTTTTCTTATGGGAAAGGCGAGAACAGGTTTGGTAACTGAAATACTTTTTGATTATGAGTTATTAAATGAATATCAGGAATTTAACCATGAGAAATAATATAGACATCTTTCATAATTTTTTTAGAAGTAAGCAGCATCTTCTTGATTTAGGAGATAGTCATTGGCCTACATATAGAATACTTTGTCAATTAGCTTATGAAGATGGTGAAGACTCTGTCATAAGCAAGCAAGCTGAAGATTTCTTAAAAAAGAAAAGAGCAGATTGGAGTTACTTTAATCAAATCAATAGAATTAAGCAATCTCGAAAGAACCCAAATTTCAAAACACTATCAGAACATTCTGATCTTATTAATGGCGTTCATATACTTAAAGATAATAAAGTTCTTTCATGCTCTCAATATGATAATGTTTAGATTTGTTGGGATTTAGCTTCTGGTTTAGTAATTAAATATTTTTGTGAAGGATTAACACAAGTTTATTTAACTGCTAAAAAAAATAGATTATTATGTTTTAATCGAATAGGTAACTGTAAGTTATTAGATTCAAACAATTTTATTAAATTTGAATCAGCAAATTGAATCGAAGAGATTATTTAGAGAGTTTTGGGTATATTTATCGAGATGAAGATAGTAATCCTATTTAGTTAATTGGTTAGCTATCCCGACTTTTCTCACCTAATAATTCTGTAAGTTTGCTTTATGAAAAAACTATTATTTTCTATAAAAAATAATTATGAAAAATGAAGATAAAACAAATGTAAAATATAGTTGGCTTTAGTGCTACTACCTAGAATCTTTTCTCTTAATATTATCTATTATTCATTAATATCTATTATTTCAAATTCTGTTATAACCTCATTTCCATCTGTATCAATTACAGTTAGTTTATGAATGCCAATTTCTGTAAACATCACTCTACTATGGGTTCCTTTTGTAGTCCCCATAAAATTTCCATCTAAATGCCAATAAACTAACTCATCAGATTTAGTATGAGCCAGTTTAAAAATTACCTCATTTTTTGTCCCATTTAAATTTCTTGGTAAGAATAATTTGCTCCCATTTTTTGGGTAAATCATTTGCAGACTTTTTTTCTGTTCTTTTGTGCAGTCAGGATGTTCTTCAGGTTCTTGCATGTAGAAAGGGTTTACCTTTTTATAATAATAGGACATCATAGGAGGGAGGCTAAACCAAGATGTATGTTTCATTTTACTGACAGGATAGCAACTGCTATTTACCTTGTAAGTGGAATCATTGTTTAAGTGTATTAATTTATGATAAGTACATTGTTTAGCTCTTTTACAATTTTGAGGAACTAATTCAATATTAGTATTGTTGCAGTTTTCTAAGGCTAAGTCACCACTATTTGCACAAACTAATAATTCCTCCATGTCTTCATAGGGTATTTCGAACCAGCTTGTTCTTGGTAATTTATCAAAAACTGAGAACATAATTGGGGCTGCAATATTAGTTCCTGTTAAACCAGGCCGCCCTTCTCCATCAGCATTACCTACCCAAACTACAGTAACATATTCAGGAGTTATTCCAATTGCCCAAGCATCTTTGTGCCCAAAACTTGTTCCTGTTTTCCATGCTATTTTTGATGAGGATGAAAACTCCTCCCATTGTCCTTCACCAACTGGTCGGTTTAGCTCACTTAGTACTTCAAATGTTTGCCAGATACTTGCAAATGAAAAATGACTTTCTCTTTGTAAATTTTGTTTTTTATTTTTTATGCTAAAGAAATTAGGTTGTGCATAGCTAATGGCATCATACTTATAGTTGTTCAATTCAAAATTATTGAGTGTTGATGCCATTCCTGCATATATGCTACCTAATTCCCACATACTTGCTTCTGCACCTCCAAGGATAAGAGAGAGTCCATAGTGCTCTGCATTTTTGTTTAGTGAATATAGATTTAGTCGTTTTAGTTTGTCATAAAATTTATGTTGTCCATAAGTGCTTAATTCAAGTACAGCAGGAATATTTAATGAACGAACTAAAGCATTTGAAGCAGGTACAGCCCCATCGAAAGTTCTGTAGAAATTTTTAGGTGCAAAACTTAATATTTGTGTGGGAACATCTGATACTAAACTATGAGGAAGCCTACTTCCTTCATCTAAAATTGAAGCATACAATAAAGGCTTTAGTGTGCTTCCTGTACTTCTTTTCGCATGTATCATATTAACTTTACTTCCTGAGTTATAATGAGTGCAATCCGAGTTTCCAACATAAGAAACAACATTTTTAGTTTTTACATCAATCACTAATACAGAAATATTATGAATCTGATTATACTTTAACTGCTGATGTGCATTTGAAACTATTCTGTTTACATTATCTTGAAAGCCCTTGTCAATACTTACTTTATTTATTTTTCCTTTATGGCCATTCTTTATTAATCGATTAAGTAGGTGAGGGGTAATGCTTGGTAAAGGATGTGGTCTGCTTGGCAAAGGTTCTAGCTGTGCTAAGTCACAAGTAATAGAGTCAATTTCACCATTTTCCATTAGTTTCTGAAGTAGCCTATTTCTCTTTTTTAATAATAACTCTTGATTTTTTCCTGGATATATCAAAGAAGGTGCATTGGGTAATACTGCAAGGGTTGCTGTTTCTCCCCATGATAGCTGATCAGGAGAACGTTTGTAGTATCGCCAAGCCGCTGCATCTAAACCCACAACATTACCACCAAAAGGTGCATTTGAAGTATATAAATTTAAAATTGATCCTTTACTTTTTGAAAGTTCTAATCTTGTAGCTAAAATAAGTTCAATAAATTTTTCAAAATAGGTTCGATATTTCCCTTTACGTGAAAGCCGAATTGTTTGCATAGTAAGAGTACTTGCCCCACTTACGATTTCACCAGCTATTATATTTTGTTTAATAGCTCTTAAAAAAGAAATAGGATTAACCCCTAAATGATAGTAGAAATACTCATCCTCAAAGTAAGTGATTGCTACTTTAAATTTTTCAGGTATTGAATCAGATTGCGGAAAACGCCACTGACCATCATCAGCAATTCTGGCAGCTAAAAGCTCTCCTTTTTCAGTTATTACTACAGTAGAAGTAGGATCTTTAAATAATGGGAATTCTAATGAATTCCAAAGCAGTATAAATAAGAATATAAATAAATATCGCCACTTATAGTTTAGTATATGTTTGAGAAATCTATTTAGCACTTTCTTTAACGACTTCAACCCAACTACCTCCTTCTTTGGCGTTTATTGCATTATCATACATTGCTTCACAATTTGCAATTGGTAAATAGAATTTCCCTAAATATGATGCATTTAACTGGATTTTAACTTTAATAGTTTTTCCTTTTTCTAAATCAAAATAGGTATGTACTCTGTCATCTCTAATATCTTGATATGTTATGTTTTCCTTATTGTTAGTGTTATGTAAATCCATCCTTGTATTCCTGATTTCCCAACCAGAAGGAAATATTTGTGTAAGTGCAAGGTTTTCATAATTTCCTTTAATTCCCGTATTGCTAATGCTTGTTTCAACATAAAAATCACTCCCTTGTACAATTTCAGATGGATTTAAAGGGGAGTTTTCCATATTGAAATAGTTTACAGACATATTAATATTATTATCTTCATTGATAGAAATTCCATCATACATTGGTATTCCTTGCATTTGAAGTGATACAAACAACATAGTTTCATTTGTATTGTTAAATTCTAAACTACCATTTAGTTTAGTTTCTATATCTAAGTTAATTTGTTTGTAGCTTGAATTAGATTTAATTGATGAAGGTTTACCATTTATTTTTAAATCAACAGTAAATGATTTAGCATTGCCACTACCTCCAATATATTTTGAAATTGCTAATAATGAAAAGGCAGTAGCTTGAGTATTTAGATAGTCATTAGAAGCTAATTTTTTAGCAACGTTATCTAATAGCTCTTTACCTTCTTCATACTCTTTCATTAAAGCTAGAGTTTCTAAAATCAATGCTTCATCTCTTGTTTTACTGCCATAGGTGTAAGATGACTCCTTGTATGTTTGTATATTTTTGGAAGTTCCAAAAACTAAATCATTTGCAACATCTTTTCTTCCAATAAGGGTGTAGGCAGCAGCTAATCTCCATTTTGCATTATCACTTAATTTACTATTACTTCTCAATTTATTCATAGCACTAAGTGCAGGTTTATTAGCTAATGCTAGCGTGTATAAACGATACGCCTGATTAAGTTGAGTTGATCTTTGATAATAACTTGTTCTTGTATTTTGAAATTGCCAAGCATTTGCTTTTTCAGTTTGAAAAGATATCCAATTATTTAGTAAGCCTATTGGCAATTGAAATCCCTTTTTCTTTGCTTCAATCATAAGGTGCCCTGCATAATTTGTTCCCCATTCATCTTCTGAACTATAAGAATTTGGCCAATAGGTAAATCCTCCATTCGCTGTTTGAAATGATTTAATACGAACTAAAGCATTTTCAATATTAGTTTGAATATTTCTTTGTTTTTCATTTGATAATACTAATAAATCATTTAAATATAATTGAGGGAAAACAGAAGAGGTAGTCTGCTCAATACACCCATGAGGATATTGAATTAAATAACTTAATCGTTTTTCTAAGTTTATTGGAGGAACAGTTGAAAACTCCAACATTGCCTTGTTTGTTCCTTGTATTCCAAAGGCTTCATAATCTATAGCCCAAGTATCTTCACTAGCTATTGCTTTTGAAACGACTTTATTCAATATAGGGTTTGGCATTCTAATTGCTAATTCTACATCATAAGTAGCTTTCTCTTTCCCACTTTCACAAATTATTTTTACTGTTCCTATTCCTAATTTGTCTTTTACTTTTAGTTTAAAATTGACTATTTTATCTCCTATATCTTCAAATTTTATAAGTTGAGATTTCTTTCCGATAATGTCAAATTTATCATTTGCTTGAATACTGACTTTAACTTCTTTTATATTTTCTTTCATTGCAAAAACAGCAACAGGAACTTCAACCTCCTCAGTAGGCCCTAATACTCTTGGTAAAGTAGCCAATACCATTAATGGTTTTCTAACTGGTGTTGTTTTGTGAGTTGAACCATAAGCAATATTATTCCCTGCGACTACCATAGTCCTGACAGAACCTACATAATTTGGCATTTTAAAGGTATGCTTAGCAGTACTTCCAGGATTTAAAGTAAACGGACCTAAAAACTTCACAACAGGCTTAAATCTGTTGGCTTGCTTCTTTTCTGTGCTTTTAGCATAAATATCTCCACCAATCTGCAATAACCCTGCCATTCTACCTTTAAATGCTCCTGTTACATACTTATACATATCCCAAGTTTTTACTCCTAAAGATTGTCTTGCGTAAAAAGTATGCCAAGCTTTTGGTGTACTAAAATGAGTTAGGTCAAGTAAGCCATCATCAACTACAGCAATTGTGTAGGTCATTTTCTCACCTTTTTCTTCCGAAATTTTAATTGTAACTTCCTCTTCAGGTCGCAACTCATCTTTCATAGTAATGATAGGGGATAAGTGCGTATTAAGGTCTTCCACTGCAATTCCTTTTACACCAAACATTCTGATAGGTAAATCATTTTCTGTATGCTTATGCGGTTGAATAAATGTAATGTTTAAATATACATTTGGTGCCATGTTTGAAGTGGCTTTAAATGAAAATGTATTTTTTGTTTTACTTGCCTTAAACCAATAAGTGTTTAATACTTCATTTCCTGATTCTACACTAATCAAGATTCTTCCTTCTTTTGCTTGTGGTAATGTTATTTTAACATTTTCTCCAACTGTATATTTTGTTTTATCAGTATTAAATGATAACATCTCGGCACCTTCTGATTTTCCTGATGTTGTACTCCAATAATCACTGTAAGACATATAGAAAACTTGACCTGAAGAATGTTTAGATTCAGGGTCAGTTATACGGATATAGCATCTGCCCCAAATTTCTTTTTGTAAATCTAATTCATAAATTGCTTTCCCATCTTTTGTATTTATGTCTCCTGAATGAATAAGCTCTCTATTTATCCCTGTTACATATCTTGCAATATCATATTTTGAATTGGTTTGCCACCACCAATTCCAGGAGATTTTAAAAATCTCTACTTTAACATTTTCTCTATCAACTAATTCTCCAAACTCATCTACTGTTACGATAGGGATTAGATTTTTTGAATCAGAATACAATGCGCCACTCCAACTATTTCCTTCAGGTAATCTGTACCCAACATAACTTCTGTACGGAGAAAAAGGCATTAAAATTCTATCTGTACTTGCGTCACCTCCTTTCTCAAATACTTTAGTTTTAAAAGATGCTTTCAGCATTCCTGGAGCATCTTCATTTACTTTAAATGCAGGAGTAAAGCTTGTTTTCCCTTCTTGATTCAATATTTGCTGAGCAACCTTTATATCTTGTGTTTTGAAACTTTTAATATAGTCATCAAAATGATATTCTTTAAGGCCTTTAAAACGAGTAGTTGATTCTGATAGATTAATTTCAATATCAGTTTTAAGCCCTTTTGCAGGGGCGCCATGCAACCACTTTGAAGTTAGGTATATCGGTTGCTTTTCAATGTTGGTTAATATTTTTCCTCCAAAATCTAAGACTACTTTTAGTCGGTTTGGTTTTATGGTTTCTATTTTTAACTGTTTTGTAAAAACAACATCACCCACTTTTATTTCAGCTTTCCAATTTCCTGTTTCATCTTCAGTACTTGTTTTTGTTTTAAATACATAAAAACCATTTTCGCCTTTAGTGCGAGTTATCCTTTGGCTTACCTGACCTTTAGCATTATATAGTCTGAAAACTACTGGATGATTTTGGGGTAAAACTTTGTTTTTATCTTCTAATATAAAAGAAACATAGAGTGAGTCTCCAGGTCGCCAAACTCCTCTGTCTGCATAGATAAATCCTTTTATTCCATCTTGAGTTACTGAACCACCAATATCAAACATACTCATAGATAGGCAAGAACCATCATCTAATTTTAGATACCCAATTTCATTTCCTCTCCTTGCTATTAATAAATAGGGTTGTTTTTCTAAATTGAATTTGGCAATTCCAACTGAAGAAGTGGTTTTGCTTGCTATAAGCCTGTTTTGCAAATTATAAAGTTCAATTTTAACTCCTGATTGTGGTTCGGTAGTTTTTAAATCAGTGATAATAGCCATTAGCTTTCCATTATTTCCTGCTTTTACTATTATCCCTAAGTCAGACGCAAAAACATTACGAACTACTGTATTCTTATTACTACCATAATAAGCTAATTTACATGGATCATCTCTTTCACTCCAACTAAAATATTGTGTGCCATAATTGTAGTTATTAGTAGAGTACCAATAGGATTTATCTCCATCAAAATAATCTTCCTCAAAATCAGAACCTACCTCTTTTTCAGAATTATCATCACAATCACATGGATAAAGGGATTGAGACATTTTAAAGCTAATCATTACTCTGTATATAGCTCCTGGTTCAGTTCTTATCATCTTGGATAAATCCAATGAATAAGTATTCCAATAACTTAAGTCAACTTTACTTTTTGATTTTAATGCAACATCATCTTTATAGATAACTCTTCCAACACGAGTTAGATTCCGTGCTCCATCATAATTGTTTTCTTGAAAAAAATGAGCTACATTATCTTCATAAATTCTTATAATCTTCACATTTACAGCATTTAGATTTACAGCTTTAAAAGGGAAAATTAGTCCGTTAGTACTTGGTAGGATTACGCCATCACCAATAAGTTGAACTTCAGGTTTTAGGCTTATAAAATTTAGTATTCTGCTTTCTTCATTTTTTAACTCATAACCAATTGAGTTTTTAATTGTATTGCTAAACGTTAGTGTTTTTTCACCAACTAATTTTTCTTTTGGATAAATGGTAAGCATGTTTTTATCAATTGAAAAGCTTAAGTCTTCACCACTTTCTAAATAAACCAATCCATCTAATATAGCATTCTTAGATAGAGGGTCAGAAAAACGAACTTTAATAAATTGGTCAGGTAGTTGACCGATATTAAAATCCATTACTTTAAAATCACCTAAAGGTGGAATTTCATAATCTATCTTACCATCTTTGTTCACACCAATTAAATCTCCATCCCAAAGGATATTAAGCATTCCCCTTTTTTCCCCCCTTGAAATACTGTCTATTACAAAGCTGTGAGCATTAACATTTTTATTTTCTACCCACCTTATATTTAGTTTCTTCTTTTTTTGAGAGGCAGTCACTAATTGTTTTATAATTTCTTCAGAAACATGGTCTGTAGTGGTAATAAAACCTCCTACCTTTTGCCATTCTAAATCATCACTATAAGGAGTTAATCCTTCAATATAAACATTCATATCCATATGTTTTGCTTGAAATTGGAATATAAAATCTAACATATCACTTGGTACAATGCTTACTTTACTTAAATGAAATGTTACTTTATATAGCACTTGCGAGCTTAAATCAGAGTCTGGTATAAAACGTATTGTTCTATTGTTTATCCATTCTGTTTTTCCTGCAATTTTTGGCTCAAAGTCAAATAATTGATTGGTATTTATTTTATTTATTTCATCATCTGGAAGTTCATTCTTTAACTCGATTATAATTTCTGATTTATTTGAAATAACCCCAGAAGTATATGCGGTTATAAACTCAGCATATTTTGGATTGACTTGAGTAATTTCAGAATTTCCTGAGTTGTTACAAGAAGTGACTACTATAAAAAGAATTGTAATAATTCCGTAAAATAGTTTTGATAAGTGTTTGTTTTTCATCTGGATATTGAATTAAATTTTTGATAAAGTTACTACTTATTTTTAAGTTTTATTCTTAGTTTTATAATAATATATAACATTGCTAAAATAGGATAGGCTCAATCAATTACAAATATCCAGACATTACCTTCTTTGTATTATTTGATTTCTAAATAAGTTATTTTGTTTTCAGTCTAATTTTGAGCACCTCACGAGCAACTAAGAATTCTTTATTTTTCATCTCTTTCACAGCATCTTTATAGGCGATTAACTGTCGAATAGGCAAGTATTTACAGAATGTAATTAGTTCAAGATAAGTTCTGTAATACATGTTATTTTTTTTTGGTCTTTTTCTTTTTCATTTGAATTGTTTTTTAGCACTCACAAGACTTCCAGATAGCTTCACCATTAACTACCTGAGAAGTGCTTGCTCGTGCTGATTAATAAATACTTAATATATACAGCCCAAGAATTATTCAAGAGCAATTTTTTGCTTTTAGATACCACATTGTTAATAAGCTCTTTTAGTAGCTAATCAACAATAGATGTTATTGTTTGGTTCTGTATCTTCTTGGTTTGATCCCCAGATACAGAAATGAAATTCGTAAGAGCTTCATTGAATAAACCTTCACTTATTTTACTTCTAAATTTTTACTTTTCATCTAAGTTTTGTAGGTGTTCAAAACGGATTAAGATGAAAATTTGAAATTTTTGGTTTAAATTGGACAGCTAAATTAATTTTTGTTTTTAATGTTTAAGACATTGTTGATAAGTGGTTTATGAACAAAGTTATTAACTGTTGCGTAAGAGGAACTGCCACTTCCAATTTGTATAACTTCTTTTTTTGTATTATTATTTCTTCTTTTTGATGCTATCTAAATACTGCGATTCTGTTTTCTACCCCAACTTTTTTCTCTGTTATTTCCCATAATTTTCTGTATTATTGTAGAGTGAAAAATTTACTACTTATATTACTTTGCTTGCCTATGATTGGGTTTGGTCAGGATGGTCCTTTTTATTTTACTGATAATAATATACAAAGAGAGTTTTATTTACATATTCCAAATAATCTACCAGCAAACTCACCAATTGTTTATGTATTTCATGGGTGGGGTGGGAATGGAGGCCAAATTATGTCAAGCACTGCTTTTAATATCTTATCTGATCAAAATAATTTTGCGGTTTGTTATCCTACAGCATTAATTGATGGAGATAATGGAACTTCAGGTCTAGCATCATGGAATTGCAGTGGTTTGTCTGATGTTGATTTTATTCATGCATTAAATGATTCATTACAGATTCAGTATCAATTTGATGAAAACAGAATATTTGCTACTGGTTTTTCTTATGGAGGAGATATATCATTTCATTTAGCAAGATGTCAAAACTCAAATATTTTTGATGCTATTGCACCATTAGCAGGAACAATTTTTGACTATATGAATATTTGTTTACCTTCTAGTAATATCTCAGTATTAGTGTTGCATGGAACAAATGATAATGTGATTAACTTCAATGGAGGAAACTTTCCAAATTATGGGCCTTATATGTCAGCTCCTGACATTGTTACTAATTGGGTAAATTATAATTCTTGCAGTTTAGATACTAGTTACTCTTTATTAGATATAAATAATGATAATAATATTACTGATGTAACAAAATATCACAACATTAATACTGGGGATAAAGTTTGGTTCTATAAAGTAAATTATGGATTACATACATGGTTTGATGTGGCTCCTTGGGGAAATGATGATTTTTGGGCAAGTGAAGAAATATGGAACTTTTTTAGTCAAATTTCTAATAGTCCAACAAGTATACATGAACAGGCAATTATGTTGAATAAAGAATTAGTAAGCACTATTAATGTGCTTGGTCAAGAAGTGAAAATAGCTACAAATCAACCTCTTTTTTACATCTATGATGATGGAACAGTAGAGAAAAGAATAGTTATAGACTAAAACAATAGATTAACAATAAACCAAGAAGAAAAGAATATTAATCAATGGATTTTAAAGATAGAAAAGAAATCATAAAAACAGTACTTTATAGACTATTACCTTCTCTATTAGTATTTATTCTTGCTCTTTTAGCATTTAATAACGGAGTATACTTAGAAGATAAACCAAATATTTGTACAGATACATTATTTGTACAGATTTATTATACAATAGGGCTATTTCTACTTGCGGGTATTGATTTTGGAATGCCAATGGGAGGTAGTGAGTTTTATCGTATCTTACTTTATATCTCTTATTTTCTTGCCCCATTAATAACAGTGTTAGCCGTTATAGAGGCAGTTCTTAAAACAATTGGTACTGATTATCTAAAGAGGCCCTATAAGAATCATGTAGTAATAGTTGGCGCTAGTAAACAAGCTATTTCAATTATTCATGGTTGGAGTTATCCAGAACTTCAAACAAATAAAACGGATTATTATCAGGCAGGTAAGACAAAGATAATTGTTGTGGAAAAAGATCCTAATAATACAAAATTAGAATATTTTAGAGAATTAAATAAAAAACAAAAAATTGAAATTATTATTGGAGATATTAATCACTCCTCAATCTTAAACAGATTAAATGTTAAGCAAGCGCTTTGGTGCATTGTTACGACTAATAGTGATATTCTTAATATCAATATCTCCTTAAAATTTCATCATGATTTTGATTTTAATGTTGAGGCCATTATCACACTTATTGAAGATAATGATCTGTCGGTAGATTTATTAAATACAGATGCAATTTCAAAGCTTAATGTTGTATCTACTCATAGAAGTTTAGCTAATTGCTTTCTTTACAGATATATACAAACATTTTTCTATCTTGAAAATCTTGTAATATTTGGCTTTGGAAGATTTGGACAAAATATACTAGAATCACTTTCTGGCAGCATTACATTTAAGAATTTAATTATTATAGACCCTTATGCTGAAAAGAAATATAATAATTGGCTATTTAAAAAGAAGTTATATGACAAAAGTTTTAATCCGGAATTTAAAGTTAAGACATATAACAACAAGCAAGAAGATACTCAATTAATAGAAATAATAAAAGATGAATTCAATAGCGCACAGTGTATTCATTTTATTCTTTGTGCTAAACTTCCAGACTATGCAAATATTAAGTTAGCTATTAACTTAGCTGAATCATTTAAAAAGAGCATTATCTATTTACGTTCTCAGGTAACATTATATGAGAAGTTAATTGGAAATGATAGTCGCAATATGCCATATGATATAGGAGTGTTAAGCTGGGCAGGGGAAAAATATTTGACTGAAAAAGAAAAAAAATCAAAGGTATTGAAACATAAATTTAAATATGGTGGCTATCATTCATATGCAATAGAAAATATGAATAATTACACTTGGATTTCAGGAGTATGTAAGGATGGTGTTCCTTTTAAGGATGTCATATCAAAACCAGCATATAGTAATATCCATTTGTTTAATGAATTAGCTGAATTAAAACATGAAATTGAATTCTTTCATCCTTTAATTAACCCATTTTTTGAAGAAGATGAGGTATGGGAGTTTAATAATAAAGATACTAATGGATTTTTAAAACTTGTGAATTTTAATATTGATTCAGAAGGAAATCAAATATTTAGTTTTAAAATAGATTAATATATTTTTTAATATAGATCTTTTCTATATTTACATTTTAAATAAAGTAATGTATTATGAAAAATATATCACTATTGTTACTGTGTATACTTTGTTTTGTGTCGTGTAAAAAGGACTTACCAGTTGAGGATTGTCCAGAGGATGTATTGTCTCTTGATCCAACAATAGGAGATAATAATGTGTTGATTGTAGGTATAG
>Ga0206677_10001096_pt1 | contig 25439 bp, 17 predicted proteins | sample M130m12015metaG_FD_155475 | JGI IMG/M metagenome (GOLD analysis project Ga0206677, IMG submission 155475) | Ammonia-oxidizing marine archaeal communities from Monterey Bay, California, United States - M1 30m 12015 | ecosystem: Environmental > Aquatic > Marine > Intertidal zone | place: USA...
ACGCTGACGATGGCAGAAAGGCCTGTTTCAACAGCAAAAATTGGTTCGCGTCTCACTCTTCTTCATCAGGGTTGAACACTGGAGGTTGTGGTTTTGTCAAGTAGTAAATTGCAAACAAACATGATGCCAAGAAGAGCCAGCCTGGAGGGGCAAGTTCAGAACCGATTTGCGCTTGATTATCCGATGCCCCTGTACGTATCGTGGCATAGACAATCGCTGTTAACAAACAGGCCATTTGCAGTACAGAAAGTTTGAGATCAAGTCCATGCTTGAGTTTGGATAATCGACGATCACTGATCATCATTGCTCCGGAAATAAACATGATTGGTAAGATGAACATATCAAGCCCCGGAGTCCCTGCACAATCCGCTTTTTCTCCGATTCCATAAACGCAAACGGACACATTGGATAGATTGGGGCCAAATCCGAGATTTGGTTGCAACCAAATGAAACCTGCAGCACTCATCAGTAGAATTGCATTTCCAGGTGATGAGAGCCCGTGGAAGTAAGGAAGGTTACTTCCCTCCTCATGCTGGAAACGAGCGAGGCGAAGCATTCCTGTTCCGATGACCCAAAATCCAGCGAGGGCAAGAGAGATTGTCCAGAGAGGTGTTGCTACTCCCCATCGTCCAAACATGATGAACATCATCAATGCAGGAGCGACACAGAATGAGAGACAGTCGGACATAATATCGAGAGATCCGCCTAGAAGTTTCTGTTTTGAATACCGACGAGCAATTGGTCCATCGATGATGTCTCCAAGTGCTGATAGGAAAATACAGAGCATGGATGCCCAGATGTATTTCGATTTCAACCCGTCTCCGAACGGTTTGCTCATGTCTTCCACTGCAAGAATGAGGAACATGATTGAAGCCGTTCCAAACATAGCGTTTGTCAACGTAATGTAGTCAGCGATACCTGTTAATCGGAATGTTGATCTCATATTCTCATCTCAGAAGGACACTTTGAACGGTACTTCGCACGCAGGACAAGTGATTGTCCGTTCACCTGGTCTTTGCTTCATTCGAAGACTTCGCTCACAAGAAGGGCATTGAATTTCAACCCGGATGACTTTCGCCGTAAGGGTGAATTGTGTTTCGCATCCACCACAGCGTAATTCGGCTGGACGATCATTGACTCCTGCAATGAGAACTTTTGAACACGATGGACAAGAAAGGCGTTCCTCTTGCCACTTCTTGCGGGTTGGGGCATGGTCTGTACGAACGTTTGCACCGCAGAGTTCACATTGGATTTCTCCGAGAGCTGATGGAAGAAGCCCATTGCACTTCGGGCATGAAAGTGGAGGAGGGGCAACCCTCGATTCCACTGTAATTGGCTCATCCATGCTTGACCATCTCCCAATACGTTTTGACTTGTTCGGCGACGGTCAATCTCAAGAGGATGATTCCCCGTCATCTCCGCCTTTTCCAACGAGAATCAATTTTACTGGAAGGAAGTTCCATGGTAAATCGAGTGGTATGTTGTATTCTTGTGCCAATTGCTGTACAAATTGTTTTGCTCCAACTTGACCTCTCGAATTGACCAAATCTATGGAATGAACATGCGTTAGTGCTGCGATATCCTCGAGTGGTGAACCAGATGCTATGACTTGTGTTGATTGTTCACTGATCATACCTGGAAGTTCAACTCGCTTGGAGACTCTCCACCATCGTGCACGTCCAACGTCTCGATGGTTCTCAATGAGGCCAACCTTGACAAGGCGCTTGAGGTGGTGATAGAGGTTGTATCTGTCGACTGAAACTTGGTCCTGTAATTGGACAGTGCTCATCTCTTCGACTTGCATCAGGACCTCGTATGCCTTACGACGAGTTGGGTGGGTTAACGCAGCGATTAAGGGGTCTGTTCGTACTCGGGTCATGCGCTCACCATGTCATACTGAGTATTGCTTAGGTTTGAAGATATCCACTCAATTATTGGTCTTAGCAAATTGCTTCTTACCTGTATTAAACGCTAAAACAGTAGCATCCCAAAGGGATTGGAAGGTCGTTAACAGCAGTTTGTAGGTTCCAGTTCCTTCAGCAAGCCGAGCACCATTGAGTATCACAAGGATGACTGAGGCTTCATGAACCAAGACACCAACCCACAATTGGTCATAGAATCCATTGATAACAGCAAACACAAGAGTAATTGTGACCAAAATTGAGAACGACAGATTTTGTCTAAAGTTGCGCTCTGTCTTGCGTGCAAGATCGATAAGTTGAGTCAATATTCGAGGATCATCTCCTGGAATAAGAACGTCTGCGGCTTCGACGTTTACTGATTCCCCAGAACCAACAGCAACGCCAACATCGGATACAGCCAAAGCTGCGGCATCATTGAATCCATCACCGACCATCATCGTCACATGTGTCTTTGAACGGCTACGTACCCAAGCCACCTTCTCCTCAGGTGAAAGACTCCCATGAGCAGCATTAGCGGCGAGACCGACAGAGGCAGCGAATCTGTCTACAGCGCCTTGGTGATCTCCAGAGAGGATTTCCACGCTAATGCCTCGTCTATGCAATTCTGGAATCAGTTCATCTGCACCTTGACGGGTATCGTCATGGATGAATGTAAACAGTGCAACACACTTTCCTGCTTTGGTAAGAACGGATGCTCCATGTCCTTGTGCTTCAGCTTCGACAATACCTATTCGAAGTTCCTCGGGCAGGACAATGCCGTGTTCGACCAATGCATCAGGGCGGAGCATGAGAACCACCTCTTTGTTGCGAAGTGCTTGAATTCCTGCATCGATGTCTTTGATTTTATTGACTTCAGAGGCAGTGATGTTTTGCTCTTGGGCGTATTCTCGAAGAGCATCTGCATAGGGGTGGGATGAACGAGCCTCAATACCCGCTGCAAGCGCAATCGAAGCGTCTCTACGACGTCCTTTGGCCATGATAATCTCGCCCATTGATGGTTTTCCTGAAGTAAGCGTTCCTGTTTTGTCCAACAAAACATGGTTGACCTTTGAAAGGCGATCGAGTACATTCCCACCACGAGCAATTGCGCCGATATGGGCAGAACGAGCCAAAGAGGCTGCGTGAGGAACTGGGGCAGCGAGCAGAAGTGCACATGGACATGCAACGACCCATAGAAGAAGGACAATCTTCCAATCTTCTGGGAAGACAAACCAGTAGACGCCGACTGCTCCAAACAATACCAGTGGAACCCATATTGATGTGAATAATTCAATGGTTGCTTGGTGACGAGGTGGCTCATCTCTAAAGGTATGAACCGCTTCAATCAATTCGTACAATTGGGTGCTTTCTCCAACCGCTTCGACCTTGACAACCACAGGACCACGAGCAAGGACAAGACCCGCCTGAATCAAGTCACCTTCTCCCACATCAACAGGAACTGACTCCCCCGTAAGCGGTGCTTTGTTGAGCGCTCCTTTCCCTTCGACGATGATTCCATCAGCTGGAATCAACTCACCACTTCGAACCTCGATGAAATCCCCCTTACTCAGCAAATCGATAGGAATCTGTTCGCTTTTTTGATGAGAAGGGGCAGTTGCGAGTGAGACTGGTTGAGACATCACCAATGGAGTTCCTATGCTGATTGACATTGGTTTGGAGGCATTCGGACGGTTCAAGCGACGTGCGACGCGTGGAAGTCGATCTAAACCGCCTTGCATTGCTTCTCGGGCTTTCACCAGAGCATCTCCTTCAAGGTGAGCAGTGAATGCTACAAGAATTGAAACGATGAGCGCTTCTTCCCACATCATCAATCCACATGCACCTATTACAGCCAAACTTGTCAGTACTTGGAATCCAACTTGACGATTAAGAATACCTGCAATCGCTTCACGGAACATCTGGTAACTTGACATGAGGATACCTGGAATTGCAATGACTGCAGCGATCCAGCCCTCAATACCCATCAGATGAAGAGCGTAAACAACGATGAGCAGTGGGACTGCGAACGAAGCACCGAGTAGTCGATACTGGTCTGGGCGGAGACGATTCGAAATCGTAGTGACAAGTTTGGGAGGGGAACCACAGACGTTTTCCAATGCTTCATCCCGTTTCTTAAGCAAATCAGGATCTGCTTGTGAAACCAATTGGACGAGTATTCTGCCATCTTTTTCAATCTCAGCGTCAAGAATTCCTGGTTGAAGTTTTAGCAGTTTACGCAATTCGCGAACTTCGATGTTGTTGCGTTTTGCAATCGTTTCTGCTTTCATTCCTTTCAACATGTGATGTTCAGTATTTGGAGCATGGCCAAGTGAACGCAAAACATTCGAAACTTCTGATATTGAACCCTTTTCCAAATCTACAGAAATACGCACCTCTCCAGATGTTGCAGAAACAATTGGATTGGATACTTGTGGGAGATGATTGAGAGCACGTGTTGCTTTACTTGCACAATCTGGACAATCCATTCCGATTAACTCCCACTCTACGGCGTAGTTACCTGTGGCTTGCATAATCACTTCAGCATCGAGTATCTCGATGCTTTGTGGAACTTCTTCAGCAACTGGAACAGGTTCTGCTTTTTCTTGAGCAGGAGCAGCCTTTGCAACCGGTTCTTCATCTTCGAGGGAAAAGAACACTTCTTCGTCCTTATCCCCCATGTACTGAGTGCCTCGTTCCTGTTTGATTAATACTCTCATGATTTTGAGTGAATTATTGTACGAATCTTCTTCAAAGAGAAGTCGGTCGACAGGCTATGGAGTGGCTACCCCCTGGATGGTGTCCAAAGGTTGTTGCTTTCGATATTGATGGAACGCTCACCGATGAAAAGAAGCTTCTCGACATGAATGCAGTTGAAGCATTGAGACGGCTTGAAGCAGCAGGAATTACAGTCGTCCTTGCAACTGGAAATGTCCGAGCAATCACCTACGGATTGTGGAGATTCATTGGCCTAAGCGGCCCTATTTGCTGCGAAAATGGAGGCGTCATCTGGCATCCATCATGGCCTGAAGCCATCGTACGAGCATCTGGCCAAGAAGCAAAGGAAGCAGCAAAATGGCTGGCAACCGAGCATCCAGAAATCGACGCTCAAGGCATCAACACCAATGCTTGGAGAGAAAGTGAATGGTGTTTGTTCGCCGATGAAGATCTCGAAGCAGTCACCACTTCCATTCGTGAAAGCAAATGGAAGCATCTCGATGTTGTCCGCACAGGTTTTGCAATTCACCTCATGGAACCGCATCTCTCCAAGGGAAGTGGTTTGACTTTGCTTTTGGAAAAAATGGGATGGTCTGCACAAGACCTTCTCTGTGTCGGTGATGCTCCAAATGACTTATCGATGTTCGAGATGGCTGGTTGGTCTGTGTCCGTAGGAACACCATTTGTCGATGTACGTGCTGCTGCTGATGTTCTCTCGCCGTATCCGAACAGCGCCACAATCGCCCCTCTGGTTGATGCTATTCTTGCAGTACATTCGGCTCAAGACTTATGATTCGACTTGTACTCGAATCTCCATGGTCACATATGTTGTCGATTCAAATTGCTTTATTCACATGGGAGCAATGGGTTCAACAACCCTTCTGAAAGATTTGAAATCCTGTCTAAAAACGATGCACGTCACTGATGGTGTTCATGGGGAAATTCGTACAGTTCGATTTCAACGCTGGAAGCAGAGACCGAATTTACTCGAACAAGTCAAGCCACTTCTGACAACCCATTCAGTTGATGATGGACAGATACGAGGTTTGGCTACGAAAATAGGTGAACGCGCTTCACCTCAAGATGTTGATTTGTCGTTGATGGTCCTCTCGAGTAGTTTACAACGAGAAGGCCATGACGTTCTTCTGGTCACGGATGATTTCAAAATGGCAAAGGCAACAGAAGAGCATCAACTGGCAGGAGAGGTTTGCCCTCCGTCAACGTTCTTTGAACGAATTGCTAAATCTGCGAAAGGAAAGCATGCGAGCGAATTACGTCGATTAGGTCGTCGAATACGGGCTGCTGAGATGCAGTATGCGATCAGCCGACGGAACGAATATGATGTCCAAGCAAAGATCACTTGGATGGTTGATTCTCTGCTTTCAACGGCTCCTGCAAAGGTCAAAGCAAACGTTGCTCCACAAGCAGCCGAAGGCGATAGTGTCGACTATCTGCTCCAATTACGTCGCCATCTGAGTGGTGATGACATCAAAACAAGCCATCGTAAAAAACTCAAACCTTTGTTTGAGAGTTGTCGAGAAGTGCTCCGCCTTGAGGAACATGTTCTGAATCTAAAGCAACGACTTGCTGATGAATCACTGGAAGTTGTTATCTCGGAAACCCAAGCACTCATGGCAGAAGTTCTCGAAGATTCCGGAATCGATTTAGCTCCATTGAAGCGGGAACTCGTTGATGTTGCACATCGATTCAGTTCACGTATTCTCGTTCGTAGTGAAATGGCTCTCGCCATCATGAAGCGAATGAAAGGTGATGCAGTGGGATCCCACCAACATCTTGCAAATGCATTGTTCCAGGCAACCCACGTCGATGATGATCCAATTGAAGCACGAATTCTTGCTCGTCTTTCTGTCCTCGCATTATCAACGAAAAAACACGAGAAGGCTGTTCGATTATCATCGGCAGCAATCGGCTTAGAAGCGCTCAATGAATCGATGAAATTGAAACAACATGTTGTCCTATCAATGGCACAATTCCTCAATGGAGAGGATTATGATGGAACGATTTCCAAGGTTCAAACCATGGTTCAAGCAGACCACGCTGTGGCTATGCAAGCATTGACCGAACTGGGAGAATCATTCCTTGCGCTCAACCGTCCTGACTTTGCAATCGAATTGTTCGATGAAGCCATGGAGTGTTCCTCAACTGATGGAAACATCGACGAACACTTAGGTGAATTAGTGCTCTTAGCACATCGGGCAATGGAAGATGATGATGACGTGGAAGTCGAAGGATTGCGCCGTGTATTAGACCGAATTCATGAACAAACGACTCAGCAACAAAAGGCTGTTGAGAAAACTGTTGAAGACATCAGTAAGCGACAAGAAAGTGAGCGTCATGTTGAAGTTTCAACCGATTGGCAATCGTCTGAAGTCTTGTTGGATGATGAGCGACCATTGTACATCACAGCACTTGTTGGAGAAGCGGCTGAAGAACAGCTCATCGTTGCTCAGCATCCGTCTTTGGGAACCATTGGAATATGGATGCCATCATCGATTCAAGCGCCTCAACCAGGTGCTAAGATTACCTTGTCGAACAGTCGGGTAAAGGTCGCTCAAGCACCTGAAAAACTGGCCGAATCCCATTCTCTGAAGGCCTTAATTGCGATCGAGAATCCAGAAGGTCTGGTCTTCCAATCGTTAACAGAAGATGCAAAGGAAGAACTCGAAGAACTGTGAGAATGGTGCCGGGGGCAGGATTCGAACCTGCGAAGCATTACGCAGAGGATCTTGAGTCCACCCCCTTTGACCGCTCGGGAACCCCGGCACGTATGCTTCCCTCGATGGTCTTCTTCTTGACTATTCCTCTTCATCGACATCCGTCAAATCCAACGGACGCGGTGGTGGTTTGATGGTCTCGTCATCGATATCGAATTCATCATACAAGTCTTTGATGCGTTGCTTCCGCATGAGGTATGTTCCAACAACTGCACCAGCAGCAAGAATGACAATGAGAATGTTCAGTCCGAGTTCTGATGCAGAAGATTTCTGATCGACTGAATCATCGGTTACATCAGCTATTGGTACAGGAATGAGAACACTGTTGTTGTCCATTTTCAAGGTCATTCCAAGGCGACCTGTTTTCCAAGCTTCAACTTCCCATGTAATGCTGTCTTGCTGTCCAGGTTCAAGATCAAATGTTACTTCGCCCAGTTTCAGTCCATCATCATCTTGCAGAATAAAGGAGGTTGAACCGTTGAGGTAACCAATGTTCTCGACTGTTAACGCAATGTCGATTGTTTGGCCTACTGATGGCCTGTATGGTGTTGCTTCTATCGATACAGGTATGGGTTCAAACGCCAGCCAAAGGACATAGACTTCCATTGGACTGAATTCAGTTGCTTCACCGACCATCAGATTGCCTGAGCGATCTTGATGAGAGAACCATACGCTAAGTCGATCACTCTTCTCGAACAAAACACCTGTGCTTTCAACATCAAGAATGGTTTGGAATGAAGTGAGTTCACCAGTTGTACCAATTGAATCAAGAGATTTCTCTCCCAACGAGCCTTCGACGACTTTTCCAGCCCGTATGTAGCACCAATGAACCATTGCGCCTTGCTGCGATACTCCGTAGTCATCTCTGATATCGATTGTAATTGGAATATCGTTAATTTCATCTGAATCCAAATTATTGAAGGTTCCAGGTTCAAGGGTTACTGTTGGTGATTGCTCATCAATTTGCAGTTGAATGTTGAGAGGTGATGAGAAATTAAACACGCTGCCTGTGAGGTCAATATTGAGTGTAGCTACACCGTTTGGGATTGTCATCCAATTCAGCACAAGGCGAAGGCTGCTCAGACCAGTCATCTCGATTGTTGACTCCGTAGACAATGTGGTGTCAGCATTGTAAAACACCGTCCAAGCAATCTTGCTATCAAATGGGATATGGAGCGCAGGTTCCAATGTATCTTCGTGAACCACGATAACAGCAATATCAGCAAAGTCATCGAGATGCATCGTCAATGTATTGTCTTCAAACACACCGAATGGAGCAACTCGATCTGAAACATCATCGATGACAAGCGACAAGCGTGTATGAGTTTTCCAACTTATATCTGAAAGATAGGAGGCGCCTAAACCAACATCTTGATTCTCATCCAGTACAACAATAGAAGGTGTGAATTGTTGATCATTCATGTCATTCATAGCATCCCATCGCATTTGGAAGGAGACTGTGAGTGTCCATCGAGACGTGATCGAATCTTTCTGTGAAGTAACAGTTGGAGGAACTGTGAAGCATGTGACGTCTCCTGTTGTTGTGTTAAATCGTGGAGCGTATTCAATCCAACACTCATCTTGTTGAGAATCCAAGAGGCCAAGTGTAATTGAGTCAAGACTTGAAAGGCCATTTCCATCGATGAGGTCGAACGAGACATGATGTGTTTGACCAGGGAACAAATGCCCATCAATGGTATCGATATTGAGAGAATCCCAATCCAAAAGTGTTGGCTGCCATGGTTGAACATAGATGGTTGCTGCATCCGTTTCTTCACCATATGACCCACCCCCTTGCAATGCATTTCCAGCCAAATCAGAACCTAAAACTACGACGCTTAATCGCCCTTCAACGTACCCTGGAGGAAGAACATCACTCGTTTGAAGAAGTGGTAAATCGACTTCTACTTCCAATGCACCTCGATTGATGTTTGCTGTAAAGGATTGATATTCCACTTCTTCCATCAGTCCATTTCCATTCGCATCATCCCTGTCTTCAGACCATGTATGAATTGTGAGAGGCGTCTCTAAGCCGTCACCATCTTGAATCAATAATCGAAGAGGAATTGGTCTATCCGGCATCCAAATATGCCCGTCTGCGGGCTGTAACCCACTTTGATCGAGAATTTGAACCGAGATGAGGTCAGGAGGTGTTTCATCATACAAGACCTCAAACGATGTTGATTCAGCAGTCTTATCGAAGGCTGTATTGGCTTGATTGCCTACTGGACCACATCGCGTGATGATGGTGCGTACTTCCAACAGCGTACCACTGACAAGTTCATCTGCGTCGGGAATGGTTAGTGGAATGGAAAAACGACCATATTGGTCAACTTCGGAGGTATTGCTAAGGGCCCATTCAATTGGTTCTCCAGGCCATTCGTCCAAGCCTCCACTGATGTTTTTTGGAGGGATTGCACGGACTTCGATTGAAACTTGAGCTTCACCATCACCAACCCATCTCTCCGCTACGCCTTCGAAACGGACGCGTCCTGAGACCGTCATCTCCGTATCTGAATTAACATGCAATGGCCACAACGGCTGTGTCCAATCATGGAGTGCACGTCCTTCATCATCAAATGCAAGAACATTGAACGCCTCGAGGTCGTTTTCGACATCGTTGTATGCTGTATTTTCAGCCCAAATAGCAGGACCTGTTTTCAATCCAGTCTCATCGATTGCATATGCCATCCAATGCACATCATCGATGTCATCGTTCAACCACGTACTCTCAAAGACCCATGTCACTGTACATTCACTTTGTGTGCATAAAGCGTTTGAGGAAGGATGAAGCGTAGCAATGCCCGCTCCTGATGTTTGGATAAATCGTGGTGTTGTATCCAATCGATCTAATTCTGCTGTAATCCGCACATCGCTTTGAGATGTGGATGGCCCCATTGAGATATTGATCCGTTCCAATGCAGGTATTTCTGTGATTGAACCAGTTGGATCAGTACGTATGTGATGTGTCGTCACTTCACGAAGCGTTCCCGGCAACCAACGAGAAGCAGGAGCATCGACGATGGTATCGATGAGAACTGGTTCAGAAAAAATCGTAAAATTAAATTTCACACCTCCTTTTCCAGTTTCAACCGATAGAGGTATGTTGCTCATCGAATTCGAATCATTCGTACTTGAGGCATTAAGAACTGAATTGAGAAGTGAATCCGTATAATAAATGGCGCCAAAAGTTGAACGGGATGAAGAGGAACGCAAGGAATGAGCTGTTAGATTTGTATCTTGATCCGTATGCAAGTACATTGAGATACGCCCCCAATCCCAATATGTCTGGTAATTCATTCCAAAGGTATTCGGATGTGTTGAATTGAATGTTATCCCTGGGCTTGTAACATGCACATATTGGGTTGTGTTTGCTGGTACTGATGCGAGAACTGAATAGATTTGGTATCCATTATAATCGAAATTACTCAGAGTAACATTTGTAGCGTTTTGGCCAGTCTGAATTTTCAAAACAAATTGGTCCATAAAATTGGCTTTTATGCTCCCAGAAATTTGAGGCATATTGGATGGATTTGGGCCGTACCCAAGATAGCCTAAATCGTACACTACGGACGCCTTTGATTCCCATTCGAGATCACCATGTTCGTTTGCGTAGGAGATGAATGAATCGTTTTCTACTGAATGGAACTTCGTCCGTTCACTCAGGCCCGTATCGTTGCCACTGAGTGGATAAGGGAAGCCTTCAACTGCGTTGTTCCCAATTCTAATCTGTAAATCATCAATCCCTGTTTTACAAATTGGTTGAATGGTTGAATCTAGGAAGTAATCACCCATGATGATGAATAATGTGAAATTTAATTCGGTGATCTCAAACAAAGACTCCCCGTATGGATACACTCTCGAATAGGATGTTGTTGTCGTTGGCATAGGTTGTGAAATGTAAGAGCTTGATTCCAATGTATAACTATTGTATGGAAGGAAATACGTTCCAGTAGGTACTGACACATTGTTTCCTCGATGCGTAACAATGACTTCATCCCAGAAACATTGTGGGTAAAATGAATTGATTATGACATCAGACGCAGGTGTCGAAAGATATCCATTTGAATCAACAGTCAGATTGTTGCTAGATGATCTCAGCGAATTGGTTTGTACCTGATAAGCCCCAAATGTTTGCTTGAGCCCAAGACCGACGCGCTCGAGCGTTGGTGTCACCAGAATGTCGGTTGTTGACATGTGAACGACAATGCGAACTGAAGGATATTCCTCTGGATTGAGCAGAATTTGTTTCGGTGCGGTAACTCGCTCATATTGAGGAATGATGTCTCCGTTTGAATCCATGAGACTGAAACGTAGTGTTGTGTTTTCTGGCTGAATCGCACTCGCATCAAGTACCCCATAGCCAAAGACTGGATTCGGAGTGAATGGTTCGGAAACCCATTCACCTTCATTCTCAAACAACGATATTTCGATACCTGCATCGTCGATGTACCAGCCATCTCGTTCTACGAATTCATCCGAGAAGAAGGAGAAGCGGAGGCGTACTGATTCGCCTGACAGATTGGTAATGTCCGCTGTTTTCAGTTCAAATCCACGTATGACACCATGGCAACCACCGGTCACACGCGAGCCGTCCAGAAGGCCTTCTCCATAGAATGGAGAATTGCTGTTGACTGTTGAGATGCGATCGTGGAAACCACCAGGGTCTGCAGGCAAGTACCACCAATTCAATCCTCCATCGGTTGAAAGGGAAACTGCCCCTCCATCCCAAGCAGATTCTGTGCAAATCCATTGGCGGAAGGTGAGTTGAGAGGTTGCATTTGTTGGCAAGCGATATTCTGGAGAGGTGAGATGTGCATACGAGTTTGGACTGTACTGTCCGTCGAGTTTGATTCCTGCACCGTTTTGACCAGAATGCCATCCATTTGGTCCATTTCCTGATGAGTTGTTCACTGCTCCAATCGTCCATCCTTCTCCTCGAATGTTCTCAATCGTCCAACCTGCAGGCGCATCGTGAGCATCTTCGAATGAGTCAAAGGCGGTTCTTGGACCATTCACGCCCATGGTGGAAACCCATTGCCATTGATTTGGAGCACTTACATTGTCAAGCCATCCATCGATTGAACCATTCGTGTAATCAGGGATGGAGGTGAAATTATTCAATACGCGTTTGATCGGTGTCGCCGTATTTGCGCCAGAATGGAGCGTTACATCATCGATCATGATTCCTTCCCAACCTACAGCAGGAGCTGATCCTCCATGATTGACAATCGAATCTGTTTGAACATTAAACTTCAACAATCCATGCGAAGCATTGCTATGATTGGACACCGTATTCGATACTGGATAGAACATTGGTAGCCATCCAAAGGACTCATCAACATAGAATTGGCCTTGATACGCCACACCATTGCCCGGCAGGCCTGGAAGGGGCGTCAAGAGGACCCACGTGGTTCCGTTATCGAGAGAGTACCAAATGGTCATGCCATCGTTCGAACCGCCTTCAATGTCCCAATTTGAACGAACTTCGAGTTCAATAGGTGATGCAAGACCACTGAAATTAACTGGCATAACCAGCGTACCATCTGCGTTTGGTGCGTAATCGCCACTCAAGTTTCCATGGAACCATGAGCCGGGTTCATCTCCTTGATTGTACCACGTCAGATTATCGATGAACCAACCACCACGTTGAGAGAGATCATCACTCATATCGGCACACATTCTGAATCGCATGGATTGGGACAAACTGATGTTTGCCAGATTGTCTAGTTGGAAATGGACTGAATCCCATTGAAGCGAAGAACCACTCCAAACAGATGAATAGGATTGGACAGAAGAAGGATGTGAGGAGGTTACTGTGGCATTGTAACCATCTGTTGGAATCAATTGATTCCATGCATCAGCATCATTGAAGGTATACTCAACCCATAGGGCATCGTTTGATGTAAACGAGCGCCAATGGTCGAATGAAAGTGAGAGGTTTCGAACCACTTCAGGTGTTGAATACCGTGGAGACAGTATACACGAGGTCATGTTCGCTGTAAGGCTGTGATCTGCCCCAAAGGCAAGAGAATAAACGCCGTTACTCGCACTCGAGGGTTGCTCTTGACCCTGAAGCGTTGTCACATTGACAACCGTCCAGTTGTAACTGTCAGGTCCCATGCCAAGCCATCCTGTTGGAACTCGTGTTGTCGATTCAAAGTCTGCCAGTGTTCCCAGTGATGTATCTGTAGAAAGAGAGAGTTTACCGCCGTGTGCAAGTGAGGAGGTGTTGTCAAAGGTTCCATTCAACCATCCATTTCCATATCCTGCACCGTAATAGGAACCCATGTCTGCAACAGGAGTCCATTCCGTCTGAATTTCCAAAGCGCCACCGGTTATCGAGTGGTTTGCAGGCACTTGAACGACAGACGAAATGTTGGCAAGAACAGACTCATTACCTGGTGTTGGGGTTATCGTGATTTCACCAGATGATGTTGATGTAGGCACACCTTTTACAAGAGTTGAAGGCCCAACCAGTACCATGAGTGCTACAAGAAGCACTGCTTTGTACTGAACTGAGGGCTTGTTCATCCATCTCACCTTGCTACGCAAGGTGAGGCATTTGGTATGAAGCCTCGTCTGTTCTGATTAAGTCCGCGCAAGAGAGTTCAAAGACTCTAAGAGTAAGGCTCGGATGATGTCGAGCGACCCTGTGCTTACGGACCTTCAAGCCCGTGAGATTCAGGAGCAATTGTTCGCAACATATCGACAACAAACCAATCGCCAAGTTCCCGTTCACCTACCGAGGAAAGACTTCTGGGTTATGGTCAAGCGACTACTGACAACACTTGACGTTCAAATTCACAACATGATTCGTCAGCATGGTGCTGACTTGAGAGTACAGAACGAACAGAAGCGTCAAGCAAACGTTCGACATATCGCTTCAGAGTTAGCTCGCCGACGATTGGTTGCTATGATGCAGCATGCGGCTTCACAGTCGCTACGTATGGCAACAAGTGTAACCGATAATGCAACTGTTTTGCCTCCATTGGATTGGCAAAAAACAGATGTGAATGAGCGTCAATTATACAGTGCAATTCAAACTGAGATGGATCGATTCAAGAAGTCCATTGGATGGCAAGAGATGCAAGATGGACTTCGTGGAGAAATGGAGTTTGCAACGCCGACGCATAAGCCAGGTACGATGCAATTAGGAGACTTTACTGAAAAACCGATTACGAATCAACCTCCACCGGACTTGGTCTTTGAAGATCAGCGACCGGAACCAGTCGATACAATGGATATCGACGAAGAAGATCGAATTGCTGCATTGGAGTGGGATTCTATGGAACCAGTACCAATGCCAGAGCATAGTGAGGAACCCATGAGTCCACCAGCACCACTTCCCCAGGCGCCATCGAGCGAGGGTAGGCATGGTGCAGCCATGGAACTCGCCCCATCAGCAACATCGGCAATTACTGATGATTGGATGGACGATTCTCCAAAGGAAGAAGAGAAAGCCGTTGAGACGGCTCCTCTTATTCGAATTCGAATTCTTACTTCATTCGATGAAGCAATTGCAACAGCAGACGGATCTGAGTTGATGCTCCAAGCAGGAGATGTTCACAACTTAGAGACCGGTATGGCTCAATGGCTCATCGATTCAGGTGCTGCAGAAGCTGCACCATTGTAATCAACACATCTTGAAGAATCAAGAAAGCGATGTCTAGTTGGCAAAGCACCTTGAAGATTCAAGATGGCATAGCCTGTTTAGAACAGAACAAGGTTTCAGAGAAACGTTCTACTTCAGTTGACAGTGCGCATCGATAACTCGATGGTTACTGAGTCAGGAATGTCGATCTTTGCGACTTGTCGCAGAGAGGTTTCATCCTTACCGGAGTTGATGTGCATTTCCAACAAACGCTTGTGAACACGAAGTTCCCAGTGGTCGTAGGTTTCGCTTCCTTCACCATCAGGAGCGCGTCGGACAGGAACGACCAGACGGCGTGTTGGTAGAGGAATAGGACCTCGAAGCTTGGTATCGCTTTGTTCGCAGATTGCACGAATGTGGCCTGCTACACGATCAATGTCGGAGTGGTTGTTTCCGGTTAGTTTGATGACGGTAACGGCTGCCATAATTCATACATCCTGTTCAAGTTTCATTGAGTATTGGAACTCACTTCTTCTCAATCTTGAGACAAACACCAGCAGCGACAGTCTTACCCATGTCACGAATAGCGAATCGGGACAATTCAGGGAAGGTGTCCATTTGCTCGATAGCAAAAGGCTTGGTTGGTTGGAAACGGATCAAACATGCATCGCCGTTCTTGAGGAACGATGGGTTAGCTTCCTTACCTGCCTTGTTGGTCTTTTCAAGAAGTTCTTGGAACTTGATTGCAACTTGAGCGGTGTGTGCGTGGAAAACCGGGGTGTATCCGACGGAAACAGCCTTTGGAATGTCCATAAGTTGGATTTGACCGACGAAGGTTTCGTCGTGACGAACGAATGTTGGTTCGCTGTCAGTGTATCCAGCAACGTCACCACGGCGGATTTCGTCAGCAGCAAGGCCACGGACGTTGAAACCGACGTTGTCACCAGGCTCAGCCTTGGTAACGATTGTGTGGTGCATTTCAATTGACTTGACTTCAGCAGACTTCTGAGATGGGTTGAAGACAACAGTCTTTCCAGAGTTCAGAGTACCTGTTTCAATCTTACCGACTGGGACAGTTCCGATACCAGAGATCTTGTAGACATCTTGGATAGGAAGTCGAAGTGGCTTGTCAAGAGGCTTGCTTGGCATTGCAGCAGCGTCGATTGCTTCGAAGAGAGTTGGTCCATTGTACCATGGAGTGTTCTCGCTCTTCTTGTAAACGTTGTCGCCCTTCAATGAAGAAGCAGGAATCATTGGGATCTTGTCGAGTTGACTGCCAAATCCAGCCATCTTGAGAAGAGTTGAAACTTCGTCAACAGCTGCCTTGTACTTGTCTTCTGACCAGTCAACACCAGAGATGTCCATCTTGTTTACGTGGACAATCAGTTCCTTGACACCAAGAACCTTTGCGAGGAAAGCGTGTTCCTTGGTTTGTGCGTTAACACCGTCGTTAGCAGCACAGAGTAGAACTGCTGTGTCTGCTTGGGAAGCTCCAGTAATCATGTTCTTTACGAAATCACGGTGACCAGGTGCGTCAATGATAGTCCAGTAGTACTTAGGAGTAAAGAACTCCTTGTGAGCGACGTCGATGGTAATTCCACGTTCTCGCTCTTCCTTTAGACCGTCCATAACATATGCAAGTCCGAATCCGGCCTTACCTGCTTCTGCGGCGAGTTTTTCGTTCTTCTCGATAACGTGTTCTTCGATGTGACCGGAGTCAAGAAGAAGACGACCAACAGTGGTCGACTTTCCGTGATCAACGTGACCGACGAAGACGATGTTACGATGTGGCTTGTTCTTATCTTCCCATTGTGATGGCATAATAATTGCTCCTTAGCGACTCTTGCGACAAACCTCCCCTATTTCAAAGAGTCGGTGATATTCAACTGGCTATTTCTTTCGAAAAATGTGTGCTGCGGCGCGGTTATCACTTGTAAACGAGCCTCAAAAAGAAGGAATCAACTTGTTGTTCCGCTGCCTCATTGTTTGTGATCTTGATCTCCCATTCCCCTTCACCGTAACAGCAATCTAAATCTTCATCGTTGAAAATGTACGATGATAGCGTCATCGTTACACAGTACATGTCTGAATCGCAATCATCCCCATCTCGTGACTCATACCCGGAATCTTCTGATTCGGTGGTGTTTGAAGCTTCATCACCCTCTTCGTTGTAGGCAAAGAGGTCAAGTTTTCCGGTACAATCTCCTGCAAAGCAAGGCTCATCGTTTTGTGGATACATCAAGTCACCAACGACCTTCTTGACAGTGTTATCGGTATCAGTATTATAGTTCGCTAGGAAATCATAGGCAATTTGAGTCGGTGCTTGTGCTCGTCGCCCTCCAATAGGGAAATCGAGCCAAGATGCTCCGTAAGAGATGTGGATTTTCATCGTATCAGAATCGCTGAGGCCTTTTCCGTTGGTGATGGTTAAGCCGACCTCATAATCTCCATGGCGGAGGTCTTTCCATTCCACGGTTTCTCCTTCGAGATCGTTATCGTTCTCTGAATCTCCATCGCCATCGGCGTCGTAAGTTAAGTCCAGATCCCAGTAATACTTTGAGATGTAATCATCGTTTGAGCCAGAACTTGACTCACTCGCATCCAGTTGGACTGTGGTTTCGCCGTCCGCATCTCGATCCGATTGTGACTTATCCAAATCACAAATCCAGATGTGGATGTAGTTGCCAGTACTGACGTCTTCACCCATGCAGTCTTCCTCAGAGGACTCTGGAGTAATCTCTGCAGTAGGAGGGAGCGCTGTTGCGTCGACAATTGTCAACTCCTTGCTTGTACTCTGGCTATTGGTACCATCGCTAACTGTCAGAGTAACCGTGTAAGTTCCAGTCTCTGGGTATTTGTAATCAGATGTACGTCCTGTGGCATCAATTGAATTGTCTGAATCAAAGTCCCACTTGTACGTTAATGCAATACCCTTCGGCAGAGAATCACCTGCATCAAAGTCAATGGTTTGTCCTGCGCGGATGTTTGTGGCAGGGGAATAAGAGAAGACTGCGACTACTTCGCCACTCGATTCGTCATCGTCATTTCCAAAGCAGCCAGCAAGTCCACTGATCATCATCAAACCAGCGAGTAACGTTGCCTTCTTCCAAGCGCCCATACAATTGCCTGTATCTCGGCTATTTAGAAGCCTTTTGCGTTTTGTTCACCTAAAATGAGAACAATGAGGTCTGTCTGTTTCCTGCGAACAGTTCTTTTGCGTTCCAGCCAAATGCTTCAGTGATTCGACCTAAAGCAGCTGCTAATCGCTCAGCATAGAATCTTCCATCGTAGCCTGGTATGCCGCCATCATCTTCTGATTCAATCCAAGGATGGACTTGCATCGGCCGGTTTGATGCGTTGGTAACGACGTAGGAAATCTTCATTCCCGGCGTAAATCCAAGGCCACGTTCGATCAATATCTTTGCAGCACGAACCTGAGCCATGCTTTCAGGTCGAGCATAATCCTTGGTGAAATCGACGACTCCGTTCGAATCAACTCTTCCTTTGCACGATTTTGCAAGGATCAATCGTCGAGCAGGAACTTCATGCTTCTTGACTGCAGCAACCGTTTCCAAGGCATGTTGAATCAATGCATCTCCGTCATCGGTCAATGCATACTGGAACGTCTGTTTCATCGCAGTTGTCAGATATTCAAACGAATCTGTCCGTTGCGTCTCATAGCCTCGAATCAACATTTCTTCATTGGGATAAACCACTTGACCAACGTATCGTTTCTTGGCCCCATGGCTAAAGAACACTGAAAGGCCTTTTTCGTATTCCAAAACAGCAGAATCTTTGCTGTATCGCTGTGCAACTTCAAGACCAAAGTCGATCATCGCTTGCTTTGCAGCCTCGTAGGCATCAATGGTTTCTTGGTCATCATCTTCGCGAAGTACGGAGGGTGAACCTTCAGCTACTGGTGAACGTACAAAGATGGAATCTGTATCTGAATAGACAACATGGTGCCCTTCTTCGTCCAGTTTCTGAATAATCGCCTTGATGTTGTGTCGGGCCCAAGCGGTAATCGAGGAGCCCAAGTCCTTGTGTGTGAATCTGTAAAATCCAGAAGCGAAGACACCATAGAAAGAATTCATGAGAATCTTGACCGCATATTGCATTGCATCGTGGAACTCCTCTTTCTCTGCTTGCTCATCATTTCGTGCTTGCTTAAGCAGGGCTTTGTGTTCATCGCGTTGACCCATCAAATCCTCAAGAAGAGTTGGAACCAGTCCTTTACGATACGATGAACTCCAGAACTTTGCTTCGGTTGGTGAGGTGTGAATTTCATCATCATCACCTGGCTGTTCGGGATGGGAGGGATCGATGCGGGTCGTGTAACATACGTTATGACCGATCATGATGCTTGGATACATGCTCTTGAAATCGAGAACTGCAATCCAAGGATGGAGTCCTGCTTCCACGTCGTGAACGTAACCTCCAGTGATTTGACCTTCCTTGGCTTCTGCGCTTCCTGTTAGAGGAACGGCGACTTCTCGACGGTCTGCTAAACGGACAACAAGGCTGTCCAGCAGTTGACTTGTGCTTCCATTCGATGCGGTTTCAAACGGTACTTTTGCTACAGCAGCAACCGCTTCTTTGCGTCGAATCGCTTGAATTGCATGGAGAATATCCAGAGGTAATGCAGCGTCTCGAACACAGTATTCCATGACTTCATCAGGACGATTGGCCCATTCAACATCCATATTGGATGCATCAATGTCCATCTTCTGTTTGTCCTCTTGGTCAGGAAAGAGCAATTGTGAGATGAACGAGAGCGTCTCTCGCTGCGGTTTGAGTGCTTGACGTGCTTGCCACCATGCATCGACAATAGCACGACCGCCTAGATTCCAAGCTCGATTGGATTGACGTCGAGGAAGAACACCTGTTCGACTTCGATTGCATTCTGTTTCCAGGTGTGGTGTACGCCCCCAACCAAGGAGGTTGCTTCTCGCCTTCCATTGCTTACGACTGGTATGGTGTTCCATACGCTCAACCATTCGAGGGAAATCGAAGTTATCGATGTTGTATCCTGTGATGATATCAGGATCTTCATCGCGAACCATCTTGGTCATCTGTTCCATAATCAAATCTTCAGCACCTCGATATTCGTAGGCTCGACGGTCACCTGTTGCCATATCTTCAACCCAAACAGCAGCACAAAGAATCGTGTTGTGCGCAATACTGGTCTCTAAATCGTACGAAAGAATTCTCCATGGAACGGCGAATGGCTCGCTCTGTTTCACGTTTTCAATCGACACTGCAACGGTTCGGTCAACAGCATAACGTCCGACACCACCGTGTTTCAACACGTTTGTTTTGTGTACATCGTCATCATCTTCCCATTCTCTTGAATCGACAAGGTTGCCTTCAACAGCCAAGTGCATACCGATATCATTGTCCAAGAACAATCGGTTAACAAAGGGAATATCTCCTGAATAAATGGTCCATGATTGTTTCATCAATTCAGTCCGTAATGAAGGGACATTAAACGGTTGAATCGCTTCAACAGTCCAGATTGGTTTCTCACCTAAATCGGTCCATTTCCATTCAGGACCTCGAACGTCAACAATGTCTGAGCGTTGTCGAAGAACTTCAATTCGGTGAAGTTCAGCATCTGTAATCGGATCATCTCTGCTTCGTTTTCCCATGGTTGCAATCTCAAAAGTGGGACGAAGTCCAGAGACGAGAAGGCATATCGAAGCACCATCTTCGCAACGTCCGAATAACTCAATGGTCGTTTGAGGCGCATCGTTTTCGCCATGGGAATGGTAACGGCCGCTGACCACACCAAACCGACCTGACCATGCCTCCATAGTTATGCCTCGGGCTCAACCGTATTGAAACCGAGCCTTTGGCCAGTTCAATCGTGAACCGGTCAAGCGACGATCTTCCTTCGGAATGAAACGGCGAACAATATGGCAAAGATGAGGAGCCATGCCTCGAATCCGGGTACCGATTCTTCTTCATCTTCGTCATCAGTATTGGATGAATCATCATCATCTTCAGATGAACTTCCTTCGTAATGCGGGCATCCATTTCCAGGCAATGAAGGATCGATTAGATCGGGATTCCAGTATTCCCATTCCTCGCATTCCGAGGATGTATTGTCGACATTCTCCCAAACGTTAGGATCGGATGGAGCCGTATCGGAATTGTCACCCACACCGTCTCCATCGGAATCCAAGGATTCAGTTGAATCATTAGGGAATGCATCCATCTCATCGGCTATTCCATCACCATCTGAATCACTGTATGGGACTGTAATTACGACACTCAATGAAGTTAAGAGGACGGCTTGATTGTTTGAATCATAACCGTAAGCATTGACGTAGACCGATTGAATGACGGTCACGTTGGTTCGAATCGAATCCAACTTTAATCCAAGAGAAAAATCGTCACCTTGTTCCAATCCATTCGAACGGTTCCAGACTCCATCGAGTTGAAGGTCGTATTTGTCAACAGCAGACGCGTTAAATGAGGCTTCATCAAAGGAGACTTCAACAAAAGTTGGACTCGTTACGGATGAGAGGAGCGTCCCGTTCACAAGCATAAAGTCCGCATCCATAATTTCGAGTACATCTGGTCCTGTCAATTCTACCGATGCTTCAGGCGCTGGTTCTTCCCATAGACCTGTCAGTGGATCATAGGTCCATGCTCCATTCCATTGGCATTCCCCGTCTGCATCGAGGATGAACTCGCCACCTGCGCTGATTGCGTCCTCTGGAGCAACAACGCCCTGGCATGCCATGAGGGTGATTTCAAACCAATGATACGTTAGCCATCGTTCATCATCCCCTTCATATGTTCGAATAAAAATTTGAACAGCTTCAGAATTGTTTGTGTAGAAATCTTCGAGAGAGAGTGTTAACGAAAATGAATCCGAGTTTGATAAGGCATCAGAACGATCAAACAGTCCCCCCTCAAGAAGATAGTATTTTGTGATTGCGGACGCAGAAAAATCATCCATTGAAAATGCAGCTTCTACGTACACTTCACCTGTTTCAGAACCGGATAATACCGTTCCATTGATGGCGATTGTGTTCGCCATGGTCGAGGTCATGTTGTTCGACATATCGAATTGAATCAACGGTTCTTGATCCCCCCCTCCGTTTGGAATAACGACGAAATACATTCTGAACTTCGAAGACTGTTTTCCTACTGCATCGTAAACTCTCAGTTCCATACGGATTTGATTTTCTGATTGTCCATCCTGGCTCACAGTTATATTTTCGAACGTGTATTGGAACAGGCCATTGCTTGCAGCAGATTCTTCGAAGGTATGGCCTTCGAGATTGAATGAATCATCGCCGTATGGTGCATCAAAAAGGATCTTCCATTGATACGTTTCAATTCCGTTCCCTGATGTAGCATCAGGGTCGTTTGAATTACTGCCATCGAATGCAACATTCAATTCACCTGTTTCATCGAGCATTAAACGATACACGTCCCAGTCTGTACCTGAAACAGTTTTTGTTCCATCATGCACAATGTTTGATTCAATCGCTTGATTATCTCCGAGGGTCATGTTGACTATGGGGGCATAATCGTCTGTGGCAAAAACTGTTGTTTCCTCTGATAATTTCGAAGGTTGTGGTTGATGTACAAGTCCAGCACAAAGGAGGATAATTACCATAGCAATCGCATTTCTCATATGAGTCTCTATCGATTCCAAGATGATAAGATATTCGCCGAATATTCAAAATTATGATGAGCAAGGATTGAAAGCCCAATCTCCTTAGCGGGATTCGCGGGTTGGTAAGATGGGCAAAGATATTGATTGGGACAAACTCACCTTTTCGCTAACACCGACCGATACAATGTATGTTGCTACAACGACTGCAGACGACCCTTGGATGCCTGGTGACTTACGCCCATACGGTAACATTGAGATCTCTCCTGCGGCAGGTGTCCTCAATTACGGACAAGGTCTGTTTGAGGGGATGAAAGCCTATCGAACAGCAAAAAATCGTGTTGTGTTCTTCCGTCCAGATGAAAACGCTCGACGCATGCAACGTGGTGCAGACCGTCTGAAAATGCCCCCAGTACCTGAATCAATTTTCATTGATGCTGTTGAACAAGTCGTTCAAGCGAACATCGATTATCTTCCTCCTATGGGACGTGGTGCAATGTATGTGCGACCATTGTTGATGGGAAGCGGGCCTGTATTGGGTGTTGCTCCTGCTCCAAGTTATTCGTTCATGATATACGTCACTCCGGTTGGACCGTACTTCAAAGGCGGAATGAAGGCCATTGACTTGCTTATTTCTGATGAATTCCATCGAGCTGCACCAGGTGGATCTGGTGGCGTTAAGGCGATTGGAAACTATGCTCCTGGTATGATGCCAAGCAGGATTGCAAAGTCGAAAGGCTATGCTGAAGTCATCTATCTCGATGCTCGAACAAGTACATACATCGAAGAAGTTGGTGCTGCGAACTTCTTCTGCGTCAAGGATAACGTCCTCTACACACCTGAATTGACAGGAACCATTCTTCCAGGAATCACTCGAGCCTCAATCATTGCTTTAGCACGTCATCTCGGATACGATGTCCATGAAGAGAAGGTCAGTGCAGAATTTGCAATGACAGCTGATGAAGCGTTCTGCTGCGGAACTGCTGCAGTCATCTCTCCGATCGGTTCAATTACACACGAGGACAAGAAAGTGACCTACGGTGACGGAACACCTGGAATCATGACCACAACACTCTACGATATGTTGACAGGAATTCAGAACGAGAAAGAAGAAGACATCTTTGGATGGCTTCACGAAGTCCCTCTTTGATGTGTTCAAGCGAACAGATTACAAGGCTTCAACGGCCCTATGCAATCGTAGCGTCGTAGGATGGACTGCGAGCCATTACAATCTCCAACAGCAACGTATGAGCTGGGAATCCCTCTGATTGAATGGGCGGGTAAAGGGTAGCCTCTGTATCGCCCACTGAATCCCCTTTGTGTCGGGCCAAACATTATATCTTCCAATTCTTAACAACCCATATTACCATGCTCGAAGCTGACAATCAAGAGAGAAAGACCCCTATTGAATTAGGTTCGGGAGAAAAGGAAAAAATACAGATTTCGGATAAACGTTTTACGCGGAGCCTGTATTCAGATAGAACTGGAGGGTATGCTGGAAAACAGAGGCTTTTCTTTCCTATTTTTTGTTTGATAGTAGGACTACCTCTGCTTGGATTTGGTATTTTTGGAATTGTTACCATGGATGGTGACGATCGAGTAGGAGCGGCGATGATTGGCTTTTGTTTTGGTGGAACCTGTAATTTCCTCGGAATAATCTCGCTCTTGGCATACTTTAATGGAACTTATTATCAACCAACAGGAATTGGTGGTGAAAGAACTAGCGAAGACTTTGTGGATTGGGGAGATTGAATGCTCCTTTCCCAAAGCCTTCCATCTAAATATACAGAGTGGCGCGTTAAACAGGCGTCTCACGCTTGGGTAGTGTTTTAGAAAACATATTTGAGTTTCAGATAATCGAATCCGGATGATTTGTAATGGACTATCCAAATACCCATGCGAATGTAATTAATGTTTGAATGGGCTTTGCGTGGGTCACTTTAGACACTACGCAAGAACAGGACGGACTGCGACCCCATGTATTCGCCAAATTCGTTTGCATGGGTATTTTGGACAAACCCTTGTGGATATGCCTAAAACACACCTGCACTTCTTAATGAGAAGAAGGCAATAATCCCACAAACAACGTAAATGAGAATTCCAATTGGGCCCCTTTTGAATTTTGAAGACGGCTTAAACCCTAGAACTGGTTCGGCTTTCTCTGCGAGTTCTTCTTCTATCTCTCCAATGGACTTCATACTACAATTACCCTCTATGAGCATTTGAACATTTTGTAGATAGGACTCTATCTGCAAGTATTTTCCTGCATCCATGCGGATCCCCATGTAGTCGCACGCATGTACAACGGTAGCGTTGTGAAGGGCCCACTGAGAGCCGTTATAAACCGGTATATCGTATACAAGGGTGTTTAGCATAACCCCTTGTAAGCGCAAGCGAATAATTTACTTTCTACTTATCAAAAAATTTTAGTAGACATCGCTCCGAAAACACTTGCGAGCAAAAACAGAGCCAAAGAGAAAAATCCCCCGGAGATGGCGCCCATTCCATAGCGCCATTTTCGGCGAGTCAACCACCAAATTCCATACAAAACAGAAAGAACGAACAAGAGACATAGAAGGATAAACGGATATGCGTATTCCGGAGGATATTCGCAACGACCTCCCCAGATAGCAATGCAGAAGTTGGCTCGCTCGTTGAAGAACTGACAGATGGAAATCCCGATGCCAATGGCCAAGGTTGGAAACAAACTCGAACCATACGTTAGTGGCCTACCGATTTGTTGAGTTCCCTCCATGCAGAATCCTCCGATTTTATCTATATCTTGATATTCCCTACAAATTCTATGATTCTAGTATGTCAAAGGGGACCCCTTGTGTACACCCATGAATACAACGGTACCCTCG